>JGI24159J19872_10014813_pt1 | contig 10061 bp, 4 predicted proteins | sample Ectturendosymbi4_FD_19872 | JGI IMG/M metagenome (IMG submission 19872) | reverse complement strand
TTCTAAACCCTTTGGTGTCCTTTGATCAATCAATCCATTAATACTCTGCCACATTTTTAGTAAATTTTGAGTTCGGAGCAGTGTAGGATTGAATTTAATCTGCATATTTTAAAAGTTTTTGAACTTAATCGTGACACTTGCAGTCGTCCACTAGCTCTACCATCTCTCTCTCCCTGGATTTCCTTGGCGCTGCTCAAGCTGAAGTGCGTTCTGAAACACACGTCTGTTTGCCGGAATATTTTCGATTCCCTTTAGGCAACTTATTCTTGTTGACACCTAACACTATCTGTAAATAATATAAATTGACTTTCTACTTTCGAATTGAACTCGTACAAGGTTTGTATTTGTGATCACTAAACCACTCCATCCAAAATTAGCTCACGCTTTTGGTTACAGGCTGACTCTGAGTACAAGCGTACATTCTCACACCTGACCGGTGATAGTCACTGTATCGAAACGGGCGTTATTAGTAGCAGTTTACCCGTAACAAGAAGTACAGCTGATGAAAATTCCAATCATAATCATTCCATTATAGAGGAGGACAGTTTTACTGTGCAACTTACCTTTAGTGATGGAAACTGCAGTTAATCAGTTTATCTCCTAGCTTCTATTTGAATAAGAGCTGATGATGCCTACATCGTAGGCGAAATATATACTCTGTAAGATCTTTAAAGTGTCTGATTCTTGCTGAAAAAGGATCTCTTTCCATAGACAGTGTTTATCTCCTATTATTTCACCTCTGTTTTGTTTCCAAAACCCAAAGTTTTTGTTTACAAATTACAGGCATACATGTTTGTTGATCATTCTGTTTTTTATCACTTTGGTCACTCAAAGTTAGTAAGACATCATAAATGCAATCACTAAGTGGGTCTCCTATCGCCCCCTAACCTCCCATTTTTGCTTCACCACCCCCAACCGCACATTTCTGCTTCACCGGCCCCCTAGAGTTTCTCACCGCCCCCAGGGGGACGGTACCGCCCTCTTTGGGAACCACTGTTTTAACACGATCATCCTAATAGCTGAGATCTGTTCTTCTCTAGCATAGATATGTGCATTTATGTTAGCCACAACCGCAATCAATCTGGGAAAGCAGTAAGATATATCAGGACATGTTACGATCTAAAGTATTGCATTTCTGCAAATAGGTCAATTCTCAAGTAAGGAGAGGGAACGGAGACAGTTTAATACACAGCATATAGCTTAGCCTTTCACACTAGGCAATCTTCATTGCAATGTGTTGTACTTAAAATAGTACAACTTACTTAAACGTTTACAGCTTCTAAAGTCACATCATGAAATCCAAAATCTACTCCAGTTTAGACAGTTAAATGTGCATTGGACACAGCACGCTACGAAAAAATAGCAATATGGGATTGATACAGGAAAATACTGGAGCTCATATGATCAACTAACAAGGAATGTGTAAAAATACATATTTCCAATGACAAATGACTCATAACCTCAACAAGAATATTTTATAAAAATAGCAGTGCTGCACATTCACACTGGACTGCATTAGCATTAGTGAATCACGCAGTACAATAAATAGTACAGTTGCTACTGTTCATGAAAACTTCACTTCACAGCATTAACTTGAAACAAAAATATTTGGCAGGATGCAATATATGAAATTCATTGCATGAAACAAACGGAAAATGTGAAAACCTAAACAGTATGAAATCACACCTACATTACTACCACACAACATATTACCGCTGCAGTTACGCAGTTAATTCTATTCATGAATACTTCGCAATGACAGACATTTGCAAATCTAACAACATCAAGCAAGTTTCAAACATGAAAACTTCACAGAATCATATCACAGCTACATCACATTACCACCACAAAACATTTTGCAGCTACAGCTACATTTCAGTTGAACACTTTACAGCATCAACAATTTGAGGTTTACAAAAATTAGGGTTAGTTGGAATGGTGGGTTACCACTACATGTTCCTAATTTTGAAATGTTTCTAACTCCACCCAAATTTGAATGAGGTTGTTTCAATTGGCTCAAATTTGATTTGAGCTGTTGTAATTTGCCTAAATCTTTATAATATACCTCGTATGCAAATCTGAATGAAACTTTTCCAGTTTGCCCAGATTGTTCCAATTGTACCCAAGTTTGAATGAAGCTCTTTCAATTACACAAATATGGTTGAAGCTGTTGGAATCTGCACAAATGTTTGTAACTGTATGCAAATTTCAATGAAGCACTTGTATATTACCCAAATTGAAATGAAGCTGTTTGAAGTTTCCAAAACTGAATAAAGCTGTTTGTTTGAAGTTACCCACAGTTGAAGGAAGGTGTTCCACGTGGCCCAAATTTGAATGGAGCTATTGCCATTTGACCAGAGTTCAGTTAGTCTGTTGGAATTTAGACCTACCCCTACCCAAATTTTTCCAATTTATGGAAACATTTTTGACTTCACCTAAATTTGAATGAAGTTGTCCCAATTTACTCAAATTTCATTGAGATTGTTAAAATTTACCCAAATTATTTTAATTTCATTCAAATTTAAATTAAGCTCTTACAGTTCACCCAGACATTTCTAAAGGTACAAAAATTTCAATGGAGCTATTCTATATAGCCCAGCTGTGAACAAGACTGTTTGAAGTTGCCCTCAATTGAATGAAACTGTTGTAAATTGCCAACATTTGATTTAACTGATGGACTTTACCGAAATGTTTCCTGTTTATCTGACTGATTTTATTTTCATTCAAATTTGAATGAAGCATTTCTCATTTGCCATGAGGGATGGCAAAACAGTCTCAGATTATTTTGCCGTTTTCACCATTATTTTGCCGTTGATTTGGCCATTATTTTGCCTTTGTTGGGAAAATAGACACTACCTCACTTGCACGTGAATGTAGTTGTATACTTTGCCCAAATATTGAACATTTTTGCCCGAATAATGGCCAATTTTTCAGCTTTGTGGATGCGACCGCATCCCCTGCATCCCCATGCAGTATGCTTATGTCTGAATCCCCCAATTGTTCAAGTGTGGCTACGGGATTGGATATGTGGTCGAAAAGGAAGATCTCAGCAAAAAGTGATGCCCAGATTCTGAAAAAGATCAAGCAGAAACCATCGAAAAACAGTGGTGAGATTAAAAATGATTTGCCTGGTGCAGGAGTCAAGATTAAGGCATCTTTGGAGCAAAGGTGATTGGTGACAACAGGTAGAAAGCTAAAAACCGTCAAAAAGCAGCTTTTTCCAAGTGCAATGAAAAGAAAACGAGTAAAGTGGGCAAATAAATACAAACATTGGACTGAAAATAAGTGGAAAAAGTGTTGTTTTCCGATGAATTCCGTTGATTGGTTCAAGGACACCACAAACGTTTGCATGGAAAAGTAAAGGGGAAAAGTCATAGAACGTCGCATTCATCAGACGGTCAATCAGCGTCAGAAGAAGACGTTTTGGTAGTCTTTTAATTTCAGCTATGTGGGACCGTTTTTTCTTTGCTCGTGAATGATGAATGCCTCTAAATATATCGATGTAGTCAATCGCAAGATTCTGCGAGACACGCGAGTTACGAGACACGCGAGCTGAAATTTCAAAAATCCAGGGGGGCAGGGCCATTCCTGGATTTTGAAAGTTTCAGGAAAAAAGGTTGTTTTCTTAGTTTCGAGAGAGAAAAAACAATTTTTACCACTTTTGTCCCCCCCTTGAAAAATTTTGGAAAAACCCCTAGTGCCCCCCCCCTGAAAAAATTTTTCCGACGCCGGTGGTTCATTGCCATTTTGCTAAAACAGTGCAAAAAGCGCTCCAAGAATGTGGAATAAAGGTTATAGAATGGCTTAGGAATTCACCAGACTTGAACCCATAGAAAATTTATGAGGTGTGGTTAACAATCGAATGAGTCCGAAATACCACAACTCACCAAAAGCTTACTAAGGCCATTATTCAGGTCTAGTAACTTGTTGATGAAATTGGAAAAAGTTTACAAAAATTGCTCAGTATCATACCCACATGAATGAAGTGAAGGAAAAACAAAGCAGGCCATCTGTCGTATTAAATATGAAATTTGGTTGATGCTTTGCTCAGAACTGTCAACTAATTTAAGTAAAATTCAATTTTTTGAGCGAATCAATTACTTTGTACACTAATGAAAAGAAGTAATGCCATTTGTGATACCGACTGCGTAAACGAAAGTTTAATGCAAAAAACTTGATAAGAAACCCAGCACCTGGGCTACTTTTATTCTTTGCACAAAACTTTCAAGCTCTTGTACGATAAAGGAACTTCTGACACCTTGTTTCTTCATTTACTTCAACGCAAAAAGAGCCACAAAAGTTTTATGTTCCGAATGTATTGCATGTAACAGAAAAGACAGAATTTTCATAAAAAGTTTGAGGTTTTTGCCCAAGATAAATTTTTTCGCGAGTGGAGGAGATATGCAGCTTGTTTAGACAGGACAATCGCATTTCTTCAGTGGTCAGTGGACACTTGGTATCTGTAAGCGGAACTGCGCAGTGACAGATGCCTAAATGTAGTTGCATACATAAATTCCAATGAACCGAGCTAGTAGGTGATCGGAGTTTATCGCCTTCCATCCGTTGCTAGTGCTCCAGGCCGTGTTTCCTTTGCCGGAATACAAACCGCTTAAAACCTACAAGTCGTATTACCGCTTTGGCCCCTGCAGATCACTGGAGGATAATCCTTTTCAAAGCGTAAACCAACTCGTTTCTCTTTAAGTGCTATCCACTGTCGCAAGATCGTTGAACCCATTTTCGACAGGGGCCGTCACTTAATTATGCGTTCTGCCGTTCAGCTAAAAAGGCTTATTTGAAACCGAAGAATAAAGCACACCATTGATGAATCGGTCTCAGAAACGTCGTTAGCAACTGGCACTGGGCACAAAAGCAAACGTCCCTGGCTTTCACTGGAACATATCACCAGTATCTCGACAAGTGTGGAAAGCCCAAAGCATTGTCAGATTGTTCGCAGTTGTGTACTTTGGCGTGAAGCATTGCTGAGGCGTGCTGATCATATCGAGGTTGACGTATGTGTTAAACGGCTACAAACGACAAATGGTTAGCAAACAAATTTCCTTGCCTTGCTGTACCTCTCCGCAGATTTGACCTGAAGACAATGACCGCCGAACCATTTCATGATGACAGATATTGTCATTTGGCTAAAGAATAATGAACAGGTCGGTCTTGCTCCGCTTTTCACCCGATCTTATCAAGCAAAGCGTCTCGGCGAAACAATGACCTCGTTTCGACCTGTGGTGTGAGGACATTGCGCCAGCTATGAATGGTCACCAGCGGCTTCCACTCACCACGCGATGGTTACTTGACCAGCCATTGTTTCTGTTTTATAACTGAAGGTAAGAAGTAAAAGTACGCATCACTTCATATGCTGCTACATATACAATAGAATTGTTAGAGTCATGCAGTTCTCATATCACTTGCAGTGTAAGTGCTTTTCGTTGCAGCCAGGTACTTTTAGTTTGGTGTTTTCAGGAAACCTTATCCCGTTTGCAGGTGGTGCTAAAATTCATAACTGAAATCATCACTGATCCTCAGAAGTTTCGCCAAGGTCTGGGAACAAGAGTGGACAACACAGTGCACGCACACGCAACCTGGCACGCCATAGGTTCGAAATTGTCACGCGATGAAGCGATTAGGTTTTTGCTTTTACTGCAGGTAACAAGTCATTTTTCTATTTGGCGTAAATTCCAGTGGTTTGCGTTTATATCGCAATAGTTTAAATTAGCAAGTTTATTCACACGCGGCTAACTGCTATCCGAAACTAGTCATAAAATAACTAAAAAGTCTACTGCAGTGCTACTGTCTGAATTGAAGACATTTTGCAATTATTTAAACGCGGTATTGAGCGGGACTAGATCACAAATAACAAAGATATATTAAAAACTTTGGCTCGCATTCCCGTTCAAGTTCAACACCCCTTGTCTCAGACCTTGCATCTCTGTGCGTGTCCTTCACGGTCCCTACCTCTATGGCACGGGAGCGTCTATGACCAAATACACCTTCGGCCTCGATTAACGGTCGATTCGTGGCGAAATGCGTCTCATCCGTCAGGCGCTCGGCTGTTCGCGTGATGTATTTATTATCGGAACCCCCCGCTTCGAATCGAGCACTTTCTCTTCCCCCAAACGCGCCGCCGTCGGGGAAGCAACAAAAGCGTTGGAGCGAAGCGTTTCCGATAATACCCATCTGCTGGGCAGGACAGATGCTTGTTTTTCGAACGATGAGCCGAGCTTCTGCGAAGATTGCTTGCTTGATTAGCTACGCAGCAATTTCGCGTTCAAGCTATCCTCCATGAAAAAATGAACGTGCCATTCTGGGCAGCACTGTCTGGTCCTTTCTCACGCAAGTCAGTGCTTTAATTAGCCACTTTTTGACGCCTGCTTGCGTGCAGAGCCAGGCAGCAACTTGTCAGCGAGGGCATTAGGGATTCATTCCCCATGCCTGCTCGTCGACATACTTGAATTACTAGCATGAACTAGCGCTAAAAACGACGATTGAAATCCTTTACTGATTTTGCGACAATTAACCGAGATAACCGCAACAAGAAATGTCATTGCTTTTGTTTTGAAACGTCAAACGACTTCACGGCACCCTCCTACATCAGCGGTTAATGTAGGTTCGAACACTTTCGTTCTATTTTTGCGTCGAACTTATTTTAATATCGTAAACAAACAGCAAACTTGAATCCAGGAGCAAACTACTGGTGATACTGAACAAGCTTTGCCTGACAAAAATCCTTCCCTCAAATCGGCAGTGAGAAACAGTGCAATTGCAATTTTTTGAAGTAAATTAACTGCGTTGAGTGAAAAAGCAAAACTTGTGTAACTTAAAGTCCCACTAACCACAAGCTTCTTTTCAAGTGGCTGGTTTCTTCTTTAATTAATTTCAGCAACTCCACAAGTACGGCGCTTAATTTTTTTACCAGCAGACTACGTCATAGCAGTAACCGTTTTGTTAAAAACAGTTTCAATAGTGTTTTTACAGTGCGATGTTCACCATTTGTCTGTTCCTTTGTTTGCATTGTCGTCGTGCGTCTTGTACCAACTACAATCGGTGTTTACGCGAGGTTTTATAATGACATCAATCTTGTTAGGTGCAAGCAAGGCCCGGACCGGAGTCGAGTATTTGAAAAAGCTGCAATTGCGCTTGAGTAGCAAGTTCCGCGGTCAAGCTCTTAGATTTCCAAAAAATGTTGCATGACTTTCAAGTTTGAAAATCTCGACACTTGGAATTTTGAATATTCTCTGCTGAGATCGAAATGGTCATAGTTGAAGAAACTAGTGAAAGGCGTCGCAGCAGAAGCCTGCTTCAAGCGTACGTTTTATTCGGTTTGAGGTTGGATTTGGTTGTCAGGTTTTCTTTGATTGGGCGCTGGTAAAACCAAGCAAGGCCGTCTGCGGTGTGCTTTCGACACACCGTCCTCTTGGAGCTTTTGCTGAAAATATGTGGAATTTTAGCGAAAAATCATTTTGTCGCGCTGCGAAGGTCCTTCCGATGCTCGAGCGCTGCGATCACGACGAAGCGTTTTATGGTCGCGGTCGATTTGGAGACAATAAAGCTGCACACTCGGTGGCAGGTGTCGAGTGACACGTGACACTTATTGGTTTGTGTACGCCAGCGAGCACGTGGCTGAACGGACTTACGATACAACAACACATTTTTGCAGATCTGTCGAGAGCAGTGGGCGAGTTGGGCGACTGGCAGTGTAGCACGTCTCGTTTGCTTCCTTATTTGGGGCCGATCCGCGCGGCACGGGTGTTCTCTGAACCCCGGCGCGCAATCTTTCACATTGGCCTCGTTTTCTCGTGCCCTAATGAATCACCTGATAAAAAAAGATTATTGTAGCGAAATTTCGGTCGTTAAGACCCCATTGGTTCGCAAAGAAAAGCGCAGCGGCAACGGCTGAAAGCATAAATCTTTTTCCAGTACCGCCGCACACACGCAAAAGTTATGAGATTTTAATGATCGTCAAAATTGCCGTGCTGCTATAACGGTCCCTCTCAGGGACAGCCTCACTCTTTGATACGTTTTGATTAATAGCCACGTCTTAGTTTGGAGCCCAAACTTAGATTAAGTGGACCAAGGCCGGCGGAGGCGAGCTGGGTAACGCGATCCGCAAAGTGTTCTGCGCGAGATCGATCGGGCGAGAGGTGTTCCAGCCACGGGATTTGTTGCCTGAATTGATGCTGATTGCTTCGGCGCGCTGCGTCCTGGGCAGTCCGGGGGCTAATCGGTAATCGGTTCTCCGTCGAGTTAGCCCCGAGCCTAAGTCAACAATCGCGAATCTATTTGAACTTTGCCAGATCGCCGCGATTCTCCCCTTTGCGCGTGGGTGGCCCTGGGTCTCCTCCCTTGTCTCTTTGATACAAGCGAGGAGACACGCGCCACCTCGCGGTTCAGACCCATGGAAGCGAGCGCATCACGCCTCGTACCTCCAGCGACGCGGCTCGCTCTCCTGACAGGCACGCTAATTACTGTTCCCTCGGTCTTTACTTCACCGTCGTTTAAATCGCCGACGGCATGGGTGGCCCACGGTCTGCGGAAACGTGATATACGGGGTGAATAAGTCTTGTTAACGCTGGCTGTGACGGCCTGAACAGGCTGAAGGAGGCTGTTTGGTAACTTATCGCTGTATTTCGACCGTTCAGAAGGACTGTATGTTAATTCCGACACTATCTGAGGCTCCACGAAACCTGTTTGTGGAAGGTGTTGGGCGACGTAGATTGCAGCGAGACGCTGGGTGAAGATATCATAGGTTTCTTTATATCGTTGCGTGAGCATCACGACGCACCACACTCACTTGATAACCGCCAAGACGCACCAAAAGCTTTGGAGAAGAAAAAACAAAACATTGCGTTAACAGCAAATAATATGCAGAAAACGAGCATTGCTCACAATAGCGCTTCGCTACGCTAGGCAAAAAGCGGACAGTAAAAAGATAAGCAAGGAAACGGCGAAGACAACGACGCCGCCCCCGCAGAGACAACGACAGCTTGCAACAACGATACTGATAGATAGCCTTGCGTCACGACATTTGTTATCGACAGCGAAAATTCTGCAGTTTTCCATTCAACAAGTTGCATGAGCAAAACGCAACTTTAAACAACGCTTTCATGCGGTATGCAAATTGCTGTGATATGATTTCCTTGTTCAAATCTGGTTTGCACTACAGCACTGCGACTTGGTTGGTTTGAGCAAAGCTAGCAAGGAGATCAATTTGAAAATTGAACTCCTGATGAATTTTGACGTTTGCGAATACTTTACGTCACACAAGGAATTATCATTAGCGTATATTTAAGCCATTCTGATTTCGTCGTACAACCACGATCCATTTCTTGGTGGATTTCCCTCGCGTGGTTTGTCATCGACGTTTCGCAGCCGTGATTTATGGTCGGTCTGGGGCATCATCGCCTGTCTCGGTCACGCCTGATCTGTTATTGGCTGTCAAGGTCGCTTTGAGTGCCAGGGGAAGCAACGCAGAAAAGCCTTTCACCAACCTGAGTGTACATTTCATCGATACTCGCATGGAGCTCACCCGCAAGCAGTGTGCGTTGAGGCTTGCTCATTTGATTCAATCCTGCTTTATCTTGTGTTCAACTTAACAGCTGTGGCAGAAAAACACAAACTTAACGCCGCTTCTGCACCGTCTTGAGGTCGTTTCTCATCTCCTCCAAGTCCCTTTTCAGTTTCGCCCTTCTGTTTTGAAACCACGTGATCACCTTGACACAAAAATGCACCCTCGCGTCATGAGCATGCAACTAACAAACCACTGACTTTTGCAAGCATTTAAACAAGTGCTTCTGTTTAACCTGATGCTTGCACGAAATTAAACTTTTAAACTCAAAAAGCTCTTTGCCTGTGAGAGTTTTTGCAGCCAGCGCCAAACAANGTTTTCGGTTGGCCTCAACTTCAAAGCAACTGATCAGACAACCCAAGTCATAGAACATGTATAACCGCATTATANAAATTTACCGTATAACTGGATTACCCATATTACATTTATACCCAGAGCAAAAGACTTTTACTAACTATTATGCACTGTTCCCTTTACAAAATGAGCA
>JGI24159J19872_10014810_pt1 | contig 10062 bp, 7 predicted proteins | sample Ectturendosymbi4_FD_19872 | JGI IMG/M metagenome (IMG submission 19872) | reverse complement strand
CTTGTTATCTGAAACAAATCTTGTTCAACTCTTTCAGTTCTAACCTGAACCAAATACTGCTTTAACTTTTTCATTCAACTCTTTGTACTTTAGGCATAAGTACAATAAAACAAGAACAGCTACTGTTATCATTTCACTTTAAACGCTATTAGCCTGAGGAGGAGGACAGATGCCTTCACGTGGCCCTCCCTGTTGCAGCATTTCTTGAAATGCTTACCAAATCTGTCACCATGAGAGCAACCACTGCTACTCACGCTGGATGTGTTCAGCGTGGGATGGGTCAAACAACGGCCTTCTCAAGGCGCGGCAGCAGTAATGCTGCCGAAGATGACTCACGACCCAACATAATCCAGCTAAACACTGAGGGGCTCACTGACAACAAGATCTTCGACATTGAGCAGTGAGCCTATAAGAACAAGGCTTTCATCGTCGTCCTACAGGAGACCCACTGCACAACTGCAGATAAGCTAGTGATTCCCAACTTCTCTCGCTGGTTCAATCCTGAACAGGAATTACGGCCTTGCCACGTTTGTCCACGAGCGGTTGGAATATTTACTGGTCGATCAGTCTCCAGAACAATCAGAGACTGAGTGGGTGTGCGTAGACGTCGCAGGTTACAAGATCGTCAACGTCTACAAACCTCCACGCTCGCGACTAACTCCAACAACCATCCCGACGTTCCCACACACCAGTCTGTACGTTGGCGTCTTCAGTTGCCAGCATTTCAACTGGGGTTACAATTACAACATGACATCCCCGGGCGGTGAGAGCCTGGGCTCCTGGGCAACATCCAACAACCTTGGACTGTTGTACAACCCAAAGGAAGCAGCCTGTTTATTTTCTCGCCGTTGGAACGTCGGCACCAACCCAGACCTGGCCTTCGCAAGTTTCAGCCAAGACAGCCGACTGCCAGACAGACGTGTCCTACAGGGTTCCCACAAATGTTGACTAGAAATTCCCTAAAGATAAGTTCGAAATTCCCTAAAGATGAGTTAAAAATTCCCAAAATTTCATAAAAATTCCACAGATTTTGCACAAAGCAGTGTGTAATTCTCACCTAACTTCCAGCACTTCAAAATACAGTTTAAGCCAGCAGGGACTCTGGAAAGCGGCAACATGACAGAGGCATTGTCCAGCCTGCCCTTTGAAAAAAGGGGCAACGAGGGTGGAAATACCTTTTTCATAACAGTATCAGGGCAATTTCTTGATTTATCAAAATCGAATTTCATCATTGCAGCTATTTGCGTAACAAGAAAATTCAGAATGGCTGTGGCATGGTAGTTACGCCACATTTAACATTGAATTCGTATCAGTAACAGCAGAGTGAGCCCAGTCAAGTGGGGAATCTTCATTGCTGGTATCCCGATGGTTGTCGGTTCGACTCTCTATTTGGTCAGTTCAGAGCAATGCAGCATTGTGATTGAAACAAATTTAAGTTATTTTTGGGGGGTCGATATTGTAGCTGAACAGAAACAAACATATATTGGTCACAATTTGTTTGTTTTTGTAATTTTCCATTGTCCTAATTTTTTACTGCTCCCCGTGCTGCACCATTGCCTGGCATCCCTGTAAACCAACTTCCTGGCTTAGCACACTTAGTGTTACTGTGTTGACTAATGTGCTTAAGAACAGTTTTGGGATGGAGAGATGATTATTTTTCATGCTAAATTTTGGAGCATTGCTAGCTAAACTTTGCGACTTATGTCCTGAAACGTAAAAAATGGCTTATTGGTCCCACATCTCTCCTACTCCATGCCGGGTCGGCTCTCAATTGTTGGTTCTGCGACTTCCTCAATTCCTGCATGGGCCAACTCAAAATTCCAAAGATCTGGAGAAGAGCACTAGTAGTTGCGATCCCTAAACCAGAGAAGTCATTGGGGGATCCAAAGAGCTATCAACCTATATCTCTGCTGTGTGTCCCCTTTAAAATCCTCGAGAAACTCATCTACGCTCGTGTCGAAACAGTCATCGACCCACTGCTCCCACAGGAGCAAGCGAGCTTCCGGCACGGGAGGTCGGCCGTAGACCAGGTCACCCAGCTGACACAGGACATCGACGATAGCTTTTCAGCTAAAAAGAAGGCCGGAGCTGTGTTCGTCGACCTCACAGCAGCCTACAACACCGTATGGCGCCATGGCCTCGTACCTGCAAGCTGCTGCAATTGCTGCCGGATAGACACATGGTCCACATGATCATGGAGATGGTTAGCAATCGCAGCTTTACCCTTCCCACCAGATGGTCAAAGGAGCAAGTTACGACGCCTCAAGAATGGCGTCCCACAGGGATCTGTCCTGGCGCCCCTACTGTTCAACATCTACATCTCCGACCTGCCAACCACCACCTCCAGAAAGTATGAATACCTCCAGATTTGGAAGCTAAAGCTCAGCACCACGAAAACGTTGTCGGCAGCCTTCCATCTCAACAACAAGGAAGCTAAGCGTGAGCTGAAAGTCAACGTCAGTAATGAAACCCTGCCTTTCTGCTCCGAAACCAAATGCCTCGGAGTAACGTTTGACATGTCACTCACGTACCGCTGACACATTGAGTCACTTCACAAGAAGCTAACATCATGCGTCGCACTCCTGAGGCGGTTTGCTGGCTCCAGTTGGGGTGCTGGAGCAACAACACTGCAAACGGCCACCCTAGTCCTGGTCCATTCGACTGCAGAGTACTGCGCTCCTGTTTGGTGCCGCAGTACTCATACCTGCCTCATTGACCCCACCATCAACGACGCCTTGCGAATTGTGACTGGAAGCCTGCGTCCTACAACAGCAGACAACCTTCCAATCCTCACAGGCATCCAACCTGCTGAGCTTTGTCGCAGTGGAGCCACACTATCTCTAGGACGCCAGGCCATGGAGCCTGGACATATGCTCCACTCAGCGCTCACATGTACATCGAGTGCTGTTCCAGAGCTGTTCAAATCGAGACACCCATTTGTACATGCCGCACAGCAACTCATCAGTTTATCTGACAACAATCAGAGGTGGGCAACTGCTACTTTGAAAATATCGTCGCTACAGCTATCGCTATTTGCTGAAAATACTAGCGGCACTACCCCTCTCGTTACTGAACAAAAATAGTAGCGAGCTATCGCTACCACAATTCGCTACCGCTACTTTTGGTGAACTTATAAAATGTGTGCTGTTCTGCAGAAGTAGGGTTTATTTTCCAGTCTCACCTTGAAATATTTTTGCTATCAATTTTGTTGGTTGCTGCTTTTTTGAACAACCATGATCTGAAAATAATAGTCATTGAGAAGTTATTAGGAATTGTTCATTTTACAGCAAATGCACATATGAATAAACTTATACTGCAGACACACATAGAGTGCATTTACTTTTGTAAGTGGATTGCTGTAGGTTTATCAATCGCCTTTGTTGCTGGTTTCTCGCTGGAGTCGAATGTAGAACTCAAGAATATAATCAAGGAATAAAAAAGTCAAAAATTCTTTTTAACATAGTTTTACACGCGTGTAAATTGAAACAGCCCCACAACCAGGGTGGGGGGAAACCGGGCATTTGCATCCGCCACGAAGTTTTCAGGCATCATTTTAGATTTTATAAAAAAGGTTATGTTGATCTTTGGTTTTAGTGAAAGCCCCTTAACAAACTATTGACTACATGCATTGCAAACTGAGCTCCTTGTTTCTCTATGTTTCGGCTTATTCACAACAACAGCTTTGAATAGGATGTAGTTGAAATAGCATGCGTGTAAAGATAGTCTATTTAGATATCGAGAGCAAATTGGCCAACTACCGTTTTGTCAATGTTCTAGCTTTTGAAAGTGCAATCCAAGTGTTAAATGGATTCGCTGAAAACGTGCGTGAAAATCCAAGTGTTAAATGGATTTGCTGAAAACCCGCATGTCCTGCATGGCTGGCTGAAATGTAAGTGTTAAATGGATCGGCTGAAAACCCGCACCAGCTGTATAGTCCGTGTACGATGTGTTACACAAGAAACTAGTTTCCTTAGCACAATAAAGTGCATTTGATTCGCTTGGTGTGGGTCACTGTTGTGACTTAACTATTATTGCTGAATGATGAGTGCAAGCTTGGATCATTGCAAGAAGATGGGAGCAGAACAAGGCAGGAGATTCCTCTAACAGCCCGCTGCAAAGTTGGAGCTTGTAATTGTTGTATATGTTTATTGGTAAACATATTTTTATTATCTTCCTCAGCCTTTTTGTCATAAGAAATTTTAGATCAGTGGTTCTCAAAGCGGGTGGAATCACCCCCTTGGGGGCGATTTTGAGGGGCAATGGGGAGATAGGGGGGGAAAAACACAAAAAGGGCAAACGCTCAACTAAAAGCATAGAAAAGCATTCGCATACGAGTCCTGAATCATATCTGTTCAAGGTCGCTGCCGTCTGATTGATAAACTCAGCGTTTTATTGGAACCGTGACTTGCCAGGCGAATCTGTAGATACTACCAGAGATGAGCAAAGTCACATTTTTGAGACTCCGACTCTGCGACTCCTGCCCCAACAACGAAAAATGTTGAAACATCAACTCCGACTCCTGTTAACACTCTGAAAACTTCCAAGTAACTCATAAAAAGATACTGTCTATTTTGCCTAATGAGGAAAAATATATGTTGTGGCTATTTTGCCTTTGATAGAACACAAATGGTTGAAATGGTCACGTGACTAACACAATACAGAGAGACAACATGTTGAGGATTAAAGTTATGGCTTAGCCTATTCTTTACACAACGTAGACAAACAGCCACTAAAGTAAAAAAGCTTGCGCTCATTTAAATTAGATATTACGGTCAGCTATGTAGGTCATGCCTTCCTAACTTGTAATGTGATCACTTCAAATAAATGTGTGCAGCTACTGACAAAATAACTTCAGAACTGTTTTTGTCTCATGAGGCAAAATAGACACTGCTTATCAAATATTCACCTTAAAAGTAGGATAACACTAAACGGAGGGCCGGCGGGCCGGCCTTCTGTCTTCAGTGCAGCCCGCCGGCCGCCGAAAGTTCACGTTTTTCATTTGGAAACACGGCCCGCCAGCCCTCCAGTTAGTGTTATCCTAAAAGTATAGGTTTTACTGTAATTAAATTATGAAGTGTTAACCATTGAAGCACTAATTAAGTAGCTCAAGCTTCAATAATGAACTAGATGAGATAGATGACAAGTGTTTGAGGTCAGTGTTCATTTTCAATTTTTACAAAAGAGTCATTTTAAATGAAATCTCCGAGGTCAGGAACTGACCACCTGTTCACAAATATTGAATCGTACTTTAACTATCCATGTGCTCAGAAAAACTTTGAACTATGACTGTGCCAAACTGAGCCATTAACATGAATGTGCAAACAAATCGTACAAAAAAATAAGAGGAACATTTACGTTACGCATAACTTGGGCTGCAATCTCTTTAAAATCTATCATACGCAATAGAGATGCAGAACAATATAGGTTATCTTTAAAGCTGCAACTATCATGGCAAACATGCAATTTTGTTCAGTATGGCTCCAATGTTTTCCAGAGGTTGGCCTATGCAAGCAGTGGCGAGACTTTGACTAGAAAGCTTAAGCTGCGCAATGCAAATAAACGTTGTATTGTACTACTGCACATTGCTTACTTCTAAGAGTAACATCATCGTCAAATCCTGTCACAAGGCCTACAGTGTGTATATGTCATTTCGGCACACTTTTACTTCTCTATAATCTGTTTTGTTAACCATTCTTTTTTGTCATGTGTCTTGTATTATTGCCCACATCATAAGCCCAACATTCTCATAGTTAAGTTACGGCATTGATTCCAAATTCTCGAACTGCATTGTCACTTACTACACATTGTATTTTGCATGGGCCATAACTTTGAAACCATCATTAGTGGTGAAATGCTCGGAACTCCCACCCAGTGTCGTACTTTTGTGTTATTTGACGACACTGATCAGAAAACACGTCTCAATTAATTCCATTCTGTTTGACAACAACAAGGATCATTTCAGAAATTAGGTCCCTTAAAATTTTTGATTGGCTCCAGACAGACTTTACTCCGGATCCGGCTCCTGCTCCGGCTCGAACCTAAAACATTGACTCCGACGCCTGCTCCTGCTCCAGCCCAAAATGCAAACTCCGGCCGGAGTCCACTCCGGCACTCTGGCTCCGTGATCATCTCTGGTCCTGATCCGATCCTGTTTGTTCAAAATGTGCTGAATCCTGCCGGAATCAAGTCCTGAAATTCGGATCCTGTACACCTCTGTGTGATAGTGGTACTGCACAGAGGTGAGCAGATATTGATTTTTCAACTCTTGATCCATATCCAAAAAAATTTTTGCATATCAGTATCCAATCCTTATCCAAAAATTTCTGAAATTTGGTATCCGATATCCATCTGTATCCGAATGCAGCACTGGCTTAATACGAAACAAACAGGCAGTGGGTATAAGTCTGCCAATGTACCTTCATTTTTGAAAACTGATTCATCCGTCACCTGTAACATGACACTAATCCATTACAAGTGTGCAGTAGACTGCACTACGCTTGGTAAAAACGCAGTAAACCTAACCTTTTATACCTAAACCTTAAACCTAACACTTAAACCTAAACCGCAAATCTTACCACAAAAGTTTGGAAAAATTTGAAAAAATTAATAAAATTGGTAGCATGAAAAGTGCAACCACTAATGTACTAAAACCAAAGGTGCGCGATCGTGGCCAGAGTCAATGCAAACACCATTGACACAGTAAGACACGTCCACTTGACTACCATGACAGTGCTGCTAATGTTGCAAACTCAGCATTTTATTCTAACCATGTCATCGCCAGCAGACCTATACCCACTTCCAACCAAAAAAAACTGTCATTTTGTGACCCAATCCATAAAAATAACATCACATGTCGTGCACTTTTAATCGGAAAGAAAAAATAGTGTGCAATTTGCCGACAGAGGTATAGCCCTGCTGTGGTCAATTTTCCATTTGAACTGCAGTGTATCTGGCTTTGTCCAATTATAACACTGAGTTCGTGTCGCGGCACCAGCAGTTGGTACGATGAACCTGGTCCAGTGGGAATTCCTGCTACGCGAGTGGTCCTCGATTGGGTTCTCAGCATTGTTGTTTCGTCTCGGCTAACAGAGACGACACTTTTTATGAGAAAACTTTTTGTGTGAGCTACACAACTTCTTTAATAAGATTTGAAAACCAGACACAGGTTTACAATTTCGGTTAGGGTTTAAGGTAATATGGCAAAGAAGATCAGCTAATCCAAGTGTATAGTCCTTTTCACGTGACTAATTTTCGACCAATTTGGTTCAGCTAATGGCAAAAGAGCTCCAGCATTCAATCAATTAGTAAAATAAAGAAAATAGATTTTGCAACTCTAAGAGTAGATCACAGTACAAAACATACCAAAACTATGCAGCTTACAAAAACTACAAACTCAAACTGTCTTTAAGCAAAGGTTACCTGTATAAAACTTGTGGAAGAATGTTCAAAATTATAACGAAAATAAAGGTAGCTTAAACATTGAAATAGACCAGGGTGGCAAATAGGTAGATTGCATTGACAGGTTGATCGCCGAGTGTCACTTGGTCGATCGCATCTAATTTTGCATTGAATGCACAAGATACCTAAAAAGAACATTTTTCAATCAATATTCCAGAAAGTACATAAAAATTATCCATCAGTTGGTTGGTCACGTGCATTCTTTGGTGTCTCTTGTGATGGCTGACCGTAGGCTAGCTGGGCAGATGCCGCGAAGGTATTGTAATATATTTTTCTATCACTGCGTGGCAATCATGATTTAGGCGTAACAGACTCTTTGCCTTCTGTCTATGCGTTACTTACTAAGGCGATGGTACACTATATTTGCACATGTGATACTCAACTTTGGCATTTTGTATTTGTGACTATATTTCCGACTGGTCGATCGCGAGTTATCAAGAAATTTTCTAGTCGATCACAATAGAAGACAAGTTGGCCACCCATGAAATAAAATATATTAGCCTACATAACACACGCATATCATTATACCACTCAGCACAACAAACAAACCAGCATACCAGCAATATTAGAACAGTTTACTACTACCACTTCGCCGGAAAGAAATTTACGATAAAAGTAACACGAATTATCATTGATTGTGATGAGTGCAACACATACTGACAAACCATTTTGATTTTTTGTGAATATAAAAACCATAGTAAAGAAAACACTAGGACCATCATTTGTGACATCTTGAATCACTCTCAGGGAAATTTCATTATATAAATCAAACAAATATCCTGATCCTGTCCTGATCCAATTTTTTTAAAAAAATAAATACCGAAATCCAATCCTGATCCAAAACAATCGCAAGTATCCTGCAGGATATCCAATCCTGATCCTGTCCATGCTCACCTCTGACGGCCACCAGAGATGAAAGGACTGTCATATTTTGCAATCCAGATCCAGTTCTGAATTTTTAAAACTCAGTCCAACTCCAGCCAAAGTCAAAAAAATTTTTAAAAAATGTAAAATCCAAGTCCAAATGAAGTCCAAAAATTTAGCAAAATACAACTTTTTAATGACAACAATTACGCAATTTTTGTTCATTAACTCAGTCCAAATGCGGTCCTGATCCAAAATTTGTGAAGCATTTTACAATCCGGATCCAATCCAAAATCAACACAATTCGTCATAGTTCGGATCCAGTCCAATACAAGTCCAGTCCAATGCTCATCTCTGCCGGCCACCAGAGACGAGCACGGATCAGACTGGAACAGACTGGACAGGCCGATTTTGGTCTGAAGCCGATTTTGGTCGGATCAAGACTGGATAGGACTGCAATTTTTTTGAAAATTGGCGGATCAGGACTGGATCGGACAGAGAAAATTTTTGTTGTTGTGATGTGATTATTTTGAAAATATCCAAAATTTTAGTTGTGATCCGATTACACAGGTTTGCTAAAATGGTTGTGTATATTTTGCCATCAAATGCAAAACTCTGCTGGGACTATTTTGCAATTCGAACTTTATCCACCTTTATTCACATATAACGTTGAGTTCTATTCTAGTAGCAGCGTGAACATAGATGAGTGGTTAGTGTCTAGGCCCGAGGTTCCCAACCTGGAGTACATGTACCCCTACGGGTACATTTGCCAATCAAAAGGGGTACATTTAAGGTTAGCAATAGAAGAGAAATATATATTTACATATCTTATATTTCCAAAAATTTATGCATAAATCAGTAAACATTATTTTAAAAAGCCGTTATGCGCTTATTTTAAAATATATGTGTGATTAATCATGACAAAATATTTTGTCATAAGAAATTTTAAGGGTACCTGTTCATCTGTTGAAATACTGAAGGGGTAGCCTACATGCTTATCTTTCGAAATGGCGAAGAGGTACATGCTCATCTGTCGGAATGCTGAAGGGGTACATGGTCAGAGAAACGTTGGGAACCCCCGGTCTAGGCTACACCTGCTGTGCGATTGTTCCTTGGTTCTGCTCTCACCGTTTCCTTTGGCTTAGCTTGTAGAGGTTACACGTTTGATAGGAGTGCTTTTAATGTACTTTTTCAAAAAGTTTAAGGTGTAGAGTTTACAGGGTGTATGTTTAAGTTTCGCTTTAGGATTCACTTCAGGGTTTAGGTTTACGGATTAGGTTTCGGGTTTAGGTTAGGTTCAACTTTCAGGTTTTGCGTTTAGTTTTTGGGTATTGTATTGTGTAACGTCTTCACTCCCACACGCAAAACGCCAGACTTTAAACATGCATCGCAGTAAAGAGAAAAACAAATACATGAAAGAAGACGAGGATATATACATTGCGGTAGTATAGAGTATATGATTGATGCCGCTAATGTATTTACTGTACTACAAGCTTTTAATACACACCAGTGTTGTGCGGATATTGAAATTTGATGATCCGATCCGATCCGAAAAATTTCAGTAGTATCCGAATCCGATCCTGATCCGAAAAGTATGCTCAAAACATAATCCGATCCTGATCCGAAAATCCGAAACCATCATCATACCAAAGTCCAGTCACAATAACACTTTCGTGTCATATTTGTTGAATTTAGAAATAGTATGTACTCACTAGGCAGGCCCACAACCAGGGAATCTGG
>JGI24159J19872_10014809_pt1 | contig 10063 bp, 5 predicted proteins | sample Ectturendosymbi4_FD_19872 | JGI IMG/M metagenome (IMG submission 19872) | reverse complement strand
GTTTTTCCAAATTTTTTGTTAGGCTTCTTATGTTAACGTGAAGCAGAGAAAATTTATTTTTGCTTTTGACCTTCAATGATTCCAATGTACAATATTCCGAGGTCACGTAATCATATACGTTTTCTGAATTAGCTTGATTTAAATCAATTGTTATTGTGATTATAAAATTATAAAAGGTGATTACGCTTTCTATACCCAGTCTCAGAATATACATCTAATAATGGCTTTGAATTACCTTTGTACGAAAGCGTTGCGCTACCGCATAATTTTGTTTCAAACCCAACTCGGGCTTTGGCTGCAGAACCAATTGCAACACCTGTTGAGTTGCATATAAAGGCGTTGTAGACATTGATTCTGCCTTCTTCGTGTGTACGGACGGTGCCTTTTACCTGCAAAAGTGAAAGCTGCCTATTAGTAAACTAGGGCAAAAAATTCAGCCAAGCATATGGCCTGCGAATTCTCTTCGCGACATGATAGAGCACCTGCCATTGGGGGAGGGTGGTGAACACATTGATTTCTGCAAACAGCCGCAAAAAATATCACCAATATCGGGTCAATTTTAGAGTTACGTGAATGTGAATTATCTAAGCCAATTTTGAATTAAAACTCATAGATTGTATATAGCATGCAGTTTCCTTCACCATGGTTGATAAGCTTGATCGGACAATTTGTTGACATACTCACTCAATGATAACATTTTACGATATCGACGTCACAACGTCGTATAACGAAGAGCTTTTTCATAAGTGAGCACTTGCGAATACGCAGTAGATTTAAAGCATAAACATTTCAAGTTAACTGAGAAAATTGCTGTGAATGTCCATGGGCGTCGGAAGGAGGGACAAGGGGGGCAAAGCCTCCCACTGGATTTTGAAACTTGCTCTTTTTCTGGTAGTTTTTAGTAGAAAAATATTTTCTCTTCGTTTTGAGTTGGTAAAATGAAATTTACTACTGTTGGCACCCGGTGGAAAAATGCTTTTGATCACGACCTGAAAAAATCCATTTTTGCCCCCCTCCTGGAAAAAATCCTTCCGACGCCCATGTGTATGAAGACATGTACGATGATTTCGCTATAAGATGGATGCTTACTACAAATCGATTCAGCTGTATCGGAAACGAGAACACAACAAACTATTTAATGTTTTACAATAACTCAACAAATTCCTTAAGCCACGAATTTTATGCTTGAGCTTATGGCACAATTTTTATGCTTGAGCTGTTGATGGACAACTGTGAGATACTTTGGCGACATATAACAAACAAACTGGATGGTCATGGTCAGGTGAATCCAATGTGTGTCTGTCACATGAATCAGCATGTGAGTAGGTATTGACGGCACTAAAAGGATCTCAAAATCTAAGGCCGTAAGTAGTTTCAAAAGCACTTGAACTGCAGTTTCGTCGAATGTTAGTGGATTTTCAACAAATAATGATGGTCCTTATTGTTTGAAAGAGTGCCATTTTAGTACCTAGAGCTATTTGCTTGTGACCAGTAAAAAGCAACAGGAAGCTTTTCCAAAGAGATTTGTTGAGATGCGTCTTTGGAAAGTTTACTAGAACAGATTACTCTTCCGTCGACTTCACATTGCAAAATATAGGCCCGGCATTTGTCACTTTGGTCCCAATAAATTGACTTTAAAACGTACGTGAACCGAATATTCGCTACATGCTATAGGTTAAATAGTGACACCAAGCTCCAGAATACTGGTAACTGTGTAACCACTATTTCTTGAGATGATTCGTTGGAGTGCAGTACGAAGATTAGCTTCAAAGACAAGAAAATCAGTATTGTTTCATCCTAAAGCATATGTCTCTTACAATATTTTGATTTATACATTGTATTGTAAAACGTCATCACCCCCATATGCAATGGAGTAGACTTAGCATACATCCATGGCACTAACAAAAAACGCACAGATACCTAAAAGAACATGAAGATAGATATGTGGCGGTAATAGAAAAGCATAGCGCAGATGGCGACAGCACGGTAACTTTGAAGAAACGCAAGCATAGATAAGTGACACTGTAGGGCTACCATACCTGACGAGCATGGGCGTCGGAAGAAGGGCAAGTCCCCCCTTGATGTTGAAATTTTCACCAAAAAAAGGTTGTTTTCTTAGTTTTGAGTAGGAAAAATCAAATTTCACTACTTTTGGCCCCCCCTGGAAAAATTTAGGAAAAATCCCCGAGTGGCACTCCCTGGAAAAAATCCTTCCGACGCCCATGCTGATGAGGCAAAATTCCTCACAGTCTCAATGCCTACTTTTCGCGACAACAAACAAGCGCTACACAGCACTTTTCAGGATGTTCTTACAACTACCAATCCACTGCAAAGTAGCATCACTAATTACAAAAGAAAAATATCACAGAAGTGTTAAACAACAGGCTAGATTACAAGCGATAAAGTCCGAAACGTTAAACGTAATTTACTATTACTGTCAAAATTCCATTTTTAAAAATTATTTCCGGACACAAATTTTAGCACTGAAATTCCGGACATGTGGGGGAGTGGGAGGCTGAGAAGGACCCGCGGTCATTTGGGCTGCAGACCTCCCAAGGGCAAAGCTACTAATGGAAGCAAAGTAAGATGTAAGCAATTATAAACGGTCAGATGAAATTGGTTGAACTTTGCCACATAAAACCTTTGCAGTTTTCACGTTTAATTCAAACATTCGTGATAGGTAAAGAAGGAAATGCGTCAAGACAGTTACAGACTACCGCTGTGCTGCAACGTGTGTCACGAAATTTAAGCAAGACGAGAACGAGGCGTCCAATCGTGCGTTCGGGAAATACCTTTTCAGTCAATGTGATGACTTATGCGTGGGTACGGAATTTCGTTTACTGCTTGGTAAGTGCACGATTGACAATGCGGTTGGAGACTAAAGGCATCCCACTCCATTATACGAGAGTGAACGCAACGAAAAGAAAGCTAAATAAGAGATGGACGCAATACCTCATGAAACTGCTTATCGTAGTAACAGCATTATAAAAGCCATGAACTTGGTTAATGCGCACCAACAAAAAAGCAAATATGACTTCTGGTTTGCGGAGTAAGCTTCTGTTTTGAAATTAAACCACCAGAACACGCTGTACATTTAAGTATTTGAATAAAAGCTGATGATACCTACGTAGTAGGCGAAAGATATACTTTGATAAGATCTCAGAGATTGATTGTTGGCTGCGAAAAGACAGTCATTTAAATTCAACTGGGAAATTTGTAGATAGATAGACAGTCATTTAATTTCAATTAGGAAAATTGTAGTGGAAGAAGACAGGGTTAGTAATTTCGCAGCAAGATATAAACTTACTACAAAAGAATCAAAGACAGGAAAACACTGTACGCAGAAGTTCGTTAAAATAAACAGTCCACTCCGTTGCTAAGTTGTAACGAAGATGTAGTTACTTCACTTGGTTACTTGCAGAAGTCGCAGAACTCGGAAGATGTTCATCCGTGTTTGACGATTGAGCAAAATCTCTTCTTTCAGCCATAATTGTTTTCCTCTTTGATTACGGAATTGAAATGGCGCCCGACATTTCCATAGTTTATGGTCAATTAGTGAAATATTTATTTGCTGTAACTTTAAGCATTAAAACCATCACGAAAAGAGGGGATTAAAGTACGTATATCGTGTTTGATTGTCTATTCAACAGGTTTTAATACAGTAGGTTATAAATGGTAAAAATTTTCGGAGTAACATAACGTTTGCAGTAGAAAGATTGCAGCTGCAGAACTGTACAGAAAGGCTGGCCTACTAAACAGTAACATGATTGTCCGTGTTAGTGTCAGACAGACATTACTGGCACATATCACATATCAACTGACTACCTAACCTAAACGCTAATGTATGTTTGGCGCCAAGACTGCCAGATACGCTAAATATTGTTGCTACTACGACTGCACGTACTGCTAAATAGTCTTAACCTGCCGGCAAAAATTGCCTTCAAACCGTTGAACAATATTTCTTATATGTAACGTTTTTCTTAAGACCGAAAACGTAGACAGCTACCTGGTTTGTTATGTTCAAGAACTGGTTTTCCGCGAAAGTGATTCAGTAGAAAATCAAGAAAGCCCTCACCTTCAGTCGACTACATGTAGTTCAAGATAGCGCAATCCACATCTTACAGTGTGCATCCATGCTAATTACTCTTATTTTGTTTTGTTAATTGTCGTTTGATTCGTTCTGATTTATTGTATGCTTTGCTAAGCTATCCGCAAATTCACAGGCGTTCTCCGCCACAGCCCGTGTTCACAGTGTGATGGTCTGGAAGGAAAGAGGAAGCAACTCAGCATTAATGTTAAGACAGGAAATTTGACGTATCCACTGGTTTACGTATCATGACGTAATACGAACACGCAATCCTCACTCAACATACCTTATTCTTTGAAGGATTGATCACAATCACAGAGTAGCACAATCCGGATACGTCGGCAACGCTTTCGACACCGCTAATGCTTGTTGACACCATTGCTGAATCCGCTGAAAAAAAATGGTTGACGCTAATAAGCGTCAAAGTCGCGAATGCCTCTGACTCGCGACATTCATTTCAATCAGCATTGAGGCAAGATTAACGCAGCATAAGGCCGATGCCGCAATTCTGTTGCAGAAATGTAGAAAAACGTTGTCCATCCTGTCCAATTAAGAAACGTGATAGCCCAATACATAGCCTTTTTCCTTGTCAGTAATGATCGCTGTATAACGCAACTGGGGAGGAGGGGAGTGGGTACCGCGCAGAGTGCTTCTACTCTGGGAGACTTGAAAGCAACGCTAAACGGCAATCTTGCCATAAATTAGCAACTTAAAACTGACGGGAATGGAACACGAACTAGTCGAGGAAGTCAAAGGATATACCCTGGGTGTTATTAGCATCTCATCGAAGGGTCTTTACCAGTGGTGTAACTAGAAGTTTGAGCCAGGGGGGCAAACTTTGCTGAAAGGGACCCATTGGCCACCGTTTGGGTATGCAATCATTCGTTCCCCAAAACACATACGTTACATATACATGGGGGTAAGTCTTCGCTTGTTCGCGCCACATATATATGGGTGTAAGCAGGGGTGTAGTGGGGAGGGAACGCATGGGAACGGGGTTCCCACACCTTTTTCACGTTTCGCATTAACACAAGTTTGAAGCTGCTTTGAAACGGCTTGCTTTTTTGGGTGGCCACCCACACCTCTTTTGTCAGTACTACATCCCTTGGTGTAAGTCTTCGCGCACATCCCGTTCGTGGTGAATTGCACATTTCAACGACACGTTAACCACAGAGGTACTCGAATAATACAAAATGATTGTTCATAGCACAGTAAAAAGCAGATGTTAGATCATAAACACAGATAACACAGGCATGAGCGTCCGCAGAAATTTTTGCAGGGCTGGGCAAAGTTGACATTTTACTTGTCGTTTTCAGGTTGCTGACGATAAGATAAAAATGGGCGTTCACATAACGCTTTACCCTTTCTTTACCACAAAAAATGCCCCATGTTACGGCAACAGTCCCACAAATGCGCTTCGTTGGCAGCAATGCTTCTTTTCACACCGTATAAAACTAAGTGACTGACTGCTACCAGCAGTCATTGTCTCGCTGCATTACCTGCCACAGATATCTGCGTTCAACAGCCACATGCGACAAAATGCCAACTGCCGTAAGAAGTGAGCTTTTGTTGCCATGGTATCGTTATGCAATAAAGGTCAATTTTAGAACTACCCGCTCCCAACTTTCACAACCTCCCTCTGCAGACAATGAAGCGGATGTAGTGAGATGCAAGCTCATCACTGCATGATACCAGAACAGTGAACCGGTTCTTGTGCAGTGCACGTGGCGTATCGGCAGATAAACTGTCATTGCAAGAAGTCAATTAAACTACTGACTTCAGGTTTTCTAGAAAGATTTTGTTCTTAGTCCCAATTATTTTCCAGGTGGTGACAAATGCCCATTTTGTCCCCCTGCAGACGCCCATGAACACAGGGGTAATGCCAAACACTAAAACAGCGCACCAGCTATAACTACTTTTACATATCATCAAATAGTAATCCGGCATTCGGAAGAAAATGAAGACATTTTAACACCAAGTTCTGAAGTAAATGGCTAAAACGTCGGATGGGGGTGCTCAGTGGCACACAAAAGCATGTGAATTGTTTTGATCAAGGTGTCAAATGCTTTTTGCGAGATATCTTTAGCTTGAGACGGACAACCGTCTGCTTTCAGTAAAATTAAAGCAAGATTTGACTGTTGAAATTTGATTCATTTTATAAAATAAATTTAATACGTTTTTGGATTGCGCACATCATCGACATGGCGGGGGTTAAAGAGGAATCACCAGAAAATGCAATTAAATGCTGACTACTTTTTCAAGATTTTGATTGAAACTGTGCAACAGCGTTGAGTACATTAGTTTTAAATGTGAATTTTTCAGTTACTGCTGCATGTATTTTTTTCTGGTTGACCTATAAACTACACATCCCCGTGGACATAATTGTCGAAATTCAGGTCACAAAATTGCTGACCTAGAACGTCTCATGGAGCGTCACTGGCGTTAGATATTTCCTAGGTTAATACACGTGACATTTTAAATTATATCATTTTTGACGAAATAATCGATTAATTTGCAGCAGCAAAGGCAAGAAAACCTTGGCGCTGAAATTGGATAATTTTTAGCAATGCATTATAGACTGACCTGTTTCAGTTAAATTGTTGTTGGGTGTGATGGAAGCAGCAAATATTCTGTCACCTTTCTGGACTTTGTAGCAGAACTTTGAAATGGCTGCTGTGCTTTCCCTTTACGGTTTTGAGCACTAGATTTCATCCATACTCCTACTTGGTATAAATATGCTGCACCTATTTGTATTGCGTTGTCAAAAGCGCAATCTGTACTGCATAATCAACATTACAAAGATCAGCAAAGATCACAAAGCAAAGAGATGGGATATACACCAAATTTTGGATTGATAGCGTTAGTTCCAAGCTGCCATGTAGAGGGTTCGCAATGCTCAGAAAAAGTTGAGAAATGATAGCGAATTCGATGTGAATGTTTGTCAGACGACTCCTGATAATAATTGCATATTGGTTAATTAACCAGAGGTTTCAAACCTTTTTCGATCGTGACTGAAATTTGAGTTTGGTGAACATCTTGCAACCCAAGCCTCAAACAGTGCATGTTAACAATGACAAAAATGTCGGTTGTATGGACGAGTTTTGGCAGTAGGTTGCTAGTTCGTTTTCATTGTCAACATTTTACTCTTTTCTCAAGTACCTACGCTACACTACAAACAGACAAGCAGACAAACAGAAAAGTTTTAAAAATTACAACTCAGGTGTAGGTTTTGATCGCCTCGGCGCGACCTATTTTCTGACCCTTTACGAAATCGCAACCCTTGTTTGGGTCGCGACCAGGTCCGTAACCAGGGGGGAGCAGGGATGGCGAATCCCCTCTAGAAAATTCGACCCCCTGGAAAAATGTGTTGGACATCGTTTAAAACTATTGGACATAGTTCAAAAAATTTGGGCCCCTCTCAGAAAACTCTTTGCCCTTCCTGGTGTCCCAAGCTGCTTACGGGCCTGGTCGCGATTCGTACTGTAAGAACCACTGGCTAAAACGCACAGATCTGTTTTAATTTGTAGATTTGTATCACTTAATCTCGTGTTTCACTTCAAAGAGGCGTAAAGTGCGCTGCGCAGACGGTATTGCAAGCTTCGGTACCGGCTGGGAAGGCCAGACAAATAAGTTACAACCTTCGGCCGAGATGCTAAAAGCAACAAAGCAGTGTAGACAGCTTTGTTAATTGGCTTTGCAAGACAAAAAAGGAAGTTGCAGTGTCACTACACAACTTTCGCTGTATTCTTATCTCAAGGTCACTGTCTAATCTCAAGGGAAAGTAGCCTGCACAATAGCTTTCAGACATAAACGTATTCAGAACTGCATTACACCGTCCAAAGCATTACTCACTTATTACAGTGGCGGTTCGAGGCCCATGTAAAAGGAGAGTACCTACGCATTGCAGTTGCTGTTGTCGGCCCCTTTGAAAGCAAATTAATTATGCATTACAGTTGCTCTTGGACCCCTTTGAAAGCAAGGTACTTGTTTATGAAAGTTACTATTGGGGGCCCCTTTGAAAGCGTAGTGCTTACACATTATAGTTGCTACTGCGGGCCCCTTTGAAAGCAGAGTACTTACACATTACTATTGCGGTTGGGGGGCCTTTGAGAGCAGAATACTTAATTATGATGTGCTTTGAAAAATATTACAAGAGCGGATAATAAGCTTTTCACAAAAAATAAGGAACATTTAAACGCAAAACACCTCGAAGGGAGCCCTAAAAAGGGGGGCCCGAGGCAAGTGCTTTGCTCGTCTCCTCTTTAACACACCACTGACAGCAACAACATTGAAATTACGATTCATTTGATCATTTGATGACTGCTAGTTTGCTAAACACTGCAGTATTTAAAATGTCAAGACGAACGGATTTCCGAAATTTTGTAGAAGCACTTTCATATTCTGCAGTTCATGAAATCTCTAAAAGGGGCCCATTTTTTACAGTTAGCTTGCCAGGGAGGGCGGCACGCACCCCTGTCCCCCCGTCAGTTACGCCACCGGTCTTTACTGTAACACTGTTGAGCTGTACAACGGGTGGAAACTCTTCAGCTCCGGCGTTGACCCAGCAGAGTTTGCCCAGGTTGGAGTGGGAAGACTTGTTAGCCCTCAGCTTGCAAGCTGTGTTGATGAATAGATCCCACTGGGATCAAGGGTGTGCATCTTGAGGTTGAAGTTGTTTGAACACTCCCTGTGCTTGATACTGGTACATGGCTCAAACTCACCTGCAGTGTACCAGGAATTTGCATCAGAAATTAGTGATGCCCTGCGATGGGTTATAACTAACGATTTTAACGAATCCACGATTCTTTTGGAAGACTTAAATGCCCACGCTAGGAATGCCCCCAGGGTATGGAAAGGTGTGAACGGCCGACATGGTGATGCTGACGTTAATGATAACAGAAGACTCATGCTGCAACTATGCTTTAACAACGCACTGTGCATAATGAACACTTTCTTCCAGGACAGAGATTTGCAAAAGTACATCTGGTGCAGACATTCGTTGCGTAAGCGGTCGCTCATTGATTTCTGCATAGTTTCAGCTGACTTGATCTAATCAGTGTTGGACGTCCGTGTCAAAACGTGTGGAGAACCATCGAAGGATCCCAACCTGGCCCCTCAACAATCTTAATGTATAGAAAAAGAACAACTTAAAATCAAATGACTTCAAAAAATTTGAAATTTGAAATGGACTTTCACGCATTACGCATTAGCAAATTCCCAGACTAGACGACATATAATTAATTTTCTTTCAACGATTAAAGTGTCTGTGTAGCATATCCAAAATACAGGGTCACGTTTTTGATATAACGTGAACATTTTTGATATAACAGTATAGGAGCCAAGGACCTCTCTTTTAAGACCACATATTTGTACAGACAAAATATCACAAATTTTGCGATGTTTTAGAGCCCCTTTTGGAGAGATTGCCTCGGGCTTTTAATTTCTAATATCCACCCCTGACAGAGATCACCAGCCAAGATCACTATACTACTTGTTTACCTTTCTGTCACATACGGAAGGACTTGAACGTGATTTCTGTTTGTGGCGACTTTGTACATGTCTCAAAGATTATGTTATTTGCCATCCTTTGATAGAATTGTGTAGCTCCGCTAAGAATTTACTACTCATTCTTTGAGTAGAAACGTACCTCTTGACCTCGTTCTGTACATGTAACGCTTCTTATCGGCAATTGTCAGGTGCATGATTGTGGCAGTTTGCATGACTGACGATATCAGTATCAATCACTTAGCTGCAGCCCTGTAGTGTCCATGCCTTTGTTTTTCACACTCATACGAAATAACGCCACTGGCAAGGTCTCTTTGCTCCACATGTACGCACCCAAAATAAACAGGCTTCTTACCTCATTCACGTTCTATCTATACATATTCCATGTTTTCAATGAGATCTGCAATTGTTACACGAAACCAGCAGCATTGGAAAGCACAGACCACTTAAAATCTCTTGCGAAGATTAACT
>JGI24159J19872_10014805_pt1 | contig 10064 bp, 7 predicted proteins | sample Ectturendosymbi4_FD_19872 | JGI IMG/M metagenome (IMG submission 19872) | reverse complement strand
AAAAATATTGATTTCTTTTTTACTGCTTCCAGTGGAACATTCATCTCAAATCTTACTTTGTTTTTTGGCAATTTAACAAGAAATGCCTTCACATAAGCATTTTCTCTTGTGTTCTCTGTAGAGAATTTTTGGGCAAAGTCCATCACAGGCTCAGTTTATCTTTTCAAGGTTGGTAGTAGCAATTGATAGAAGCTACGGTATTCCTACACGATTTGCATTTTTAGATGCCAAGACAATGATTTGTGTTTTCCTAACACTTCTGCTGACGCAAAAAAAAATTGTGCAAAAATTCAAGATAAACCCTGTAGCTGATATACTAGTGCATATCTTTCTATCATTCACCGATTCATTCCTTTATCAATGATACTATACTGCGTAGTACAACGCAGCTCTGTTGCAGTGTTGAATAGTTGTAAAAATTTCCTGCGGCTGTGTTCAACCACTCAGACGTGAATGAAGATGAATGTTCTCATTGTATTGAGAACGATTAATGGATTGCAATAAGCGGTTCCCTTTCAAAACAGCCCTGTTCATAACAGACCACGTTTATAACAGTCCACGTTCACAACAGACAACATTCATAAAGGTTCTTTTATGACCGTGAACCGGTTTTTAAGCCAAGTTGATAAATTTCATCTCAATTGGCCCCCCACATTCAGAGAATCCTGCGGCAATGGCGACACAGTTAACGTTTGAAGCCTTTGATCTATTCTAAGAGAATTAAACCACCACTGAAACGTAAAGTAAACAATGAAACATTCTTTACATTACTGAGATCAGATAATTAAAACTATTGTCATCGCCTACTATATGCAGTATACGTACTTTGCTTTAATTAAAGGCAAGGATGTTTCACGAAATATAAACATAAATAAATGTTTTCATCTGTAGAGTATGGTGCCCGCCATCACTTCTCTCATTAGGCCCTACAATAACACGTTTTGCGTTTTTACTTAATTTCCTAAAATTAGCAAACAATTTATGTCAAGTGATGTGGCTTACCAAAGTCTGCAAGCCCAATAGGGAAGAAGATTTAACAAAATATCCCGGGTCCATATATCGATATGTAATGAAGACAGCAAAAATAGGAAGAGCAAATGATGAGAAAGGTGGAGAACAAGCAGGAAAAGCAAAAACCATAATCAAGAATGAAAACGAGACCCACTCATCTTGTGAGTGTTTGATCCTGATGTCCAAGATATTTAAATATTCATTACATCTTTACTTAGCACGAAACATGTTTTTCATTCATTTCAAATTCTTGTAAGCAACTTTGAGGGATGGAAAGGGTGGTGCTTATATGGTCGGCCCCGGGCGACGCCTATCCTCACTACGTCCCTGCGAACAGGTAAAGCATTTGTACCTCAGAAAAATGGTTTAAGACCAGATAGAGAACAAGGCCTACTTTTGTGAGCATGCTAGACTGCCGATCCGCAGTTTTTAAATGGCTGATCAGGTTTGCTCATTGCTTTGCAGATCTTACGTTTTTACTTTCTGGAACTGACGATGTCCTTTTGGGCGAAATTTATATCCCGATATGAATAAGCTGTTGCATGGTTTTTGCGGAAGGCTGCTGTGAAGTTTTGTGTGCAATAAGATGTACTACAGTTCAAAGTTATGCATCGGAGCTATGGTTATGCAAAAACAAGTCTGAAGTTTGAGAATTCGAAGTGTGTCTTTGATTCTAAAAATATGTGTCTTCTGTTGCGCAAGTAAATCTTGGAAAGTTAGTGCCCTTTTACGCCCGGGCCGGCCACTATGGTGGCAAGTAAACCTATGAGCGACGACAACTTTTGAACGGAATAAGTAAGAAAGTCACTGAAGGTATCATTGGATCCGATTGACATGCATGCACATTTTGAGATAGGTAGCGACCACCTTGAACGTCATTGCTATGGCATTTCCGGAGAAAAATCGTTTTTCGCGTAGGCTAGAAAACCTACGCTTTTTTCGGAGTTATTCCTGTTTTTGCCAGAATTTCAGTAAAGCAAATGCACAAACATGAATTTTTCTCAAAAATTTCAAACTAAAGGTATGTTGTTGTTATTTCATTCGATTCCTTGTTGTCTCGTGGATGTCTTCACTGGCTTTGTAGCCCCATCCGTTCAGAAGTCATAGCTAATCAAAGGTTTAGCGGCCACCATAGTGGCCGGTTCGGACGTTAAAGGGCGCGGGCGTCAAAATTGCAAAAATAATGTTTACAAGAGTCGTTTGTGTATTCACGTTGATGTTGACCAAACTGATAAGAAAAGAATTTTGCAAGTAGTTTCTTTTTCAGTGATTTTTAAGTAGTTTCGAAAATATTTTGCTATGACTAATGCTTCACTGCAACTTTACCGATTGCCTTCGGAAACAAGCTTAACGTTGCAGAATTCCACTGCAACCGAAAGTTCTTTGTCATGACATGGCAAAATCAGCTTCTTGCTATAGCAAGGCCAAGTATACTTGAACATTTTTAGAGCAGGCATGCAATCTTACCCTCACAATAACTTCCGTTTCCACTGAAACCCGTCATACAAGAGCAAACATGGTTTCCATAAGTGTTTCTGCAGGTTGCATGAGCGTGACAGTCGTGGCTGTTGTCTTCACATTCATTGATATCTGCAAAATTGAACGAAACATGCAGATTTCGGTTTCGAACTTGTTCACATGTCACAGGAAACCAAATTGTTGCAACACTTTGGGAAAGTTGTTTCAGCACTCTAAGGAAGTCTTTCGCGACTCTTCAATCTCTCAAAACTGGTCAGTGAGGTAATTAACAGCGCAATGAAGAAGGAAACGCGATTACCAAAATAAGGGCTACACTAGTTTCGTCACAGGGGCACTTCCCGTAATGCAGGGTCTCCGAACTACGGCCAACGGGCCAAATCCGGCCCATGAATCCATTTCATCCGGCATCCAAAGACATTTTATCAATAATGGAAAAATAATATTTCTACGAAACATTTGTGGATTTGGTAGAATGCAACATATTCGGAAACAACCACATAAGATGTCCGGCCGTCGAAGTGTTGTGTGAAAGCTTATGTAGCCCTGCGGCAAAAAAGTTAGGATACCCTGCCGTAATGAAAGCCACATTCAGGTTGCGTCTTAACTGGTTAATGTTCATCAAATCACGCACAAACAAATCTGCAAGGGAAATCGGGCGAAAAGCACGGTGTGGTTTAGTGCTTTACACTGCAAAGAGAGCAATTAAATTCGTCGCCGACATGCAGTTGATTACGCAAAATAACGCATTGCAGAACATCTTACCAGACTCGCAACATTGTCCGGACCAACCCTTTGCGCACGAGCACGAACGTTGCGACAGTTCGCCACCGTTCAAGCACATCCGATTGCATGACTTGCTCTGACGAGTTTCTAAGCTGCAAACTTTTCCGTTGCAGGCTGGCTGACGCTCGACTGCTCTTGTTCTGTGAGACATACCTGATCCGCCGCACGTCGCTGAACATTCAGTCCATACTGACCACGGTGACATGACGCAGTCAACTAAATAACAAACAGCAAACGCTGATGAGATGATAAGCATCGTGTCAGGTTATTTTAAAACCTGCTTGAAGAGCGACAAGCAATTTTTTTACGGTGGTGATCTAAACCCGCTTTTCCTTAATTTTCCGGTTCTTTTTGCGTTACCAGGGCAGCTGCGTGTGTTGCAGCTCTGGTCCTGGTGCTCAGGACCTTCGCATGTCCTTCCCCCACAGAGCTTGGTGTAGAAATTGTTTCTGAATCACGATTACGACGCTGAATCGCAGCATGTTGCTGAATCACGATTAGAGCCTGTGCACTTCGTGCCACCGCAGGCAGCTTGCGCGAGAATGGTTCGAGTTCGAACTTTTGAACCGCCGCCGCATGATACAGAGCAAACACCGTTTTCAGACCAAGTGCTTCACATGGAGTTGACGGGACAGCACTGGGTATTGCAAGATCTGGACCACGTGCTTTGACCGGTGCAAGAAGAACCGCCATGAGCAGCTTTCACAGCAACACCAGGATTGCGAGTCTGGACGCCACCACCGCATGTCGCTGAACATGAACCATAGCTACCCCATGAACTCCATTGGCGATTCACAGGACAGGATTGAGTATTACATTTCTGTGTTGATGATGAAGGACCTACGCAGCTGTTACCACCGCATTTTGCCGTTACAGATGCCGATCGTGACTTGGATTGACTTCCACCGCCGCAAGTCTGTGAACATCGATCCCAAGAACTCCAACCTCCCCAAGCACAGTTTACCGGACAGCATTGACTGTTACATGATGTTGATTGAGTACTAGGGCCGGAACAAGCAGCACCTCCGCAACTTGGTGCTCGGCTGTGACCTTGCGATTGAATCTTGGTTCCGCTACCGTATGACCTAGAGCAAGAACCCCACGAACTCCATTCTCCCAAAACACAACACACTGCAAAATGAACAACGTACTCATTCTCTTCTAGCGTTGCCACATGGAAACGCTGCTATGTGACATTTGATTCTCTGTATAAGTAAATTTACGTCGTCGTCGTCCATTTGTGGAAAGGTTTGATTCCATTTACTTTGTTTATTCTGATACGCCTGGATTTATTCTGGAATCCCCTATTTACCACATTATGGATGATAAGAAGTGCATGCAACGTGTTCATAGAAGAAAGAACAATTTTTCTGGTTTTATTTTATTCTATAATACTTCATGCACTTCGCAGAGCTGAGGATGCCTACTTGTAGGCGAAATATATACTCTGTAAGATCTTAGTGTCTGATTCTGTACTGAGAAAGGATTTCTTACAGTAGACAGTGTGGATTGAGCAACGTTTTATTTGTGACGTAATAGTGTTCTATCATGTGCCAACTATAATCCACAACAAAAGCTCTATGGTTCAACTTAAATATGCTGATGTTTGAAAAGTTTGAAAACTGCTGCCTCCCAGAAGGGCTGGAAAACACGTCAGGAAGTTGTAGGTAAGTTAATATTTCGGTTTTGTGTAATTGTTTACCAACTTTGTATATTTTGTTATTATCTTCATGACCAACTAGCTTTTAGAAAAACTTTTTGATGAAACTGGTGTTTTGCTTGTTTGTTTATTTGTTTGTTATTTATTTGTGTTGCCAAGTGGCAACACTAGGGTGATATGAGTACATTTATACATTTCAGGTATTTCACTGCGTCTGAGGTTTTGGATCAAGTTTTGAGTAGTGATGCTACTGGTTGCACATTTATCCAACTACCAGAGGTGCATGAGCTGACAGACGAAGATTCTGTTGACGAAGACACAGGCCCGTAAACCAGCTTGGGACACCAGGGGGGCGAAGAGTTTTATGAGAGGGGACAATTTTTTTAAACTACTGTGTGTCCAATATTTAAAAAATATGTTGGACACATTTTTTCAGGTGGCGAAAATTTTGCTAGGAGCTTCGCCCCCACTGGTTACAGGCCTGTGAAGACAGCTTTACATCTGCTAATATGACAAGGAATCAACTTCTGGCTGAATGTGAGTTCCAGCAAACTGGCAAAAGGAGTGGTTCTTGTGAAAGTGATTCAGAAGAAGCTATAGCCCCAACTTCAAAGAAGCGACGCAAGACAATGAGTTTGAAATGGACTAAGAGAGAGGCCCAAATGCCTTCCCCGCTAGTTTTCCCGGATGTGCAATACGACAAGGACGCCAGCTTGGATCCTGTGAAACTGTTTGAGTTGTTTCTTGACAACCATATTTTCAAGCATATGGTGGAACAAAGTAGATTGTATAGGGTTTCAAAGGATTGGCCTGGCCCCAACATCAGTGAAGAGGAGATGAAAGTGTTTCTTGGGATACTGGTAGTGTCTGGATATAACAAATTCTCTAGTAAAGCAATGTGCTGGTCTGCTGAAGGGAAGGACTTGCGGAACCAAGCAGTGTACGAAGTCACGCGCAGGGACCGATTCGATACCATTATGAAATCTTTGCATCTTCATCCCAATATTGATCTTGATAAAGATGATAAATATAGCAAAAGGCAAAAAGCCATCAATTCGTCCAAACTCATCACACTGTAGTTTCGACAGTAAGAGAACCACTTCGTCCAGAGAGTGCCAGGAAATCGAAAACGTTGGTGTGCAGGCAGCCAGTGTTCATCCACGATGCGAACACAGTGCAAGAAATGCGATGGCGGACTTTGCATTGACTGTTTTGCTACATATCACACCAAGTAGCCTCGTCTAAAAACTAAAAGGTAAACAAGCACCAGATTTAGCCAGGGAAAGCGCAGGGCTCCGCACAGAAGAAATGTAGGAATACACGGGGGCCGAAAAAACCACTGACTTGTTCATTAAGTTCCAGAAAATTAGGGCCATCAATCGCAAATGGGACCCAGCCCCAAACCTTCTAATTCCGGTGTTGAACCAAGTAGGCCTAATGTTTTCTCAAACGTCTCGCTGAATGTGTTTTATTGTTTAAGTGTTCTTCAGATTTGTTTCTGTGTGTTTTGTTTGTGTTACATGCAGTTTGGTTGAAAACATAAATTTTGTACTCATATTTCCCTAGTGTTGCCATGTGGCAAACCCCTATTTTACCTATGTAGAGAGGTGAAAGTTAGAAAAAATATTTGCTGTGTTATTTTTCAGAGAATATTCGCTAACCAGGACAAATATTGATGCTTTATTGAATTTTTTTCTAATTCAGGAGACAAAGGGTTAATTTTGAAAAAAAGACAATAGAAGAATATTTGTCTTTTTCACGGGTTCGCGATGTGTTTCAAAATTGTTGAAGGTGATTGCCACTGCAAACATTGTTCTAAACCTTTTCTGAGTTGATACAAAGTGTTTTCCGCTTGGCCAAACTGACAGAAAGATTAAGGGACACTTAGGAAATATTTGTAGGCGAAAGCTAAGAATTTTTATTTCTATTATACATTACAGTGGTTACAAAACGCTTTATGAGGGAAATAGCTTATAGTTGCAGGTTTTGAAAAAACTTATGCTGAAATCTAAAAAAGCAAATTAATACTTTTTGCGCACTGCTTGAACATTCTTTTTTCAGTGGGATGGAGGATGCTCAAAAGCAAGACCGAATGCAAAAATAGTTCAAACAGTACGAAACGAAAGAAAGTTCCAAAGCATGACGAAAAGGACTAAACGTCTTTGCCGAATGGAAGCATTTTATAAGGATTAATTCCGAAAGGATATGGTTTGATCATAGTTCTATTACGTTTGATAGCTTTGATGAAAATCGCCCAAAACATGGAAAAAGCAGTAAGTGGTACCACAATTGAAATGAAATACAATTTTTTATCCAAGAGAGCCGGTTTCAAATTTGCGCATATACCTGGGCAGCAATGCGTGTTGCATGCTCTGCTTCCTGGAAGATGACAAGACCCACAAGCCCCTTGCGGTCTTGTCACCGTAGGGGACTGCGTTCCACCACCACATCCACTTGAGCAAGCGCTCCACGTCCACTGGCACGGTGATGAATCGCAACGACGCCTTCGTCTCCTAAATATGCATCATATTTTAAATCAAATCAGCAAGTTTTTTCACCAACATTTTGCAAAGTAACCTGCACTAAAAGTCGAATGTCGTGAATGCGCAGTTGCATGCAGTGCTGCCTTTTGGTCTTAATTATCAGCTTCGTTTAATAACCCTCTACCAAACGCACCCATCCCGGTATTAATAATTGTAAAGAAAAAATAGAATAATGTCTTAAGTAAGGTTTTACTTGCGAAATGCATCTTTCTTGTTTTCAATCTGAAGCATACAAAAAACTGTGTGATCACATGTGTGCATCGGGGGAGATGGGAAACTAAGAAACCATCGGGAAAGAAAAGGAGAGGCAACGCTTGTGCACTTGAAAATTGATTCTAAACACAGGTTTACGAAATACGCACCGGTAACTAACATTGTTATTAGTTCGTAAGTTAATAGAAAAAAGGTTTTCCAACCTACAGTTTTGCCAGAAAACGAACCCTGTGAGAAATACTCTATAGAGTTCCAAATTAGCAAAACGCAAGCCAACGTTGTTCATTCTATCACAATATTATAACTCATGCCATTTTGCAATTGGAAACTTTTATTTTTATGTTTATAGTTTTAATGTATTCAAACCAGACTACTTAAACATATTTTGCAGAAAATCCTAGTACGTACCATTTTTTTGAAATACTTTAACTTTAAAAAGATAAATCGTTTCATATCTCGCATGAAGCAGTACTTTGTTGAAATCTTTTTTTAACATTTTGAATTTTTATGTGAATTTTCCAGGAGGAATTGATTTTTTCTTCTAGAATTGAATCACAGAAATGGATCATTTTCTCGGCGATGAAGACGCTTGCTTGAAGTGCGAACAAATCAAGCGGGAAGCGGGCTTATCTTGATTTAACAGTTCGTTGATGTTCAATGGGCAAGTCGTACATGTACTTTACTTGATCATGCAAACCATTTTGTAATGTTTCAAGCTTGCAACACAATAAATAATAGCTGAACGTGAAAAATATTTATAAAAATCTTTATGAGAACCGATGTGGAAACAATTAGCCTGGGATTTCTTGCATGCATTTCTTTCATAAAAACAACTTGCCCAACATGAGACCTTTCAGCACTAGTTTCTTAAGATGACAAGGTTTTCCTGGTAATATCTTAGTCATAATGCTAAACTTAAACAAAGTTAATACCAAGCTTACCATGCCATGGAGTTAATACCATGCCACTTACCATGCAGAGGAGAAGGAGATTAAAATTGAAGCCAGAATAAAAAGTGCTACGATCCTGATACCAAACATGTTACTACAGAACAACTCAACAAATATTTTGCAATCTGCAGCAAAAACAACTTTCTGTTAGATATCTGAAAAACAAAAACTCAGTTTGCAGAATTTTCGATTTCACTTATTCCCAAGAGTGCAATATGATTAGGTGAAACGATTAAAAAACTGCACAATTTGCGTATATAAACGTGGTGAAAATTCTTTGCTCTGAGCTCTGCGTACCCAACCAAATAGGTATTCTCCCTTGTTTTGACATTAAAGATTGCTGTTTTGCAATATACAGTATATTCATCGAGTGGATCACCTTACGTTGGTGCATCATCTCTCGCAATCGAAACTTAAGATTGGTTGAATAATTTGTTTCGCGCAAATTTAAACACCGCATCAATCAAAAGCTTGTTTCTGTCAATTTCTGTGGAATGACCAGTGGCGATTCTAAGGGGGGGGGTCCTGGATGGGCCATGGCCCTCCCAGTTTTTTGCTTGGCCCACCGTTTGTCCAACAGTTTTTTTCTTAATTGCCCGTTTAAGTTCGTTTCGTTGACATATGCACGGTTGCCAAATGCGTTCTGTAAAAATACCGGCCATTTTGTCAACAGCGCCAGATCTGAGCTGTGTCGTAATCCGTAAGCAGCACAGATAACACAGAGAGACAATCAGTATTGTTAAGCCACAATTAATAATTTGCCCTATTTTGGCTGATTTGTTACATTTCGGTGTGTGTGTGACTTGATAATCGCACCAAGGATTACGTCAACAGCAGCAAATAAACTTCGCTGAAGAAACTATCCTGACAAGATTCACTACAATAGTCATTATGATTTGAGAAATTCTGCGTTAGTCCATTTTGAAGTTACGGCAAATTATTTTATTTTCGCAATACCGGCTTCAGACACTGATTTTCAAAATAACGGCCTTTGCTAAATTAGCAGTAAAATACCGGCAAGGCCGGTGAAATACCGGCCATCTGACAACCCTAGGCATATGCAGTAGATAACTTTCGGCCAGCAATATTTAAACGATAATTTAAAAACCCTGTAGCCTGCATTCAATATTTCCCAAATGCGTGATAAGCTGTGCTGTTCTTTTTGTCGGTCGGGTAGCTAGAGTTGTTTATGACGACACACACCAGTACTGCAGTCCAGCAGATGCTCGGATCCTGCGTGAAATTTAGTCAGACCGCGATCGTGGTGTGGAACAATTCATTTTGAAACTAAGAAACAGATGCAGAATTGGGAAGATTGATCTTTCGTGCATTTCAGTGTGAGATGGAACTGGATTAAATAACTGTCAGCAGATTGTTGCTTGTCCCAGTAGTAAATGTTTGTGAAAGCATTAAGAATTGGTTTCA
>JGI24159J19872_10014804_pt1 | contig 10064 bp, 7 predicted proteins | sample Ectturendosymbi4_FD_19872 | JGI IMG/M metagenome (IMG submission 19872) | reverse complement strand
GCACGGGTGGGTGTGACCGGCGCACGGGTGGGCGTGACCGGTGCGCGTGTAGCCGTGACCAGTGCACGGGTGGGTGTGACCGGCGCACGGGTGGGCGTGACCGACGCACGGGTGGGCGTGGAATTTGTTGCAACGCCGCAACTGCTTTCCCGCAAAGTCATCCAGACATGCTCCGCAAATCACGTGCGAATGTTCAGTTTTCACAAGATAAGAGTTTGCAGATCTCATTTGCTTTACGGATGCAAACCTGAGAAGCATCATTATCACAGTCGCTTGCTACATTAAAAGGTAAATGCGTATAGCTTTGTTATACGTTGAGGAGGGCTGACAGAAACGTGGGCACTTGGTTCATGCTTTTCACCTTTAGACCGATCTGAAATGAAATTTTCATCTTTAGACTAATCTGAGTTTTGACAGCTACTACGTTATCTTTTTACCCGAATAGCTTTGTTTTGCTGGTGACTCACATGTGGATTGGGGTGTTTTCTTGATATTACTTGAATTTGAATATGGTCTGTTTTTGTTTTGTTTTGTATTGCTTATTGTGTGGTTGTGTTGCTTTCGTTTTTATCCTTATTGAGAATCTCTTTTATTTTCACTGTCGTGTTTCAGTTGTGTTTTCTATAGCTTTTTGTTTCGTACAACAGCAAATCCTTTGGTTGCTCTGTAAGGGAAGTGACAAAAGGACAATAGCGGACGTAACTTCCTGCCCCTCCCCGCTTCCTTATCACATGTTCTGTGTTCAAGACGATAATGAACTGAACTGATCTAATCTGAAATGTAAGAAACTCCAAGCGTACAAGGAAGCAATAAGAGAAGTTGTAATGACAACTAAACATCTGCCTTCCAAGCACATCAAAAGCTGAAGCCATTTAGCACTTTTTTTTCCATTTAGCACTTTTTTTTCTTTTTTTTTTTCAGCAGCGGTTCCTAAACGTTTTTTAGGGAGACCCAAATCTGAGTTTGGTGGACACCCCGCGACCCGAGACGCAAAGATCGTATTAAAAAAGTCTGGTTTATGGGTGACTTTTGGAAGTAAACTGCTAAGTTCGACTTCAATGTCAGAAATCTACTCTTTTCTCAAGTAGCTACAGAGATGCACAGACAAGCAGGTGACGTTGAAAATACACAATTCGGTTTTGGATCACCTCGGCGCGACCCATTTTTTGACCCTTCGCGACCCTTCTTTGGGTCGCGACCCATACTTTGGGAACCACTCTTTTAAGAGTTTTGGGGAAAAACAACAGTCTTTTCAATTTTAAAAAGTCCTCAGACTGGGTCGGAGTGGAGTGAGATGTCAGGGTGGTTTGACAAAACTATAGACATTATCTCCTGGTCGCAGGTTTTGTTGGGACCTTACATTTTTTTCCCTCAGTCAACTGCTTTTTTCTGGCTTTTTCTTCGCAGCATTTTCGAACGCAACTTTTTTCACGGAGGAAGACGCAGCGAGTGTCAAAGAAATGGTCTCCAACTTTTCGATTTGCGAAGTGAACGAAGAAATCGAACGAGAAGGTCACGTGGTCGCGTTCGCTGCTGAACCGGAAACTCAGCTGTCGACGGAAATGAGCGAACAGTCGGTGGCTGTATCTCCCGGAAAGTCAATAATGAGATCGTCAGAGAAGTCAGTAGCAAGGTCGTCGGAGAGGCCAACGGCAAGGTTGTCAGAGAAGCCACTGACGAGGTTGTCAGAGAAGTCAATGGCGAGGTTGTCAGAGAAGTCAATGGCGAGGTTGTCAGAGAAGTCACTTACAAGATTGTCAGAGAAGTCAATGACAAGGTCGTCAGAGCAGTCAATGACAAGGTCGCCGAGGAAGTCCGCCGTGAGCATACCCGAGGCGCCAGCCTTGCGAACCAAGCCGTCCACAACAAGCCGAAAGTCGAGGCTGTCTTTGGAAGCGGAAGGGAAGGCAAGCAACACGAGCAACAGACAGTCTCGAAAGCCCAGCACGATCAGCGCAAAATCCGAGGCAGTGAAAGTCCTAGCGAATATGGTAATTTGCTTTCCTCTGTGGCATTTCCGATGGACATGCGAGTTGTAGGGACTATGATCGTTAAAATGGTTCGGGTCGCGTTGTTTTAATCGGTTAATGAATTATTTTTCTTTAAACCCTGTGATCAGTAAGTACCAAGTATCTGGATATCAGTGTTTGGTGCAACGCAGATCTGTCGGACAAACCACCAACCAGGGTATAACGTAAAATGTTAATACTTTGATCAAAGACGCGGTCAACAAAGTAAGTCGTAGTGTCTCAAACTCCCCGAAGTTTTGTATCTGACCTGGCATCTGTCTACGCAGCCCAGTTTGAGAACAACTCTGAGGGGTCTTTTACTGCAGCGTGATTTGCAATTTTGCCAAACGTTTTTTTCTCTAACAAGCCACGTAAACAAGAAGTTGCGTGTCATGTCACTTACACCTTTCAGTTCTTCGAGGAGTCACGAGTTTCATAAAGAGTAAATGTTTTTTAATCTTTTGCCATGACGAGTACGAACTTGACTGAGGATGGGACAGAAGTGCGTCTGTCTTCGATGCGGCGAAGTAGATGTTTTGCTGTCTCCGAGTTTCCTGACAAACGACAACGGCGAACTTCGGCATGATCGCAAACTCGCAAAAACTGTCTTTCTACCTCAACGAACATTTTGATTTTAAGTGGTCATGTAATAAATTACAAATTTAAAACTGCCCCAAACTTGCGTTTCTCTGGTCTTGTTCTGTGCAGCAAACACGCTTACCTTTAAAAGTAAAATGTTTATTTTGTGATTTTGATGAAGTTTGACGAAATGCCGAAACCATCCCAAGGCAAACGACACTCCACCACGACTGCTAGCACAAGTACAAGCGAGACCAGCAACCTGGTCTCGACCTGCGTCGGTTCACCATTGTCCGACCGCGCCGCCTGCCGGCAACAATTTTCAATGAATATTGGCCGCAGAGTGGCAGGAGGGAGAATAAAGAAATCAGCTCCCTCTCCAGTTCTGAAGAAGATAAGTAATAAGCTGGTTGGAGGTAAATCACATTGCGCCCGAATTACTTCTTTAAGTTTTGCAATTAAGGTCTGAAAGCTCAACGTAAACAAATTGAAGTAAATGTTTTTCGTTGACTTTTCCATCTCAATTTAAAACTTCCTTCAGGAAGAAGAGTCCTTATGGTGATATTCAGTATATTTTCGCAAATGGTTTCAGCGTTTCATCTTTTCATATTTTTTAATGTTCTTTACTAAAGTAATGGCGCACGGCCAAATGTATTCCTACTGCAAGCCGATTGCAAAAGATAGTTTCTGCATAACCTGATTAAAAAAGAATACGTAGTCCCCGCTTATTAAGCCCACCTTGGGTTGGGACCGGACGATTTTGGGCTTATTAAGCGGGTGGGCTTATTTACCGGGGTCAAATTTTCGCCTCTCTCATGCGCATAAATGAGTACGGCCGACTGTACTATCGCTAAAATTTGCTAAATCTATTAACACTGTGCATAGCAGTTTAAAAGTAACGAGCAATTTTCTTTGTTTAATACGGCAAAACAGTATTCATTTCGTCTGCACGTCTCTTCGCCATTTTGAAAACAAATTCTACAGAGCACCAGTTGTCTTGCCTGTCGATTATGTCACAAAAAACGATCTGCGACGAAACAGTTGAATTAAGAACTAGGTCAGCAGCGTAACGAAGTGTGACACCGTCGAAAGCAAGACAAAGAAGTGTGAGTTACGACGATTTTTCACTCAAATTTAACCAAATGTGTTCGAAAATTGGGCTTATTAAGCGGGGTTTGGGTTTATAAACCGTTTTTTTTATTACAGGAATAAATGGAGTAATTCCGGACAGGACAATTTTGAGCTTAGCAAGCGGGTGGGCTTTGTCAAGCGGGAACTATACTGTATTACGAACATATCCTTTCAACCACGCTTCTTTAATTTGGTAGATTTACGCCTTTGAAGTTTTTTCTCTTCTTCAAATTTGAAAAACAACACTCGTCTCGAGAAAGTGCTTGATTTTCTTCCAGGCAGATCGCGTCGCCCGAAAGCGCGTTTCTCCGACGACGAACAGTCTCGCGCGCCGTTTCCGTCCGGATCATCGCGCGTCGGGCGTCGTCGTCGCCTGGCCAGCCTCCCCCTCACTCCCTCCTACACCGAGAGGCGGGTACGGCGGGAGGTAGCTCAAGATGAGGAGGATGAGGAAGAAGAAGAAGACTACCGAAGTTCAAACTATAGAAGGAAAGAGAAGAAGCGGTGGTTGAAAAAGATTCCCTTCAGAGGAACTAAGGCGAAAATCATGGTATTTCTGATCCTGGCCAGCATCCAAGTGCTGGAGATGGCCGTGGTGACTGTGATTGAAGCAACCTACAGTAGATATTACGACACACCGGCACTAGCGTAAGTATGCCGGGTGAAAGTTTAAATGTTCAAGATGGTAAATGTGCAGAATGTGAGCGGAACAGAGAAACAGCCTGGTTGAAAACAGCCAGGGGCGTGACGAGGGGGGGCAATGCGGGCACAATTCCCCGGTCGCCAAATCACTGCGGGGGGTGCTGAAAAGTCTTTACAATGTCACAAGAAAGAAGTACTTCCTTCAAACAGTACATTGGCTTCCGAAAGACCTCAGTTTCAAGCTTGGGGGCGCCAAACGTGCTTTTTGCCCCGGGCGCCATCTAACGTCGTTACGCCCCTGGGTCAGGCAGCTCATTTTAGCTGCTGAAGACTTGAACGCATAAGAAAATTGAGTTTCCGTTGTCAAGGGCAACGCATCATTCAAACCTCACACGCACACGAGCTGGTGTTGACGTAAACGATCTCAGTTAGTGAGCATTGTCGCGGGGTGGTATGTTTTTTCCCTTCACCCTCAACTGCAACTCGAAAGGATTGTTACTGTATCTCTAATCAGCCACGCCAACGTTAACGTTCGTAGTGGCTGGCTACAGTTTTGTCACAAAGTAATTAATGTTGTTAGAAAAGCACGTGGTCCCCCTGAAACTATCTTCCCGAGCTTAGCGCTTGGCATTTGCTTCTCCGGGATGGTCCTGTACAGAACGTTGCCCTTCTTTAATTACGTGCCAGCGGCCAAAACTGCCCTGCAACGTGACACGAAGTTCATACAGTAGCAATTCGACCGGGGGTGGAGTAGGTTAGCTTTCTTTTTTATTGTTATCCTGGATTTTGCTGCTGGTGTATTCGTCTCTTGTTTATCTCTTTTTTTTCATTCGCAAATATTTTAAAACAATCCATGCTTTTGTTCCCAACTACTCGGGTCGTCGCCATCCTTTCTTGTTTTGTCACTCTGGAAGAGCCCATCAGTAGAGACCATTCTTTTCGACACACTTTCTGGGAAAAAGTTGCTCCAGAATTACTACCCTGGAAACAGTTTAGCAGATGTCCAACATTATTTACACTTTTTACATAAAAATTAGCCTTCGTCACCACGTCATGTAGTGCACTTTGATTTGCCCTGATGAACGTCTTTTTTAAATTTTTGTAGATCAGGATTATTGATTCAAAATTTTCAAGTAACTCCAAACAACAAAAGATGTTTTTCACCAATAACAAACTTTTCTGTAAAACCCAATTGTTCCCCCCGCGTTTCTCAGTCACAAGCAAACCATTTGTTCAGAGAAAAATTCCAAGGAAGCAAAAGATTCGATGTAGTTAGTTGTACTTGGTTTGGCTCATTGATGGAAAGTTGTAGCGCTTACCAGCAGAACGATTGTCAGTAGCGTAACTGGAGGTTAGATCTAGGAGGCAAAACTTAGCTGAAGGGGGCCCATTGGTCAACCTAGGGGGGGCCAATAGCCAACACTCACCTTTTCTGTCACGGTCAGGGTTATTTTCGTGTCTCTCTTTTGTAAAGGTTTGTTCCTGTTCAGTGCGAAACTTAACAAACTGCGCTGTAAAATTCAAAATCCTAATTGTAACAAATGTGTTGTTTGTAAAAATGGATCAACCTTCTCACTCGAGTGGAGGCTCGAAAAACCTTCCTCTCAAGCAGGGTTGCGGAGCCGGAGTCGTAAGGAGTTGGAGGTTTTTAGGTGGAGACGAAGTCGGATTTCTAACAACACTGGGAGTCGGAGTCGGATTTTTTTGTCCAACTTCGACTCCGGATGTCCAGTTGGATCATTTTTACATCACACTCCTAAGTTGGGAATTCTTGTTGAAATGGTGCAATTTCTTTTGAAACATTTGTTGAAACAGAGATTTCTTGCTGTGCACCACGATTTCCATTTATTTTAACAACAGCCAAATTTCATTCCTTTTGTGTTAAGGAGTCGGATATTTTACCTCCGACTCCGCAACTCTGTTCTCAAGAGTGAAGAGCGTGAGCGTTTTTTTGCACTTGCAGTGCGAAAAAGTCAACGAATTTTTTTGCTTTTCACGTCAAAAAATACACCCCCCATTATTTTCTTGCACGACGCCCCTGAGGGGGATACGTGAATGCAGTTTCGAGCGGATTCAACCAAACACGCCGTGGTTTCAATGAACGGCCATGAACTGTTCAACACGTGACGTGTGTGTAAATCTAGCTCCGTAGCAAACTTATTTTTGTGACGTCATACGCAACTTCCGCAAATACAAAGCACAAGTTGCCAAACGTCGCTAATCGTAAGAATCAAACTCCTTTTAACTGATAGTTTGTCGCTGGTGACAACCAGAGACAGGAGGCTTCAATGGAAAGATCGTCCCGAAAAAGCAATAAATTTCAATGCAAATGCTTAGGTTTGGTCATGAGGTGATAAAAGGTATATCGTGGTCATGGGCGTCGGAAGGGGGGGGTCAGGGGGGCTCCAAGTACTCCTCGGATTTTGATATTTTGCTATTAACTTTTTAGTAAAAAACTGTTCATCTCTGTTTTGGGGTTGGCAAAATTAAATTTCACCACTTTTGCCCCCCCTGAAAAAAATCCTTTTGGCCACCCCTGGAAAAATCCACTGTTGCTCCCCCCTGGCCAGAACCGTCGCCAAGACGTCTTCACTAGGGGGGCTTTACGTTTGTGCAGGGGGGGGGGCAAATTGACAAAAACTCCACTGATTTATAGTGTTTCATATTTCAATTTGGGGGCTTGGAGCTTTGTTTGGGGAGCTAAGCCCACCAAAGTCCCCGTGGCGACGGGAATGCCCCTGACGAAAATCCTTCCGACGGCCGTGAACGTGGTTCTATGACGATGGGTTACTGCGTTTGTCTGAAATCTGTGGCCAAATACAGCCGTTGTGAAAATAAAAGTGCAAACGCTTGTTTTCGTGAAACAGGAAGCCTCTGGAACGTTGTTCTAAACGCGATTTCATTGGTGCAGGGTTGCCGGCGGTCACGGACGAATGCATGCTGCAGCTCTCAGCTGCTTCGTGGTTGTTTTGCTCTATTTCCTCATTTCCATTCACATCATCGCCGTTTTCTCTTACGTAATCGAGCACCTGGTCGACCGATCGCGATCACGTCGGCGAAAAGGCGGGATCGTCGACTACGAGGCGTTCTGATGACCCCATGTCAACATCTGCTTCAAAGTTCGCGTTGATTTCTCGCCTGCAATGTATAACATGAAATGCATGACTTTCTAAATGTATTGTGGCTGTTGCTTTGAATTTTCGAAGCTTTCCAACTGTATTTAAACCTGGTCATTCTTCAAATTGGACTTTTGTGAGAGTGTTTCTATGCCACTGGAAACCAAGGAACCAACTGATGTCGATGTTTCACCGCAATCATGGACGCCGCATAAGGATTCTTTTCAGGAGGGGGGAGGACAACAGTGGTAAAATTTTATTTTACCAAATCGAAACTAACAGCAAGACATTTTTCTACTAAAAAATCAATAGAACAATATCGAATTTCAAAATCCAAGGGTGGCCTTAGCCCGAAACCATGTCCGCAATTATAGTGGAAACCTGGGTTTGAAATGACCGCCTGTACAGCGACGTCATTAAGTGACCTTATGTTCTGTTGCTACCAGTAGAAACGAAATAAAACGTTTGGCAGACTTTTTGCAAAAACCTTTTTGCCCAAGTTCTCGTTCTTCTTGCCAAAAAAAGCTTTTCTGCATTTTTGGATCCAGTAGCTGAGTTTATGTGGATTACACGTTTATCTCACAACAAATATTCTTGGGTGGCAAAACAATAGATGTATGGCCTACAGTAGTTCATACCTAATTGTACTTTTGAAACTTCGCCGGTGATTCCTCTCATATATCATTTTCTGGTTCACTTTCATTCCATTTTATCCTTTTTTTGGTTGGTTATTGCACTCTCGGAGATGAGAATGTGGATAAACACATTCGGAGAAAAAAGACCTAGTTGCGATGGCGTGACTCGCCTCAAGTGAAAATTTTTGTTTTCATCAAGTCAGGGTTTTATAATAACTTACAAGCTTGGTGAACGCAGGGCCGGCCCTAGCAGATGCGGGGCCCAATGCAAGACCTAGGCGTGGGGCCCTTCTCAGCAGTGATTTTATGTCGTCATCATGTTCAGTCAACCGTGGTACGATCGTGGTAGAGCGCAGATATATAGTGCAGCACTAGCACGAGAATTGAGCACCTTTGCTAACGTTCGAGAGGAAATTTGCTAGTTCTGACGAGAGCGTTCTTTGTTAACAATGAAATTTATATGGCGTTTTTTTCTGAATTCTCAAGCGCAAGATGTATCTGGCAAAAATGAACATTTACGCAGACACCATGGCGCGGGGCCCAATGCAGCTGCATCGGCTTTAGGCCGGCCCTGGGTGAACGTGAAGCAAATACTGGTGCAGAGCAAGTATCATCAAAACTGCTTGCAATATATGAACCAAAGGCTACAATCCGATAATGAGAAAACCAAACGCACGGCCTTGAAACAGACATCACAGTTAACAGTACGAGAGGTTATGATAAACAGTCGGAAAAGTCACACAAGCAAGGTTGAGGGTCTCGATTTGGCCACCCCTGCTAAAGTTGTGCTGACTTTTTATGATCGTTTCGCGTGATCGCAAAACAGCTGAAAAGTGACACCAGCTTTCGACCTGAAGCAAACATCTTCAAAGTATCCAAGTGCTGATTTTGAAGGCATCGGTGTTGCACAGAAAGAAACAGTTGGGAAAGAAACTAGATTGCTTAATAAAAAAAGTTTTTAAGACTCCACTGAGAAGCAAATAGGGAAACCGCGGGACATTTAAGTACCGATTGCTCAATTCTATTTGTTTTTTTCGAAGTCCGATGCTTTGGTCATACTTTATGTAACAAGCCTTGGGCTTTGTTGGTTCAAGACCAACAGGCTCAGTGACTTCTTAACTTATGCCCTGCAAACATCCACTTAACCCAAACACGTGGTTTTCCAGGCGTGCACACAGCTGCAGACGTTATGAATGAAGAAACGGAAATAAAGCAGTAACAACAGCACTTCGTCGACCCAAAGTGGAAAATAAAGCTCCACCGTAGAGCTCATCACCAAGGGTTCAACTGCTGCTTCTCGTCCACGAATCTAGTTGTTTGACGCGGTCTGCAAACAGTGGCGTAGCCAGCTCAATTTTTTTTTGGGGGGGCAAGGGCAAAAGTTTGGGAGGGGGAAAAATGTTTAATTTTACGCGAATAACACTATTTTGTTGCGAAAAACGCCTCTCAAAGCATAAAATTACTATATTTTCTTAAAATTTGGGGGGAATGGCCCCTTTGGCCCCTCCCTGGCTACGCCTATGTCTGCAAATGCGTTGCAAACAGGCTTGTCTGTTAGAATGAAATTCCCATAGAATTTAACCCGTGTGATGGGACAGCGGACTTAAAATTTGTTCCATGTTCCATCCGAAGTCATTCTAAAGTCATATAACAGGAATATAGGCTACTGAAGATTAATACCATTACTATATGCTCACAGCACAGTAAGTATTAGACGTATAGAGGCTCAGCGCCATTAGCGACATAAGGCCCCGAAACAATGTTGTTGCGTCCTTTTGTAGGCAACAACTTCAATAGCGTCATCCACCATTGGTCCCTTCACAGCCATGACCCGCTGATTAGATGTTTGGGGCAGTGTTGCCAGATGCTTTTGAAGAAAATATGCCAAACCAGCAGTGAAATTATGCCAGATTTCCTAAAATTTTGCCAATTTGATTTTTTAGTAAAACTAA
>JGI24159J19872_10014803_pt1 | contig 10065 bp, 6 predicted proteins | sample Ectturendosymbi4_FD_19872 | JGI IMG/M metagenome (IMG submission 19872) | reverse complement strand
ATGGTTTATTTAAAGGCTATACAAAAAAGCGCCCCAATGGGCGTTTCTGTGTCGGGAACCACCGATCAAAAAATGTATCTGAAAAAATTTAGGGGGGGCTTCAGCCCCCTTAGCCCCCCCCCTGGATCCGCCTATGAGAGGACACATGAAAATCTCACAGCACGCGATACTGACGTGACAAGGTGACATTGACGATCGCCTTCATCAAAAATGTCAAAATGAACGTTATATCAAAATAAGGACAGATTGTCAGTATGCAGGTTACTCATACTACTGTGAAAACCTAAACTGGGCCGCACAAAACCTTTTACTGGGCTTCATGCGGCCCGCGGGCGGTGGATTGGACATAGCTGGTTTAGAGCAACGGAGCCATTCTGGTGGGAAAGATAGGCATAGCGTTCAAATTAAACCTTGATCCTTACCGTCCACTTGGCTATGGAGTCGGCCCTTGACCATCCATTTCTTTCGATGCCCCCTGGCCAAATGCACCTGGTTGCGTTGAAAGTATTTTTGGATCTTTAAAATTTGAAAGGTTGACAGCTTGTGCGTCCTTCTGACCCTTCTGTTCATTAGATTTCAAGCTTCGAGATGTTCCTCGCCCCTGCTGCGGACTTGCTTGGAGCGTCTTTGCGTTGGCCGGCTGGACAGGCTGCAAGGGCTTTCCACCTCGCTGGTTTGTTTTGTCGGGAGAATTATCGGTAGTTTTTCCTTTGCCCGGTAATCTCGCCCCGTTGCGATCCGGGGCCTCGAGTGCACGCCCGGGTAACGAATTTCTCACGACACTGGAAGGCGCATTCGCCCGCGAAGACCGCGGCGAACCGATCTTAGCTGAGAGGTCTTTAGACCCTCGAGAACCCCGCTTGTCGTTTGCCGACAAGTGCTGGGCGTTGGCGGTGCCTGACAAAGGTTCAGGGATGCAAACGACGCAACACGAAAAGAGAATCGCCGCAAGTTCGGACGCCATCATGATAGTTGACAGGAGCGCAATCTGCCAGACCTGGCCTGCGATCATGTTTCTGAGTGGTTGGAAGCATCCCTGTGACAAAAAAGCATTGATCTGGATGACCAGGACTTCGCGGTTAGTTCTGGGCGGCTTGTAAAGTTCTTGAACGAAAGGAAGAAGTTACTTTGATCTTTTTTAGAAAGTTTGAATTGTGTTTAAGAAGATTCGACTTAAAAATCGTTGTAACATCTTAAATTGCGAGCAAAATGCAAGATAAAGTTTGCTTTGTGGCATTGTGCTTTATCAGAAATACTCGTACAAGGCTATGCTTCGAATAGCTACCGTGAAATGATACAAACTCACGAAGAAAAGCAAAAGAGTGTGGGGTATATGAGATGCCATTATTGCTCCGTCCAATGTGCGTTTTACTTACTGCCGAGCAACAAAATAAGCGTTTTTATCAAAAAGATCACTTCTTGGTTTTAACAAACGTAAAACTGTTGCTGATCTGAAAATGTAAATTTTTTTCAAATCCATCGACTTCCGACACAGAGAAAGGAGCTACGGTAATATTGCAGAAAAGTTGCTAGTAGGCCTAATCCGAAGTGTAAAGCCACGATAGAAATGCGAAAACTCTCTTTCCAAGAGGAGATATGGCCTGATACAGTCACACAGTTGAGATTTTTTGTTGAGAATTTAACAGAAAACCACAGCTTGGGTCTGGAGTTTGGTGTCGCATGGAGAAGTAAGGAAACGTCATTACCACTTCGTAAACACTGAGAGTACGGCGTTTCCTCCACCGCATGACAGGAACCAACAGCAGGATAGACGTTGATACCTTTGGCATACATTTTTCTTTATAACAGGATCAGAAACATCCTAAGACTTCACCAGGTGCCCAGTCCCGTCGCCACGGGGCTTTGGTGGGCTTAGACCCCATACAAAGCTCCAAATACCCCACATTGAAACATGGAACACTATAAATCAGTGGAGTTTTTGTCAATTTTTAGTATGTCAAGCCCGCCTGCACAAACGCAAATCCCCGCAGAAACGCCAAGCCTATTGAAAACTTTCTGGCGATGGTTCTGCAGGGGCCAGAAGCAAAATGGATTAAGCCGCTAAGATATTTGGAGCTATAACTCGTGAAACATTAAGTCGTTTGGAATCCTTTTTCGTCATCAGACGCAACTTGCTACCTTAATTAGCGCTTTTGACAACAAACTATTAAGTCAAATGAGTGAACGCGGCACAAAGGTTGCATCTCTGTACCACGCGGAATACCTACAAAATGTTACTATTTTCCCATAGGTGAACTTCGTAGCAATCGAGGTCAACGCGTAATCTTGTATGAAAGCCAAAACAGAGGCTAGTAAACCACTCAAAATCTTTTACGTGCATACTGTCCATTAAAAACTGTAGCGTACTACTTATCTGCAAAACGTTTTTGTGCTTACGTAACAGATTTTTGCTACGAAAGAATGCTAAATTAAACCGCCAACATAAGCTATTTGGTGGATCAAGTCAGGTTGATCGTGGCCCCTGGGGGAGTCTTACGATGTTTCTGATCCCTCAAAAAATTGGGCTTAACTAGAACTTGGTTTGCGTTTGTGACGCTTGATCTAAAGTTAATGCAAAATTGCCAAACCCTAGCGATAACGGTTTCCAACCACCAATCTCTGAACATCGCAGTGGATGAGTGGACATTTGTAGATCGAAGATGAGATGTTAATCAGCATATGCACTTTTAAAAGTATATTTTATCTCTTATCTTCTATAATAGCGGTTCCGGTATTTTAAAGCGATGGATGTGCCAAAGCCATGCACTGGTACTTAGGTATGCCATTTGCTGCTACACGACATGCTATGGCTGACTGTTAAAAATTTTCTCACCTAAAAGCGCAGTTTAGGTGATCTCCTGAAACTGATTTTTATTTTTTGCTTTGCTCCTTCGTTCACAGTGATTCTGCGGGAGACAAGGGGTGGCTGTGCCATAAATGACTTTTTTCCCAATATGTTTCTCATCCTGTGACAACAGATATATAACTTTTCGAGCGTTCACATAATATTTTCTTCTTGCTGTGAGGCATTGGCCACCCATTTAGCCGCTTTGTCAACATGTTTGGGTGTGCCACTGCTCGTTATTCAACGATACTCTATCGTGAAATACACTTATTACCACAATCAACTAACGATTTCAGTAATATTCCGAATGACACACACTTGTCCGGTACCTTTTCAAGTTGAAAGATGTCGCAAAACCAATTTTTCACATCGCAACGTCAAAGTCATGTGGTTTGTTATGTCACAGGCAGTGACATAGCCAGCCAAAAAATTTAAGGGGCAAAAAATTGGCGAGGCAAAAATTTTGACTTTAGGCGAGAAACAGTATTTTGTTTGGGATACCGCCTCTCGAAGCACAAAATGACTAGATATGCTAAAAATTTGGGGGCATGGTTCCCTGGGCTCCCTGGCTACGTCTATGGTCACAACAGGAGTAGCCCAACTAGAAAATTGCTTAATTTCACCAAGCTATCTTGTTGGTAACGTCTCACGTAGCACGTTTACCGTCTTGGCGTTCGTGTATTCCGGGTTGATGGCGGTGGAGTTGAAGCAAGAGTCGAGATCTACGTAATTTCCTGCGGCCCCATTTGACGTGCAACAGCTTTCCGGCCATTGTTGTGTGGTTGTTGTGCTGAGGAGGAAGGGCGTGTCTGCGTAGTCCGAACCGTTGATCACTCCGCAGCAGGAGTACTGCGTGAAACACAGCAGCAAAAATAACCCAGACCTTGGAAGAGATTTTGAAAAATCACTGACATAACTGAAGAGGTGATTTTGACGGAACTTTAGCGCGAAATCTGCAGAACCATTTTGCTACGTCCTTGTAGTGCATCAAAAGCTGTGTTTTGCCGTATCTATTCTAAATGCACTAAACAAAACAATAAAGTATGCAAATGTGCATTAAAGGGCAGTCATTGATGTAATTAAGTGCAGTCATTTATCACCAATTAGCTGTATGAATAGTTGCACCAAAACAAAAATGCATTAAATAAGAAGACGATTTTATCATTATATAGTGAAATTATAGACAAAATTTCATATAAAAGAGTTCGTTGGTCTCGGTGATCAGTGACTGCCCTCAATTACCGCGAAACAAAATTAAGCTCGCTCTTTACCAGCTTTTATACCTCCTACTTTCTCAAAACCTGTAGGAAGCGAGAATTCCGAGCTTGGGAGCCACTTCTCTACAGTGCACTGACAGAATGCTGTATTACATCAATAGGCATATGTTACGTTTTAATGTGGATTTATTATAAATACATCAGCAACAAGAAGCTTGATACTAAGACCAAAAAAGTGCTTTTCGTCCGCAGCAGAGCATAGGTGAGTGACGAAAGATTTTAGTTTTAACGTGAAATGGACAACTGCAAGAGTTGTTTGGAATAATTATTGTGCTGAAAAAGTAGATCCTTCCTAATCTACTGAACCTGAACATACGGAAACGTTTCGACCTGTGTATCTTTATCAGTGATGCAAAAAGTTTTCGTTTGTTCTTTATTGACAACTGATCAGTAGTGCAACGATCTTCCACCGAAGGCCGGTAAAACTGATTACCATCGCCCTGCTGAGTGTCCAAACTGCAGGAGCACTGAGTTCAGTACAAATACTAGGGTGCAGCGTGATACCGGCCAAGTAGAATGGTTATACCTTTACCATGACAGTCAAGTGCAGATAGGGAGCTTTTAATTCTCAATCAATAAACAGCACTGTTTCAGCCTTCGTGAGTTCATTGGGGGTATACAGAAATTTTCGGCTGTAGGCTTGACGGGTATATTCTGCAGCAATCATTTTTCCAATACACGGTTATGTCAGCAGTGTTTGTTGCAACTTGCAACAGTACCGAGCACTGACAACATAAAGAGTAGAAAACGTTCTAGCTCAGGGTGGTCCAAGACTGTGAACACAAAGGGCCGCATTACATTTTGAGGAAAAATGCGGGCAGCAAAGAGAGAAACTACATTGCAATTCAAAAGACTCGTTTCTGTTCCAGTAGACCTAATTTTGTTCTAACACCATGATGGATTCTAGGGTAATTTTGAAGTTTTCTGTTTGTTTGCTTGCGACCCAAAATAGAGATTTTCTGCTAGGAAAAAGATACACCATACCCCAATAAAATAAAAAAACAGATTATTGTTTCTTGGTTTGGGTTATTATGTCAATATCCTCTTTAATTTCGGTCGTCGACAGATGCAAGCAGTCATCCAGGGTTTCATCAACCATTCTGTCCGTGTGTCGCTTTTCAATCGCTACATAGTTGAGAAAGCACTTTCGCAAATATACGTGCTACTAAACATGGAGCACATCTTCAGTGCAAAGTCTCTTCAGCGGGGAAACTGGTACATCACAAGCTTCCAAAAAGCGACGTGACGCTCATTCTTTATTGACAAACGAAAAGCATCTGATTGCAATTCACGGAATTCTTGCTGAAGGCGATTGAGACTCTATGTCTACTTCTAGCGGATTGTTGAAAAGTAGTAGTTTAATGGCAAGGGAGGTAATATATTTACATATCCAAAATAAACAGTCTGCCAGGATACCGAAAAAAACAGAACGGTTATCATGTCAGGTGTCCGTAGAAAAGTTAACATCGAAACAAATTTCAGTTAATGAAAAGGCCATGTGAAAAAGATAACTACGATAGCAACGCAGTCGAAGAAGGGTGTTTGCAGGATGATCCATACAGTTTTCGAAGGGACCATTGGGTCGCAACTGGTTTCACTCGTTAGGGTACACCATTTCCGCAAGGAACTGAACAAAAGTGAAAAGCTCTACTTTTGTTTTCAACAAATGAAAGCAGCGAATCTGTCATTGAATTCATCACAGATGTCACCAATTTTTTCAGAAATGGCAGAAAAATCAATGCTTTTTCCTTCACCAAGTAATTCACTGCACGAAGAAAAATGGGTCGCATTATTCCTTTGCAAAGAAGCCTTAAATACCACAAGTTTCTTGTGAAAATATGGCCAACCAGTTGAGATATAGTTTGTTTCCTACCTTGCAATTTCATGTTTAGGATCTTCAAGCAAGTGGTAACTAATGTCTGTCAAGCACGTCAAGGAAGCAATGAACTTGTCATCACTCAACTGAAGCTGGTACAGTTTCTTAGGTGTTCCTTCTGTTTCGCTCTGGAGAAAATGACCTGGATGAATTTTCTATGTCTCTGAGCTCTATTCCGCAGTTTGATGACGTTGACTATATCTGTAACATTAATCATAACATCACTCATCTGAAAACGTTTTGCACATAGTGCTGCTTGGTGAATGATGCAATGAAATGTTGAGCAGTCCACGCTATGATGTTTTAGAATGCCGACCAGTCCATTCCTTCGCCCTGTCATTGTCCTGGTAGCATCTGTTACAACACATGCACACTTTTCAAAACCTCCATAAGCATCAACGATTGACACGAGACTGTTATGTATGTCGATACCTTTTGCAGTCCCATGAAGTGGAGATACTTTGAGTAGTTCTTCGCAAACAGAAAAGTTTTCGTCAACGGTGCGGATGAAAACTAAAAGCTGGCTAATGTCACTGATGTCGATACTTTCATCCAACGCCAGAGAGAAGTATAGTACTTGCACTGCTGAACAACTTCTTTCAGTTGCAAAGTCACGTTGCCACCCAATTCTGTCACTCTTCTTGCAACGGTTTGAGGAGATAAAGACATATTTTCAAAATTTTTGGCTAGGGCCATCTTAATCGCACATTCTTTTGTAATCTCCCCGTTCTCAAAAGCTTTCCCATGTTTTGCAAGCGTTAGCGCAACTTCGTATAAAGCTTTCATGTCTGGAGCTGAATCAGGTTTGTCAAAATATATAATCATTTTCTTTTGCTTGTTATAGTTACCCTTCAATTCTTTGAAAATTGCTTCCCTAGAAGTTCTGTGGTATATCCTGTATGTTTCCTCGTGTTTGCTGCTGTAATACGCTTTAAATTAAACTCCTACTCAACACGTAGGTCAACATAATTTCCATCTTGAAGTAAAATGCTGGTAGTTAATCAAAAAGTTTGTATCCCAATAACTTTCGAGTTTGATGCGAGAACGTTCTGGACAGGCGTCCACATACTTCCAGCATTAGTTCTTGCTTGCATGCGTCAGTTACGCCACCCACGTACGCCTGTATTTTCTGTGATGTAGGGCCTTCGAAAAATGTTCAACACATATTTCTATGCACAACCTTCTCCTGGGAAATGAGCAAAGTCGTAGCCACAATTTGGTGGGGGTTTGCACATGTACCAGGTTCGTCGCCGGCAGGGCCTCCGAGAGAAATTTTAACAGGGGGTACGAAGAATGGCACCGGACCTACTTATTTTCTTGGGCCCTCTTCGAAACTTGTAGAGCGTATTTGTATAGCAATCAGAATCTGCTGTCATGTTAAGATTTACATATAAATTAATTGTTATACTGGCAGCTGGCTTACACTAATAAAATTTTACGTTTGATTACAGAAAAACTCATCATGCGTGTTTTAACTTTCCCGGTCCCCCGTACCTATTGGGGCCGGGTACAATGTACCTCTCGTAGCCCCCTCTTGTAGGCCCTGGTCGCCAGGAGAACATGGATAGGATAATCCCCCAAACACACAATCAAGCTTCCCAAACACAAGCTCTAATTTCCACCAATAAAATTATTTTCCTATTAATTGTATACTGCGAATCCCCCAAAACAAGCATACAAGCCCACCAGCGGCATTTAATTTAGTGATTGGCCTGGCTTGTACCTTCTTTAAAACATCAAGGAATTTCCTAATGCTAGAATTGCCAAATATATGCAGCTATTTATTGGACAAAGAAATGGTCATAACGAAAGCAGGGGCTTCTTTCAAGTATTTTCTATTGCTCTTCATTTAGTTCAAGTGCGAACGTCAGATTTCGGAATTGGAAAGTCGTTAAGGTGGAGTTTCAGCCCTGTATCCTGCCTTGGGTGCGCGACTCGAAATGAGGACAAGCAATATTCTCTTAAAACAGAGAAACAGTTTTTTTGGAAAGAAATAATTCTTCTGTTCAAAAACCTTTATTCCAACTTTCATACTTTTATTCTCAAGTTAAACAGGCAAAATATGAACAGTTTGTTAGCACAACGCTTTTGTTACGTTGGACCATCGTCCGAGCTAAATTGCTTCACACAGTCGCCTTTCACTTGTTTGGAAAAGAGGTATTGTGCGTCGTCTTCGCAACGGTCCATTCCACACGTGCACTGAGCCTCGCAGCGGTATAGAACTGAAGTAGGCCTGCTAATCTCTTTTAATCTCTCAACAATAAAATATCATCTATTATGATCTGTCAACAGTGTATTCTCTTGGAACGGTCTTTCTGCACAGCGGTATAGGGCAACTTTTCGAAACAACCATCGCAGAAAGAAGCTGACGTACCTGGGCAGTTGCTCATACGATTGCATTGTCCTTCAAGAAAACAAAGACCAACGGATTTGTCGAATTCATACGAAAAAGTACGTTCCATTGAAAGACAAGCAGACACAACTGGTGACTTCAGCTACTGTAAATTCGTTTCTTTTCTGTGTTTGGAGGCTACATCAATTTCACAATAAGCCGATTGTAAGCCAGAAGTAAGAGCACGTTCTTTTTCGCTTAACATGTGTTGATTCCATACCGCTTGAAATAGTCTACGCAGTTACAAACTCTCTGTTCATCAACTTTTGCATTCCAGATGGAAAAGACAAAGATATTTTATCCGGTACTCACTATCATTAGAGACGCAGTGATATTGGCTGAACGACCGCAAGGTCCGCAGGGTAGCTGGTCCAATAGTAGCACTTTCTGTTACTCAGATCAAATACACAACTTCATGATTTTCACAACGAAAGACTAGAAAACTGCTTAACCATGTTTACATTTGCAAGTGGCACCAGTTGTTAATATAAAATCATGAATGAAACGACAATACAAATCACGGGTGGATCTTAGAATTTAGGGACCCGAGGCAGAATCGCAGAAAGGGGCACCAAAAATCGCCATTGCGAAAGGTAGATGTGGAATTAGGTACCAAGATATTTCTGAAAAGGGGCAGGTCCGAGGCTCTGCTTGCCGACGACCGCCTCGTTCACCTCCCCGTAACATACACCAGGGCTTCCAGGCTGGCCCTTTTGGCGCCAAATTTAAGAAATTCGGTCCCAAACAACACTTGCTGGCACAAAAATTTTCATTTGGTCATTTGGCTCTTTTTTGGCCCTTTTCCAGGATAGACTGGCCCCTTGCTAGAATTAGATCTGACCACCCTGGGTCCTGTCTCAGAAACCATATTTTTTCACTTTTTTGACTAATTGATTGCGGATTTGCACCAAATCCCTATATTTTGAAGGCTTTTGATTACAAAATTTTGTTAGGATCCTTAGAGTTTCTGAGTTAATGTGAAAGTCAGTTCATCAGAATACCTGCTACTTGCTGCAGTTGTAGAAGTGGCAGTGAGAACTGTTACGTCCAAGCAGAGCCCAAGCAATTTTGGATTACTGGAGCTGGAACCGGAGCCAAACACTTTTAGATGATGGAGCCGGAGCCTGATATTTGGGTTCTGGTTCCACAGCCCTAGTTTGTGAGGCGAGTTGGACAAATAAAACAATGGTGTTCAGTTCTCAGTGGACCAAATCATTTTGGAGCCGGAGCCAAAAACTTTTCGATGTTGGAGCCGGAGCCGGGGCCAAAAACTTTAGATGCTTGGAGCTGGAGCCAGAGTCGGAGTCTTAAATTTGAGTTACGGCTCCACAGTCTTGGCTTATACTAAGGTAAACAATGGAGCACTGCAATACCTTGCAAAAATTGGTACATACCCACAAGAGAAACTTATAATAACTCAGCCCAAGTTCTCGAAATTCAAGAAAGTTACAGTACGAATTAGGAAAATACATGTTTAAAACATTCAACAAGCCACATTCATTAGGCTTCACCTGGAAACATACTTTCATCCAACCAGAAAATAAACACCCGCCAAAACCAAAAGAACTTGTTACGAATATCATTGCGTAAAACAAGGATTCCCAACCTTTCTCTGACCATGCACTCCTTTAGCATTTCGATTGATGAGCATGTACCAGTGATGTAGTCGAGACCG
>JGI24159J19872_10014802_pt1 | contig 10066 bp, 3 predicted proteins | sample Ectturendosymbi4_FD_19872 | JGI IMG/M metagenome (IMG submission 19872) | reverse complement strand
GGCGACTCGCTTATTCTCACGCTGAGTTGAGTAACAATTTAATTTCTATGTCGCCGTCTTGTGTCTGCGAACAGGATGTTGAGACAGACCTTCGTCTGCTTAACAGCAAAAAAGTTATGTGGTTATGTGTTTTTCAAAAAAGTGAATGTCATTCCAGAAATGCGGTGTGTCGCCTGACCTGAACTTTGTAAAGTGAGATTATATCGACAGCTGTTTGCAAATGTAACTTAAGGATCTTTCTGTTGAAGACCGAAGACCCACAATGAATATTATCAGCCGAACGACGAGGTTCAAAATAGTAATTTGACCCAAGTGATGCTGCACAGGAATCGTTTTCATCCATCGGCACTTGCAGCGAAGCAAGTGACGTACGGAGTTGAGTCTTACAACCGACATGTTTTGGCGCACTCAGTCAAAACATGCGCACCTTTTACCTGCTTTACTTTCAAGCGGGACGGCGACAATAATGAAATGCTCAATCATATGAAATGCAAAAAACGTATTTGACACTTTACGTACAGCTCAAACTTATTTTTTGTTTCATGAAAAAGCGTCCATTTCTGTACCGTTACATTAGTGTAGGTCGGTGGTTCTGAGGCCCGCAATCCCTGGGCGTACTCGCAAATGAAATAGGGGGGGTCTATGTGTTGTAATCTGTTTCTACGTGAACAGAATCTAGGTGTCGGTCAAGGTAAACATTGCGCTGCAAGGCTGGTTTTATTTCGCTGGTTCCGGATCTGATCTATTCCGGTTTTCAGATAATGCATTTTCCTCAACTGAAGAATTTGGTAATTATGAGTCAGCAAATCAGAATAGCTTGGGAACCACTGCCTTAGAGCTGCACTTGAGAAAATATTTGCCTGTGATCGAATGCCATAAATTTCAAGAATTTAATTAACCTCATTTGTTTTGCGACGAAAGCCGGGGGAGTTTCGTATATCTATAAAACCAGGATTTATGATCGGTGTGCAACCAGGTGTTCATGCAAATATTTGCATTTTGGAGACACTAAGACCTGCTAAGCGCGTGTTCTCGTGAAACCTCGTCAGCATTTCTCATTAACATCTTGGTCGCGCGGCGAATATTTATGATTGACAAACACTAAACAGCACCGCACTAAAAAGCAGCAAATTGCTCTTTCTACGAAGTGCTGCCAATCAATCCTCGGACACGAAATTATTGCGTAGACTTTTTCGGTCTTTTGAAACCCACTGAACCTAACAAAAGTGCAAACATGACCTAGCTGCAACGCAATGTTTTCTCACTAAAGAAAAAACAAGGCCAAGACATTTCCACTTGATCGGTTGAAGTTAGACAGTTAGAAATGTAACTTCTACTGCGTCAAGGAAAATTCCTCCGTTCGTTTGTTTCGCGTGGTTTTCGTATCGGTCGTTTCTTCGCAAAGTCGCTGCGCTTGATGCAGTTTGAACCCCCACCCCCTTTGCTACGCAGTTTTTTCAAATAGTTTGGTCAGTTGTTTGTCTGGTGAACGATCCTCATACTTGTATATTTTCCTACACCGTAGAAAGTGTTTCACATGCGTGGATGTTTTTTCTGAGAAGAGCAAAGAAAAATGTGTCTACGCTGTGAAAGTTTACATAGGTCTAAAACCATGTTCAGTTTCGTGAACTAGCTTCTCAGTATTCAACTGACCAAGAAAATGCTAACGGTCGATAGGTCTACTCTGTCATTTTTAAACCACGGTGTGTCGTGAATGAATAAGTGTTCGCATTTGCCTCTTTCATACCGGTAGTGTTCTTAGTATGCAATAATATGAGCATATGAATCTTATTCGAACCTCGTTTGTTTTCCAGTAGACTGAAAAGTTTGCTATTCAGGTCCACTTGTGTGGAAGGCTTGCCATTCAAGAAAAGTGTGCTACTCACGTTTCGTGCGCATTTTTGAATTTCTGCAAGTGATCAATAGACTGCCGTCGTTTTTGTTTAAAATATTTGTTAAATTCCGATGTTTTGCCTTCTTGGACCTCTTAACATTCAGTCAAAGAAAGTTTAATAGGTAAATGCGAACTGAGTGACTTTTACACCCCATTGCGCAATTCATGCTGCAGTGGTCATTTACACGCTGATAATGAAAACCGAAGCAAAACGACAATGCTCTCTGCAAATCGCCTGGCGACATGAGGCGGAAACAATGGAACTTGGAGGTGTGTGTTCCACGACACTTTTATTAGGAATCTTCCAAGCTTCGAGAGCCCAAAACCTGTTCTACGTCGTTTTTAGGTGTAGTATTTTCAATCTTTGTTAAACACGAAATACTTGTGTTATTGTCATAATATATGTAAGATTCAAACTGGTGCCAGTGGACAACTAGGTTTCATGACCAAATTCTTGAGAAACTGGCGACGATAACGTCGTATAAATCTTAGTCATTCTGGTTTACTTGTATGCGTTTCATTATTGGTTTTGCATCTTCAGGAAGCTCTCCACTGTATTTTTGGTGTGTAAGTGATACATGAGAAGTCTTTGTCAGCTGGCTGGAAATTATGTTACTGGTATGTCCAAGGTGCTTGAGATCTGTGGGTCTCAGTTGGTAACCATTGCTTCTGATCAGACCCGCTCTAATGTAAATAGAGAAAAAGTCCTTTTGTACTTTTGCTTGCTACTAATACGAGTCGTGCTGAAATTATCCTGTAAACTGGTGCCATTCAACTTATTTATTGCTACAAGCAGACCTTTCTTAAACATTCTTTTGCTGAAACCCTTTCAAGCAATTGGATCTATCGTCATCCTCGTAAGACTTTCATAAAACTCTTATATGTGTTCTTTCAAATTGTGTCGCTGTTTGCAAACTGGTGGGAATACCACGGTGCAGATGCACGCAGGTTAGGAGACATTACTTCAGTTCAATGAGGTAAATAACGGCCAATTCAAATACTTCTGATCAAAAGCATTAAATACGAAAGCAAACCCTTCATATAATGCGCATTGTAAAACATGCTTAGCGTAAGCAAACAGTGTAAACTTAGAAATTACCATGAATAGTGAAAAAGTTGCTGATCCGGTATTGAATATCGAAATGAAAAAAGGTGCTTGCCACCTAAAGCCTAGTTTTTCTTTAGTGACAATAGAACAACAAGGGGGACGAATTTTCAATTTTTAACACATGAAAAAAGATGAGACTCCTTGCTTTTAAGATCAATCGCTTTTGTTCCAAAAGAAGCGCGTTGTGTTTACCAAAAATTATTGTCCATAAGCCAGTTACAATAAAAGGCAAGAAGTTGCCAAAGTTGAGGCCACGATTTAAACCAAATTGACTGCAAGCATTAATTTGTCATGCAATTTGCGTTGATGAGTATCAATAACGCTTTGATATTCACTTACATTGTTATATTTATAAATAATGCACACATCCATAATTGCAACTTAATGCAGAATTGCTACGAAAACTAACCAAGCTATGAATTCCACTTAAACCTTCAATCTTCTTTATCAGTAATTGTGAATCTGCGCTAACGCTAAATTCTCTAAATTATTTTGAATCTACAAAAGGCATTAGGATCCACTCAAGTAATAAAGATGCATGCCACGCCGTTCTATGATGTATACCATACGCAAAATGAAAGTTTTACAAGAAGTAGCAATGATTTCAAAGTGCTTTATTCTGAGAAAACTCTTTGGGTGATTACCGATCTTATCAAGATTGCCAGCTGTGTGATATGCCGTTCTGAGGACAGCCACGCCTGGCTGTTAGAGCCAGGCAGTCCAAAAAGCTTATGTCTCTAGGATCAACGAGGCACCTCAGTCAGTTCTTCCAAGCGAGTTCCTTTTTACTGGAGCCCTACCCCATACCCAGCTGAAAAAACAAATCATTGTCACGCATACCCACATTGTGTTGATTTGCTCACTGTTGAAAAAGGTGGGCGATCACTTACGCTTATGGTAACAACGCAACACAATGACACGCAGCCATGAAGACAGTCGTTAAAAACAAAAAAACGAAGAAATAAAAACATGACCAGATCACAAAGTGACAAAAGCAGCGGTTGAGGAAACTAATTCGTGTTCTGAGGAAGCGGTTGCAATACCCAGGAGCGGTGGACGAAAGCGCAATAGCGCCAACTTGTGATACGCCTGTACCAGGTGAACCGGATAATGCCGAGGAACCACAAACAGCAGTCCGCACACGGCGCGTCGGAGGAGCTCTGACAATATCAACAGCAAGAGATCTGTAAGCCAACGCCACCAATGGCAGATCCCTGAAAAGGGTTAGAACCTCTTCGTCGTTGATAGGTCTGGTAGTGGCACCGGTTATTTAGTGAATGCGAGCGCATATCCTGTACAATGATGCGGTCATCAAGGCGTCACATTTTTTATGTTGCTTGACAATGTTATTTCTTGCGTCTACGAGAAGAGATGTTCCTACACGTTGATCATAACTTGTTAAGAACCGAGAAGTTGCTAATTTCCTGAAAAGGTAACAAGGATGTCGACTATGTGCGTAGGCCAGTATAACAACTTTTCATAAACAAAACGAGATTACTGATGGCAAAATGCATAACGGCAGTTCGTTGGTATGTTGTCTTACCAAGTAAATTAAGAAGAAAATCATTTTGAACTTACAGCTACCAGTTTGCAAAACGCAAAAGGCTTTGCCAATATTCATTACTATTTCATTCTTGAGCCAATGTCTAGATCAAACCAAAATAGCACCTTTAGAAATGAAGGAAACACCACTGCATTTTTTTTCTACATTTCAGTGTTTTTGTTTATGTTGCATGTTTCAGATATTAACAACTGATATTGCGCTCACAGCGGTTTTTGTGTAAAATCTACTTTGCAAACTGAAGATACAGTCAAACATTATTATTTTGAAATCACTAATTGAAAGCACTTTCATATTTCAAATTGTCTCGTGTGACTATCGTTCCAATGCAGTTCAAGGGTGATACGTAACGCAAGCTCACAGGAAGATCATATTGATGTAACAATTAAATATTATATCATTATTGCATTTTATTGTATTTCAAATAAATTGCAAATACATTGGCACTATATTTAGGAGATTCCAGGAGATTCCACGTTAATATCAAATGTGATTTACCATGCTTCATTCCATTGCAATAAATGTAACGTTGTCACACGTCGTTTGCAATAAGAAACAAAAATCACGTGTAGCAATCTGTCACACATATAAATGCTTGTACGTATGCTTGTAAACAAGTATTCTAATAAAAGTCTCTTGAAAGCAAAGCTAACTGCAGTCAAATTTAGGTTACTCTGGAACGTTGCTCCTTGCGTCTTCAAATATCTAAAACTAACAAAAAAAAGTCTCACAGCGGCTAAAGCAGAGTTTCCCAACTTTTTTCCGACCACGAACCCCTTCAGTATTTTCGACGGATGAGCATGCAACTCTAAAGAAACATGATCACATTTGACATTCGCTTGATTTTTTTTTTCTTTTTCCCAAGTACTGTACCATGACTAATCGTAGACATGGACGTCGGAGGGGGAGGCATAGGCCCTTCTTGGATTTTGAAATGTGACATTTTTCCATGAAAGTTTTAGCAAAAAATGTTGTTTTCTCACATTCGAGTGGCTATAATTAAATTTTGCTACGTTTGGCCCCCCTCTGAAAAAATCTTTTTGACTATCCCGGGAAAATCCGCTATTGGTCCACCCTGGAAAAAATCCTTCCTACGCCCATGAACATAGATGTATTTAACAATAAGCATATAGTGATTTTGAAAAGGATATTCACTGTTGTACGTGTCAATATTGGAAATAACCAGACGAGCCCTAGCTTTGCAGCAAGCTGTTTGAGGAATCTCCAGCTTGGTCCTGCTTCCATCTTTTTGCGATGTTCCAAACTTGTACGTATCATTCAGCACTAATTGTTAAGTCACAGCAGTGACGAACACAAGAGAATCATATCGCAATTTAATTGGACAAGAAAACTAGTTTCATGTATTTCAACACATCTTCAGTCCTGCCCAGCCAGTATGAAAGTTACTAGCGAATGTTGACATTGAAACAATTATAGAAAACCACAAATTGTTGCTATGAATAATTCCGAAGAGTAGATTAACTAGCCATTTAGGAGTTACCGGCATGTCTGGTTAAGGAGTTGTAGGAAGTATAGCTCTTGTGCTTTTTCCCCTTTCTTGTCAAATTTGGTCTTTGCTTACCTTTCGTTTTGTTCTTTGAAAGGTTTGGCTGACTCATTCACTTCGTGGTCATTTCGCCAATCTTCGCATTTTTTCGTTGAAACAAGACGTGCTTCATTAAAAATAAAATTGAAGTGATTGAATGAATCGCTGACTCCGATTTGTTCTTTGGAAAAAGGAAGCGATTGTCATGTTATGGAATGGGGGTTAGAGAGAGTTCCTGAATGGGATTAATTTGTTTCTTCTAAGCACTTACAGTAATAGACGTTTGTCTGCGTCATGCCATCGCGCAAATTTTCGCAAACGTTGATTTGCCTCCTTATGCTTTGACAAACGCATATGAGGCGGTGTTTCCATTTCCCCATTCATCCTGTCCCTGTTATCTTCGTTGCTACTAACCCCAATCCTCTTCCCCGTCCGTTCCGCATTCGGATTCCAACTGGACAAGTGACAAGGCGAGTGACTCAGTTCACGCCACTGCTATTTCCAAGGATATCTTGCGGCATAATGTTCTGAAGGAAAATGGAGTCCTTGTTCGAATTTATCTAACAAGGCGTTATCGGCTTTAAATTCCTTAAGAAAAGTAAATACACTGCAGCAAACGAGACATCTGCGGCGCAAACAATGGCAACGCTTTGGTCAGGCGTTTATGATGCGGCAGGTTACGGGTTGTTGGTTTTACTGCGTTTTACGTTGCTGTAAATTGCCGACATTAAAGATTGTTTGTCGCAAAGTTGTTTTCGCTTCCAGAAAAGCTAAAGCGGTACACCAAACGAGAGGGACTTTAGCCGATTCCCCGACTAAATGCAACGTTTCAGTGGTTTTATGCATTGCAAACATCTACGAATACAGCGTGCGTGCTTATGCTCACAATAATTTTGTGACAATCACGTTCACATACGTCTGTTAAAGCCTTTGATATGGTGAGATATTGCCTTTGAGATCGAGATTACTTGCGTTCGTGTGTGCAAGCTGCGCAATCATTGTAAACCATTTGGACGCAACTTCCAGATGTCTGACAAAGGCAGTTAAGTTTTTGCTGTGCTACTGACTTGTCACATGATTGATTGCAGGAAGTTCGAGCGCCATGTGCATTTGTTCTTCATGTGACGTTATTTTATTCGGACACTTCTGACGGTTGGCCAACTGCTTCATCGCGATTATAACCGTGAAGAACACACTCTTTTCATTTTTACAAAGGCATAATGTTTTCCAGCCAATGTGACAAATTCTGGTATCATTGGTCTGGCCTTTGTCTTCGAGACCAAATCGTCCCTGTAGCTAATCAACACACAGTACGCCTGGCAAGAAGGCCACAGTATTGCCACTCGAGTCAGTCTGGTTAACATTAGTTTGTTACCTTCTTCAACATCAGATTACATTAGATGTGTACGTTACAGTTTCATATATGCTAACTTCTATTATCATTGCCTAACAAAGCGCGATAAACCTAGTTGAATTCAAAATAGAGCGAAGTGTCGTCATTCAAATGGAGAGGTCAATCATGCGTACCTAAAAATGTTAATCCCAATGCATTGAAGAGAGTTTCTTCAGTTAGGAATGATAACAAAGCAAACATGAGGGTTAAGAAAATGATGAAACAAAATAAATGTGCATGAATCAAACCTGTTTTCATCCTAAATGTAGAGGAAACGTGGAAAAAAGACATAGCCCAGTCAACATCAGATTTGGTGTCGAAACATCAGACATCAGAAATCTCAAAACATCAGATCAGATGTTGAAACATCAGAAGTGGCAACACTGTTACAGTACCAATTTCAAGGTCTTGGGTAGACCAGGCCGAGAGTCGAAGTCCAAACCTACCAGAACCATAGCTGACGCACTTACCACCAGGCCACGGGCTGTTTGCAAGCTACGTTTTGCTGCAGAAAGAGACAAAGTGCTTTAATTACTTTCGGAAAGCGCGTGACGTCATGTTTTCGTGAAGAAGACTTCAAATACGACTCTAAGACTGAAAACATAAGGCCCATACCAAAAGACTGCTGCATTTGGAGCCAAACGCGCATATGTTCAACATTCTAGAAAATCGCTGACTCTTGGAGTGTTCAAGCGTCAGTAACATCACCTCGTGCTGTGCAAAGCCAGGTATGTATATTGGAGCATGACGTGACAAATTACTAGTTGCAAGTGGTTGTGTATTCATGTTTTCCATGCTTGTTTGTGCTGGTTGATTACTTGCAGTTGCTTGCACTGGCATCTCAAAAACCATTATGCTGTTGATTACTTAATCGTAATGAACTTTTTACAGAGGTGGGTTTTGGGTTGCGTGGTTCGTAGAGTAACCCGCCACTCCAAGATGAACATCAGCAATATCCAAAGCGACAGGGCACTTTATTCTTACGCCGCTTTCTTGAACGTGTTTCCTAAAGACGCCATTGCCGAATCCACCGACTAACTACCTCAGAGATTCATTATTTAATTACTACAAAAAGTGTACTATTTGGTTTGTCCTTAGTAAAGAACAAACAAAGGTTAAGCCATTTTCCATTCCCACACCAAAGTGTCTCTGAGGTTTGTGCGCGTCGCGTTCAGCCGGGGAACGATGTAAAGTGTTACCTTTTTACTGCATCGAAAACCATCAGAAGCGATCAGAAAGGAACTAATATGAAAGGGTGACTCCACAGTGGTCGAAGCGCGAAAAGAGGCTTGTCACTCACTAACGATTCTTACGCCACTGGAAGGACAACTCATTTCGAAGACAAACGAACAGGTCTCGCCGGTAGCTGTCGTCTGTCGATCACAAAGGAATTCCAGATAGAATCATGTGGGTCTTGGCCCACCTTTGATTTTGAAATTTTCAGCAAAAAAGGTTGTTGTTTTAGTTTTGAGTGGGAAAAAACAAATTTTGCCACTTTTGGCCCCCCTGGAAAAAATCCTTCCGACGCCCACGGATAGAATTCATCCGTTAACAAGTAAGGTCAATTGTCCATACAAATCTACTTGGATTGCTTCATGCCTGATATGCTTTTGAGCAGCTTGTAGTACAGGGAAAACCAAAAACTGCGAATTATGTGGACTCCGAGAAGGTTTCGCATGAATACGCTTTTTATGGTGCAAACATTGAGGACTCCATTAAAAGAACAAACAAAGGACTGTAAACCGCGTACAGAGCCTTTTGTATGTTGGAGCTACCTACCCTTTGAAAACTTGTTTAGTATTTACTTTTCTTTTCAATTTCTAAGCAGGAGCTCGTGCCGCTAGTCAGGGCGGGCCCTAGCAAGTGCGGGGCTCAATGCAAAACCTAGGCGCGGGACCCCTCTGAGCAGAGGTATAATGACATCATTGTGCTCAGTCAGTCAACCGTGGTACGATCTTTTTATGAAGATGTTTTGCAGAATAATTATGTGAGTATCAAACAGACGTCAAGAAACAACATGCTACTGTGGTGGATACTAGAAAGTATACCGTTATGCCAGTACCACTCATAATTAAGCCGAAAATTTTGCAATGGAGATCCTAGCGGAGAGTGCAAGTGCAAAGTCATGTCAATTAAACTAAACTGGCAAGCGAATTGAACTTGCAAAGCAACTTCTTCGCTTTTGTTGAACTGCACTTTTGTTCGAAGAGCAACTGACTTGGAGAAAACTGCTAGCACCTAACATGAACTGATTACCTTTCTCACTTTTGGTAACCACAAGCGAAGAAGCGTTCTTGGCAACGTTTGGAGGCGCGATCAGCTACAGCATCTGCTTTATGACGCAATACATGAAAAGAACCAGATTTCACAAGAGAGGAACCCGTCCAAAGTTCCCCTAAAATCCAATTTTATAGTTATATTTAATGCATGGACTTGGAATGCAAACTGTTCTTTATAAATTAGAAATGTAATAAAACTACCACGTCACAGATGTAGAAACACTTATCAAAAGCAATATATTTAATTTAATTTTTTTTTTTTTTTTTTTTTTTTTTTTTTTTTTT
>JGI24159J19872_10014799_pt1 | contig 10066 bp, 8 predicted proteins | sample Ectturendosymbi4_FD_19872 | JGI IMG/M metagenome (IMG submission 19872) | reverse complement strand
TCTTATTTTTGCTGTGATGGCAGTTTTCAGTTCTTCAATTGTTTGTGGATTTCCCTGGTATACATTGTCTTTCAGGAAACCTCACAGATAAAAATCTGGGGCCCCAAAAATGGGGGGTCCGAGGCAAGTGCCTCGCTTGCCTCCCTTTAAACACACCACTGTGTGTATAAGTCACAAGGAAACAGCTCCAAGTGGTGAAATGGTACACTTTTCAACATTTAACAGAAACATTACTTTTTATTGCAAATCGTTGAAGACTCTTCCAAACCGTCTTCAAATGAATAGAATCAAATTCTATTTGAAGAATATGTAAGGACTGATGATGCGTAGTTTTACGTGAAATCGATTTCCTATCAAAATTTGTGATTTATTCCCTGCGTATTCCACCCACAGTCCTGGAAATTTACCTTAAAGTTTCCACGTCGCCGAGTTATCAGGAAGTCGGGTTCTTCTTGATATCGATCAAGCGTGTTTTTGTTGAATTGCAAGAAGTTCTCGTAAATGGCGGTGTTGTTAACCAACTGTGAATGAAGTTGTAGATACAGCTTCTTTAGAAACGGATTAAAAATAAAAAACGTTTCGCACCAATCTGTAAACAGCCGTAGAAAGGCAGCCATTTCAAGCTATTAACCAATGGCCTTTGTGCCAAATACGGCCAATTTCCCAGCTACAGCTGCTCTAGCGCAGAAGAAAAGCATCTGTTTGTCATAGATAGACATTTAACTGAAATGTCATCAAACCTTTCTTTTTAGTCCTTTCAAACTTGTTTTAATCAAAGGCTTTCACATGAAATCACACTGAAGTTACTTCACTAGGTAGTACATGAGAGGTAATAAAGATTACTTGCTTAAAATAGAAAAACGAAGCTGACCAAAAGCAATTTCAAATTATGGTTTCATTAAAAGATATTATTCTGCAAACAAAAGCTGAATCCCTTTCATTGCAAAAGCATAAAACCTAAGCCACAGAAATTTTAGTGCGGCTTTCTTCGTCACAGTAATATTTCAAAAGAGAAAAATAGCTTTATTTCAATTTGTAGCAAGCCTGTCAACTGCAGGTTACGGTTGTTTTAATGAAGGAACGACATGAAGAATCAGTGCAGAGTATATCGCATAAGAAAAGTAGGATTTCTTTCAAACCTCTTGATATGAGCAGAACAATTTTGGAAAAATCATTACTTTGCCCTTCATTATTTTCACGATTCTGCAAATTTACAAATTTGAATCTGATTAGTAAAAATAAGTACAGGCAAATCTCAGTTTTGAATAGAATATGTTGATGCAAATCAATACTACAGTAGTTAGACCCAATACCCGTACTGGATGGCATGGTTCACAAAACAGTATATTTCTATGAGTTGCACCAACTCGATTAATTATTTACGAAAACATGATAACGTTTCAAATGACCCGAGTTCCTCAACCAACAGTATTTGGGCGTACGTTATGGTTTCGTTGTTGTCTCAGTTCGCATATATTGAACACTCCAAACTTGTGAGAGTTCGCGCATGTAACTGTGTCGATGTCGTTAATTCTTTGTTGCTAATCGTAGTTTCGTGAATGCCTCCGTCAGTTTAAATAACAACCCGAAGCAAACCACTGTCGTGAGTGCTACTAAGTACGAAACAAAAACAAACAACCTAAATATCAGCGAAACAACCATTCGAACATTTCATCCAACTTATTGAACCTGCGTACCAAAAACGGTCAGAACGATCTTGTTTTACGGTAAAGTAGAGTTGCCGATAATAAATCTACAAGCTGTAGAAAACTTTGCTCGGTGGGACATTTGCGCCGATACGGCGTTTGGTTCAGTGCGTGGCCAACAGGTCGGAGCAGCTGGAAATGCTAAACTACTGCCTGCCGCAACACTCAGCTACGGCGAAAAAATGCTGTATTTTTCAAGAGTTTTACACTCTATAAGAGTGGTTCCCACACTTGTTCGAACTGTTAGCTAAATTATCGCAGCGATTTTGTCTATTACCCTCAATACAAATTTTTCGCATTTCAGCTCATTTCTTTTGCAGTGACCACCCATGATACCAAGCAACATTGTGATTTTGGTTCCGCACAGTGTTTTTTTAAGGTTTTTGAAAGGGTGTCGTGGTGGAGCTTAGGGTGTCAACACCATTTTCCCTTCTATGTCTGATACTTTTAACACATTTTCACAAAAACGCAAGTTTCCGTCCAAATATGCTTAATTATTTGAATACGATATTCACTTTTAGCAAATAAACCAAAGACAATTTCATGAATAGAAAGGTTCACTGTAGGCCTATACACTCATCCATTTACTCGTTTTCGTGCCCACTTTTCCTTTGGGGAGAGTCACGGGTGCAGCAGCCCTAGGAGGACTCGATATACCTCACAATCAACAGCAATCTCGAATAGTTCTGCTGGCTCCATACCAAGATGGGACCAAGNAAGGTCGGAGATGTAATCAAGCCACCTGGTCCTTGGACAAACTTTGGGCCGCTTTCCCGTGGCTGGAGACTGTAGCCTAAAGGACTTAGTTCGCCGTTCTATCCTGGGACATTTTGGACACGTGGCCGTATTAACATAGGTGGGATTTCCCGATTTGGAGAAGCGGCTTGGCTTCCTGGGCTTTACGGATTTCAGACCTGTGTTCTTTGTGACGAAGTGTCACACAGAGAACTCTTCGCAAATATCCTATATCTGCCGTTTATTCTTTTGACAGTATTCTTTAAGTCGTCACCTAAGATTCATGACCACAGGTGAGGATCGCATCGGAGCAAAGACTAATTTAAAAACTGAAAACTTTGCAGGCTTTGAAAGCTTCCGTTTCGTCACCACAGAGCAATAAAGCTCACGCAGAACTGCGTTTGCTTTACCAATCCGTGTATCAATTCCTCTGTTCCGACTTTCGCCACTCGTTGATACCACAAGGTACTTGAATGTCTCCACCTGCTGCAGTGTGATGCCGCATACTTGCAGGAAACACTGCCTGGGGCAAAACAAAATACGTCAGTCTTTTCAGAGCTGATTTTCGTTCCTTCATGGTCGCACGCAGCAGAAAACCGATCAAATGCGGTCTGAAGACCCTGTTGCGAAGATCAACGTATGCAGCACCGATTTGCCCGCACAGAGCAAATGGTTCATCCTGCACTTTCCAACAGTGACACCCTTGTCTACGCATCTGTGACTGTCTATTCAATTCATATGCACCATGGCTCTCCAAAATTTTGGGAGAGACTACATAAGCTATTGCACAACAGTTCGAGAGCCAGATATCTTGCGTAATGTGTTTTTTTCGGGATATGTTATATTCTACCAAATGAACCCATTTTTCGTAAATATATTATTTTTACATTATTGGCAAAATGTGTTTTGCGGCCGGGTGAATGGCTTCGCAGGTCGGATTTAGCTCGCGGGCAGTAGTTTGGAGAACCCTGATACAGACTACGAAGAGGAGTGGTATGACAACACACACCATTGTCGGAGTCCAACACCAACGCTGAACGGTTGTGAGTTGATTCCGTCGACAGGGACACAATCTTCCAAACAGGAATACGGTGACGTGACGGCCTGCAATAGGCACCTGTCAACACCGTGCTCCCACAACATCCCCCAAAGCTTTTCACAAGAAACACGGCCACATACTTTCCCGAGGTTGACGAAACATGTGTATCTGTCTTTGGCATGCTCCCAAGATTTCTTGCAAGTTTGCTGGCAAGTAGAAATTTCTTCTGTACTGCTACGGCCGCGACAAAAAACGCACTGGGCATCATCCAGCTTTGGTTTTCGCGGCATCTTGGCATACACTCTTCCTGGGGAAATAAGCAAAGAAATTCCGCAGTGGTTGGTTCATTCCCTCCTGTGTCCCTTTTGTGTATGGGGAAGACCAATTTGCTAATCATTCGGCACCCTTCCAAAACGCCATGACACTTGACACACACGAGTCAGCCAAATCATCAAGCGTTCCAAGATCCCCTAATTTACTGTCAAACGTTTCGCAATTAGCTTTAAGCTCGGATTTAGCAGCGGCATCACAGAGCTTATTGATGCACAGTTCTTCTGATGCTTTTACCTGTGCAAAGTCAACAGATCCCGCCTGAAGAACTTTGCTCAGTTCTGTCAGGTGAGGTGCCAGCTTTGACAAAACGAAAGCATCATGTTGAAATTTCAATAAAACAACGCACATTGCATCGCATCATTTTGTTTCCTGTCAGCTGCTTCAGTGCGGCCCAAAAACCAAAATCTAACTCCTAGCTTTCACTGTTGCCTCACTCGACAACCATTCGCCTGCGCGCTGCATTTGCCGACCTTTTGTCTTCATTGTAGTCTGATGCATTGCCAGGCAAACCGATTGAAACGTTGAAACAGCAAAACACTTCCATAATTGCATTGTAGTGCTTTCGCAGTTTCGTACACCATATTGGACAAATCTGCGGCAGTATAATGAGAGTCCGAAGCGAAGCGGTGCGCAGGACTATGCACAGACACCAAACATACAAATTTCTCTTCCAGCTTCTGCGCCAGAAAATTGTGTCGGCCTGCAACATTGCAGCCATCTGTTGCAGTAGCCACGTGCAGGAAAACACGCTTATCTCAAATCGTTTTATTTCAATACAAAGCAAAACCACACCTAGGCTTTCAGAATTTAAGGTGTCATTGCAAAATTTTAGGGTGTCATTTTTGACACCCAAAAACGGCTTAAAAAAACACTGGTTCCGCGTTACCCATGGAAAAACCGTATATTACCCCTGGGGGTAATTTACCCTCAATTTGGGAACCACTGCTTTATAAAGTACTTCAAGCTTTTTCACGTTGCAGATGTGCTTTGCCCAAGTTTCAATCTTGTATTTCTCCCCCTATCGTGGCAACAGTGCAACTTGGCGTTTTGGTTTTACCATAAAAACTCAACACATGTGGAAGATCAAATGGCAAAGCAACTTAACATGTGCCACAGGCACTAGTGAATAAATAGGCACCGTCTCATAAGGTTTCAGTGCACCAAACGGCCTATTACAGCTAAAAAAAATACAAATCTATGAATCAGTGCTACCGTGCGGAACAAAAATATTACATTCTCTACTTGTATATTTTATTTACATCACACAAATACAGTGTGATTAAGTTGGATCGCAACGCTGGTGTTGTGCCTTGGGTTGAATCGAGTTTATTGGAGCAAACATTAGACAATTGCAAGCAAATTTAAAGTTGAAGCGCTGGGAGACCGACAAAAACCTGCTAAATAAGTTATCTCGTTGGGCACCTGTCGAGAGTTCACATTTTCTGTCATGATTTAGAGTTGATGGCCGAATTATTAGGAATTTAATGGGGCTACAATTTCAGAGTGGTTGCGGTGTGCTGGATGATAAACACATTGGCGCTGCATTGCGATTAACACTTGTTTTACAGACCCATGCGAGTGTCGAAAACATCAAGTTCTCACCACGATAAACGATAAACGTGAACATTAAACATTTTCGAAAATTTATGAAAACAATATAAAAAAACAAAAATGTAAAAAAATAACTTGTAATAATTTAACAAACCGTAAATTGCGTGTTTCACGTCTGATTATTCAAAGCATCTAAGGCAAGAGCACAAAACCTGGTTAAAACTGTTACTAGATACCACACCAAAACGTTGATTTTCACACTTGCGCGTTCGACACGCACAGTGACGTACTTGCATTTTGGTTCCGCATGAGTTGAACGGNATGACGCAGCGGTTTGACCTTCTGCCATAGTAGTAATNGTAGTTGTNGCTGAACCGGCATGTGCACTGCGAGGCAGGTTCCGGTTGTCGCGTCCACAACTTCTGCGAGCGCACTTTTGCTGGCAAATAATCCCTGTTGCAGGAGACGAGGAAGGAGATTGCGTTGCATTTCACGGAGCAAGATTCTGCGAAGTACGGATAAAAAATAATAACACATCGCAGTCGGTTTCATATTTTCGAAAATCCGTCCTATTTTTTCAATGAGCAGCGCTTGCCTTTGTAATATTCACAGTGTTTTCCGCCGTAGGAGGATGAGCAAGCACACATGTAGTTGTCTCCATCGACTGAGCAAGTTCCTCCATTCTTGCACGGCTGAGCAAAAACAAGCTGTTAGTGCCGTTAAAGAAATATAATTATCACACCGGATGATTCAAATGGCAGCAGCAACATGCAGACTGAGAGCGACAAACATTTTATAAACATTATATAGAAAAAAGAAATTACTTTGGCATGAAGTTAAAATCAAAGCTGACCACGAAACTGCTGCTGAAAAAAAGTCGGGAAAGGATCTCATCTTGAAAACTAAACAAAGGTTCACTATGTAGATACGAAAGTAAAATTGAAAATCAAATTTAAGTGTGAAATGATACTACCATTACAGTCAGCAAATAATACGCAATATAGAACAGAAAAAATCTAATGATATATTAAAGAAAAGTTTCAATAATTTCTCTGAAACGACGAAAATTTCAAAGACATTTTTCCACAAGCAAACTTGCTGTACAATTGAAAACAAACAGAAAATTGAAATACGGTACCGTTCAAAGTGAATTTAAAAATCAAAAAGTGGTTGCATGAGGTGGAACTGACTTGGAAATAGAGCTATAGGCTACATTAAAACAACATGAAAGGTTGTTTGAAATTGAAAAAAGTTGAACGTTGTATGTTCTTAAAATGAGAAAATGCAACGAAAACCAAAACCGCAATAATGTGTCGCATAAAAAATGAAATCCAAAATAAGGATGAATGAAAGTGAAAAGTGCTACTGATGACAATGAGGGGACCCCTCTCAGGAATGACCGAAGAACCCATGTCAACAATCTTCAAGAAATAACTGAGACTAACCGAGACTGAGCAAGGGTTTGACTTTTCGCATCTCTTCCCACTTCGTCCTCTCGGACATGAGCAATAAAATCCAAGTTGCGTGTCATGACAACTTCCGCCATTGCATGGGTTGCTCAGTGTTCTGCATTCGTTTTCAAGATCTGCAGCAAACGTAGTAATATGGCCTTACTAGGAAAAACAATAATATATATGCAAAAGCAAAAGATATGATCAAACAAAGAAACGTATTCTTTTATTTAGTATTGTTATTGTATTTGGAAGATAGAAAATAAAGCAGGCTAAATAAAATAAGTAGTAATTACATTAAATGAAAGCAAACGAGTAAGCCTTATTTGCTAAAGTTGCGAAATTGTGTTTTCTCCGATAAAGCGAGCTGGAACTTCGTTTGCGAAACAAAAGTAAGATTGCACTCGCTTCAAACCTTTCCCAAGCACAGTTACCAACCGCATAAAACTCACCTTCCTCCAAAATGCAAGCGATCTGTCCGTTCGGAATACGACTCGTGCATTCGCAACGGGGCGATCTGTACTGTCGAACGACGCACACGACCCCGTTGCCCCAGCAATTCTGCAAAAGCGCAGTTTTTGCGTCATCAGTGCGTTTGACACATAAAGAGCGTTGACAAAGAAGCAGTTAATATCGATCCAGTTAGAAGACAAGGAAGCTGAAGCAATGTACACAGAGAATAAAAACTTCGTCACGACTTTTTGTTTCTATTTATTGCAGAAGACGAAAACACCGACAATACAGTAGAGGAGAAACATTTTAATGTTAAAAACTCTGCCATAATTTTTGAGCTTCGCATTTGTCGTGAAATCGTTAATTTTGTTGCTATGTTTTATATTAGGTATTCATCTCACAATGGACTTAATTTTGAATCATTTCATGTCCTGATACCATCTGATTTCAAAAACCTCAAAAGCGTTCTTTTTTCAATTAGTTTGTTGTTGACTCATCTGAAGTAAACATTGCAGTTTGAGGCTAGTGATCAAGCAGAGACTCATAACATCCTTTTTCAGTTATGCAGTCAAGAATTTCTTACGTTGACAATGGAACAAACACTTCCCAAAAGTTATTATTCTACCTTGTAACAGACAAAGATTGGGTTGGAGGGTAAATCCAGGGGTGGATGGATCCTAGGGAAGGCGAACGAGGCGGTCGCCTCGGGCCACCCTTGGCGGTCGCCTTTTTCAGAAATGCCGTGCCCCCTTCAAAGTTTCGCAGTGAGTTTTTGGATTGTTTTGTTAAAAAGTACATGACCTACTCCAGAGCCACGTTTAATAAACTCTAAAACAAGCCACATGTTTATCAAAATAAACCAAAAATGATGTGCAAATGTGCCAAAGGAGGCCCCTCGACAGCTGTAAAGTGTGTACAAAGAACAGTTAAAAATCAAATGTCTTCAAACGGTTCAAATGTGAAATTGCTTTCATGCAGAAGCAAATTCTCAGACAAAATGAAAAATTTAATATGATTTCAGAGAATAACGTTTTTTATCATAGCAAATGCAAAATGTACAGGCCCTTTCTGAGAGTTTGCCTCGGGACCCTAATACCGATTTACACGAATTTATCAGAACCAGGTATAAATTTAGTGGTACGACCTAGATTTCGTGTGCAACCGTGATCATCAAGCAGCAATATGCAAAACACAAACCTAAGCTCATCTTAATCCAACGTGACAAAAGCGGCTAAATGTAACATAGCGCATAAAAAGATGGCTTTCTGCCTCGATGTTCATTTTGCTGTGGTTGCCTTTGTTCACTGCGACAATCTATTCTTTTGGTGTCCGACGCCCGGTTCGGCTTGACTGCTTACATTTTACGGTGTCAAGCGAAATTTCTGACCTCTGCGAAATTTCTGACCTCTGAGAAATTTCTGACCTGTTATTGTTTTTCAGTTATTTTGCTTCTCAAAATAAAGAAATAAATTCTGGCAATTACTTTTCTGATGTGTGCTGTGTAAATTTAAACATTTTGGATAGATGTCAGGTACCCACAACAAGCTATAGCACGGGAATAACTGTAACCAATAAAAATTTTCGGACTTAGTCGTTGACCTCAATTATTTTTCTTTTTCTCACCATAACCCGGCACACTGACCTGAACACGAATTGCCAAGCCCTAATAATCAGTTTTATCAGCGTATTTGGCATGTAGAATGTTACTCTGTGCATGCGTACATAGCATGAAGTCAGAAATTTCGCTTGAAAGCGGGCTACCCAACATTGGTTAGTTTGAAACAAAGCCCCGTTCCCACATGTTGACACGAGTTTCTTCTTTTGGTAACACTTTGGCAAGGGTCGGCTAAAACAATATGTCCTTTTTTCTACATTAAGTCACAGGTCTTATTTTCGTCAGCCACGCTTGTACGCTTGCATTTTGTCAAAGAAAGACCACTCAAGTCTTGTGTCAACCTTTTCTTTTTTCGCCTCCGGATCAATCTTTAAAAAATTTCTTCTGATGCCTGAAACATGTATTACCGCAACTGTGCATGTGTTTCGTGCCTCTTCATTTTTTGTGAAGAAGAAGAATCTCGCAGTAAGGTCGTAACAAATCTTCGTTTCTGGTCCACAATTAACCGTTGCTCGGTGGACGAAATGCTTCTGCCGTCCTGTTTCTTCTCTTGACAATTATACATCCGGTTCATTTGCTTCGTTGCTGTTGAAACCATGTACTTTTCTATCACAGCTCCACTGACGCTCATGCAACTGTAGGCAAATGCCAAGGTGTTTTTTTTAATATTATGATACTGATTATTAGAAGGAAATAGATTTTTTTAAACTTAGAGAAAAATTGAGGGATGTTTATTTTAATAATACTTTTTCACGTTCTGCAAAGCAAATTTAGTTTCTCACAGTTTTTCTTTTTCAAGCAATTTTTCGATCGTTTGAATTGAAGTGCACCTTGTAGCAATGGTCAGTTTCTTGCAAACGTTTGTCGTATATCTCCTTGTTTTTGTTAAAATTTTCTGTACTGCATGTGAGTCTGACTATTGTCGTTTAAACCTGCTTAGGTAACCTCTGCCCAATTTCGGCAAACGGTTCTTCCACTCAAATCAAAAATTAGTTAACGTTCACGTAGAAAGCTGGTTCTTTCAGTAGCTGTATTTTTTAGACGGTCTTTCGGGCAGTCCTCTCGAAATCTGCACAAGTTTTGTAGTTTTTGATGGGGAACAAAAATTTGCCCAAATTGACCCATGGCTACCTGAGGTGTACCAAAATTCCTACACAAAGAACCCTCCTAAGGTAACCTTGAC
>JGI24159J19872_10014798_pt1 | contig 10067 bp, 4 predicted proteins | sample Ectturendosymbi4_FD_19872 | JGI IMG/M metagenome (IMG submission 19872) | reverse complement strand
CACTTTGCAAAAAACTGTATGATTTTATCTACTTTAGTTACTTCGCAATTACATTTTGAAATGTGTGCAGGACTTTATGGATACCCTGTATATATTTTAAAAAACATTATATCCGTGAGAGGCACCCATGTGACTCCTGCCAAAATGACAATTTTTTTCCAGTGCAACCGAGGTTTACTATGAAAAACTTGCGTCGACTCTGCTTATCTTATCAGCAAAATCCCTCATGAGACGCAGGTAAAAACTTGCTCGTCCATCAGAAAAAAATGGCTTTAGAGACCAGCTGTTCTACATGTACAACAGCACAGCTTTTGTTATCACACGTTAGGAACCCACTGCCATCTTGGCAGAAACCCTTTCCCCTTACTCAAAAAGTTTATGCATATTTCAGTATAGGACTGCTCGACAGAACGCTTTGAAAAAATCAGCTGTTGAGGTAACCAGGTTAATAAGAGTGTTTTAAGTCTTTTTGAAAATTTAGTTGAAAACTGACTTAGCCGTATTGCCAACCGTTGCCTGAGCAGGGTACAGGAGGCGAAGTCTTCGTGTAGCAAGAGTTAACGTCTTGCTTGCACTGTTGCCGTTGCTGGCAGCAGGACATCCATTTACAATGCACCAGGGTACGCTCAGTGTGGATAATACAACAGGCGCGCAACCAGGGGGGGCATTTGGGGCATTTGCCTCCCCCCCCGAAATTTTCAAAACCTTACATAGCAATTCTGACATTTGCAGAAACTTTAAAATAATAAAGTTGCAATTTTGTATTCAACTCATTTTTAAGATTAGTTTTACTTGAATTCTTTTTTGTCTTACTGGTTAATTATCTCCTTACAAGATATATCTTGAGGCCAACTGATTGAAAATTTTGTAAATGATTGGTATTTAACCAATAACCACAAATATGCTGAAACTGGGAGATCGTTAAAATGTTGGTAGCCTATTTCTAAGGTCTTTTCTGTCCTTTTTTCGTGTACCACTTGAAAATGTTCAGAAATGCAGTAGCCTATGTGTGTACGCTTTGATTTTGTTTCTTGCCATCTTCTGAGGAAGAGAGCATGCATACACTCTTGAAACGTCGACGACAAATACTCCATTGCTATCACACCAATGGAGCAAAGTTTGCACCCAGTAGACTATGCCTGGTGACAGAAACAGCAAAGCCTACTCGTATGTTCATATTGTGTTAGCTTCACGTTTGCCTCGGGTTACTGTAGGCTACTATTTAAGCACTTTGTGTTCAGTGCTTAGCCGTTACTGNAGNTTCACAGCCAAGCTCTAACGTTGCAAGGGAAATACGAAATTCACAAGAGCCTCAAAGGTATTAAGTGTTGTTTAGGTAGTCCCAGCAAAAGTAGCTAGGTCCACCCACATCTCGTGACGAGCCTGGCCCAACCATTCGCAACAAAGTTAAAGTTGCATTCCTGCTAAGGCCCCACGAGAGGGGGTGCAGTCGGTGCACCGCTCCGGGACCTACAAGAGTCTAGAGGGCCCATGAACCTCAATCTTCAAATTGGAAATGGGCAATTAAGCACAAAGTTTTTACTGTTATAACTTTATTCATACAATCTTGTGCCAATTAATTGGCTAAAGTTGCGGTGTTAATCAATGTACAATGTATCGCCATTTCTTTTGATGTGTGGTTGGTATTATCTCAGTAGAGCTAGTTAAGGACCCCAAAAAGAGTTTCTGGGGCAGTTTCAGCTTTTCAGCAGTAGCTTCACTTATGCCAATTGAGGGTATGAAGAATATATGCAAATACATTGATACAATTGAAAGAAAATTCATTCCAGATATGAGAAAGGCATTTCCTGATGGTGGAGGAAAATTCCAATGGGATATTGTCCCGTGTCTTTCATCTGAAAAAGTGAAGACGATTTTCAGGAAGCAAAAATTAAATATGATAGATTAGCTGGAAACACGCCAGATCTTAACCCCATTGAGAATTTGTGATCAATAAGAAAATCCCGGTTACAAAAATTCGATCACACCACCATGACCAAGCTAATAGAGGCCATCACTCAAGTTAGGCATCCAGGGTAGCGGAGTCGGAGGTAAAATGTCTGACTCAAACTCCGACCTTTCCAAAATTTCCTACTGCAACTCCGATCTTTCCAAAATCTCCGACTCCTTAACATAAGGTGAATGAAGTTTGGTGGCCAAGAATTTTGTAGCAACTAACACTCGGTGGAAATCGTGGTACACAGTAAGAATTCTCTGTTTCAACAAAAGTTTCATAAGAAATTCTACCGATTCAACAGGAATCCTCAACTGAGGAGTGTGCTGTAAAAGTGATCCAATTGGACTTCCGGAATCGGACAAAAAATCCGACTCCGACCCCTAGTGTCGTTAGGAATCCGACTCCACCAAAACGCCTCCGACTCCGCAACCCTGAATTGGCATTGCGACAGTAAATCAAGTAAAATTTTCAAAAACTGTTAGAATCCATGACAAAGCGAGTACCGAAATTCTTCATGTCCTTCTATCACTGTATTAGGTTTAAAGAAGTATTGCAGTAAATTTGCTTTGCTAGTGAGAATTACTATAGCCTACTATTAATGGTAAATCTGATGTATAATTGTGACATTCGCAATGCAACTGTGTGTTATGTGCATTATTTGAGATCAGCCTGAGCCCTTTTGAAATTTAGTAATAATATTGGTAAATGTTTATGATGCAAAAAATATCAAATAAAGCATGTCATTTTCTGGTCATAGTATTGAAAACTAGTGAATTATTAGTTGTAATTTATAAGGGGGACAAAACAGCTCTCGCACCACCGCATTCTATTCATCTCAAGGGCCCTGTTCCTGCTGCATTCGTTTCAAGAGTATTTCGGTTGGCAGACGAAGTTTCGTATCTACAATTAAAACAATGGCATCATCGATTAAAGATATCCTGACAATAGTCATTTGTATCTGAGAGCTTCATCACTCGCAGTATCGTCTGAAGTTTCAAAAATCTTGATAAACGATTTAATGAAATTGCTAGAACCAGACGAAAAGTTTGGCAGCTTTAGTAGCAGCCTATACATCTGACAAAATAAAGCCATGACTGCACTAGTTGAATGCGGAACCAGGTGTTTGTATTAGGCTACTAATTTTTACTCTGTCCTGATCGTTCGGTCTACATCTTGATTAAAACCAGGCACGTAACCAGTATGGGACAGCAGAGGGGGTTAAGAGGTTTCTGGAAGGGTCCCAAATTTTTAAACTACTGTATGCCCAATAGTTTTAAATTACGTCCAACACATTTTCCAAGGGGGCGAAAAATGTTTAGTGTGGGCTTCGCCCTTCTGGTTACGGTCCCGATTAAAACTAGTAAGTTCTCATTTTCGGAAATGTTGCGAAGAGACCATATCTGTGACCGTTTGCGAAAAGTTGCACGTACCACAGTTGAACAAGCACGATGACGTCATCGAATGAAAGTTCATGAAAATTTCCTCCCCTGATGCGCTCCATTCAGATCGGTCGCTGCTGTGCAACAAACCAAATTTCGCATGGTCTGTAATTGAAGTCTCTGGTTTGTTGCAAGCTTTCGATTCGAGACACCAACCAACTGGGCGTTGCTCTCATAACTATGCGATGATTTTCGGCCTTATACATATCTGTATATAAGTAGTTAATCTCCGCAAAGGTGACGTAGTGGAAACAATCAGCAACTTTTAAAATAGGAACTTGATTTCACGTACTTTTACGCCTCAGTCCTGAGATCTACAAGATAAAGCTTGCGAGTGGAATGCTGAATACCTGAAACAAAGAGCATGGAAGCAAGAAAACTCTACGTTAAGATAAAGACAACAAAACACAAGCTTCGACAAGCAACATTTAGAAAATAGGCCGTTCGCATGAAGCTGGTTTCACTAATGCTGAAATTATAACTGACGCTAACTACGAAATACCGAGAACATACCTTTGAGCAAAGCGGCCATGGCTCAATCATACCTTGCAGTGAGATGCGCAGCATTTTGCTGTTTTGCCATGTTTTGTTAACTTTTCAAACAAGTTGAAAGGTGATTTTGAGGTTGTACGTTTGACTGTGGACTGACCTATTCTAGGGATGGGCATTTAAATGATAAAATTTTTGAAAAGGGAAACAATAAGAATAGGAATGAAACAATTAAACTTTGCGAATATTTTTTATTCAACATCGCATACTGAAAAAAAAATGGAACAAGACTTATTTCACATGAACCATTTTTATAATTTGCTCGTTAATTTTGTGCGTTTAGTTTATAAAGCCAATTAGCTTCACCGTATCCACAAAGTCAAAACTGGGTTGTTCTACAAACGTAACTGTGTAAAAGTAATAAACATGTGGTTTATATACATTGCCATGATCAACTGCGTAGTACCGCAGTAAGGCAATTTAGTCGCTGTGATTACTTTTTTCTGTTTGCTCTGAGCACCTAAGTGTGCTGACCCTCATGAGGAAAATGAATTTACTGTTCGGCCAACTCACAGTTCATTGCATATCACACAAGTCACTACATAAGCACCATAGCTTTCACATGTGAAGATGTCAAGTTCTGATTTAGCGAGGAGCTTTTATTTTCTGCCTGCAGATGTGAAACAGTAGAGACTACGGATTTGTTTTATTTTCCAAGACAAACACAATGTGTACAGTGCTTGCAAAGTGAACTTTCGGTGTGTTTCTTAGCAAGGTGCTTGTAATTGATTAGTTTTCATCCGATTGCGATGGGTCTGTTGAAGTAATCCTTTTTATCGTTTTTCTTTCTTTCATAGATTTAGTAAATGGCGAAAAGATGTGGCCCGGATCTGTGAATCATCTTTCTTGCCATTCTTATGCCACTGCAATCATGTCATCTTTCATGGCCAAAGGAAAGTTTGAACGGTAATTTTTCCTTTTTGGCGGTTTTGGTTTGTGAGGTAATCTTCTGTCTTTTGGTCGAGTCGCCTCAATCTTATAGCCTATCCGAATACGATTAATGAAATATCGCTTTTGGTTGGAGTGATTTTATTTTTGTGAACCATCTTCCTTCCACTGTGGGTTTTACAAAGTCATTAGTAAAAAATGCAAAATCATCTCCACTAGTTATGCAATGATTTATCTCTAGGAATTCTAGTTTTCCCGTCTGGTCATTTGTCCAGGCTTGGTGAAACGTTAATTCAAAGCCACTGTGGGCAAATGCTGAGGTTAGTGTCTGTCGGATACATCCGTGAGACGGTTCTGATGTGGTTATCCACAGTTTTTTTTAAGGCGTTTTATGAGTTCAAAACAGATCCATAAATTTCCTCTGCGGACCCATGAAATTAGTACTTTCCCATTAAATCTGGACAACCACGAAAAGTTTTAGCTGAATTGAATACTTAACGTCGCTTTGTTGCTTCGATGAACGTCCCAAAGTCGATTCTCGTCACACCAAATAAGTGCAGTACTGACAGTAGTCTCGCATATTCATCGTAATCGTCTCTGAAACAGTGTTGCCACTCTGTTATAAAGAAAAAACCCAGAATTTACCTTGAAAAAAAACACAGAAAGTAATAAAAAAAAAACCAGACATACAAAATGTTAAAAAAAGTCAAAGCCAAACTTTAAATGTACGCTAGCGATACTTGCACATAAAAATTAAGGTAATATGCATTATTTGCAATAAATTTTTAACAAGTTCAAGTCTATTTTTAAACATACTGACAATTTACAAGTAAGATAGCAGCAAACCAAATGTGTGAAGCAACATGAAAAGTTAGTTGCATCTTTTCAAAAAAACGTTTCATGTTTTCTTTTACTTTCACTTAAACGCACAAATGAAACATGTACATGATGCGTTCAAGGTCTTACAGTTTTCTTTTCACCCTAATCATAACATTCATTGCAATATGTTATACTTAATTTAACATCCAAATTTTACATTCATACCTATCACAATCAATGCGCCTTGAAACCGTGAAGAGCAGATTCTCAAAAACAGCATCTTCATTCATAACAAAAAAAGCATTCCAAAATCATGAACAATAAGTAGCCCTTGACACATCAGCGATAGATCAGAGCGCTGACCTATGCCTAGTCAGTGCTTAATCTGCAGAACATTAGATTTCAAACAATTTGCTTAAGCCTAGCCCTACTCAACTGTACTGGCTAGACTGCACATTACGCATGTGAAACTATTGTATTGTTGAATAGAAAATACAGTATTACACACACTTTTCTAAAATTTGGCCAGAGTCAAAAATCCCCAGATTTTTAATGAAAACCGCTGAACCCCAGATAAAACAGAAAAACCCTAGATCTAGTGAAAAAAACAGCAGCGGCAACACTGCTCTGAAATCCCATGCAGCATTTATGAGATAAACAATCATGTTACGTAAAATTCAATGCGTTGAACACTACTGAGTCTGGCGTTTTCAGCAAACCAAGTCTTTTCCATGCGTGTCATTCGTTTTTAGCAAGCCAAGCCTTTTTCAGATTTTATGCATTTACCTTCTTGTGTGGGTATTTTTAGGAGATAATGTTTTGTAGTAAGCCTAAAAAAAGACACAAGGTGCAAACGCCAGCAGCAGTGACTGCAAAGGTTCTTTCGATTCTGTTGTGCAACAAGAACAGCATTTAAATGTTAGAACCTCAAAAGCATAGTCAGTTTCAGCTAACAGACAGTCAGCAGTATCAAACGATCAGACTTTTTAATCATGCATTAAGCTTAAACATTTTGATGAATCCCCACTAATGAATATGTTCACTCTGCATGCTGGCGGAAGCATATTATGTTTGCAATGCTCTAAGCATCCTGCAGTTACCACCGGCAGAGGAAAGAATGGTAATATTCAGGGTTGCGGAGTCGGAGGTAAAATATCCGAATTCAACCTTTCAAAAATTTCCAACTCCGACTTTCCAAATTTTCGAACTCCTTAACATAAAGGGAATGAAGTTTGGCTGCTAAAATCAATGGAAATCGTGGTGCACAGCAAGAAATCCCTGTTTCAACAAAAATTTCAAAATAAATTCTACCATTTCCACGGGAATTCTTAGGAGTGTGATGTAAAAAATGATCCAATTGGACATCCGGAGTCGGACAAAAAATCCGACTCCGACTTCCAGTGTTGTTAGAAATCCGACTCGACCCAAAAACCTCCGACTCCTTACCACTTCGGCTCAGCAACCCTGGTAATATTTACAGTACACTACCGAGCCTGCCATGCCTCCACGCCCAAACCGCCTGGATCATCATCTCAGCTCTGACTAACACCAAATACCCAATAGCCTGAAAAAAAACTCAACGCATTTCGCTATTTCAGGCTATTCATCAGGATCGCATTTCAGATAAAGTTAATATGATAGCTGAGCGCATACATCTGATTAACTGGGTTTCGAAAGATGAGATAGTGAATCGAAAAAGAACTTTCTTGCAAATATTGGTGGAGAGCACTGGACTTAATGATCGGCTTTGCGACCTCCACCATACCATTTCTGTTGCAATAACCTAGTTTAATTTGCTCATCTCGAACATTTGTGTGATCACATTGTTTCTGATGTCAAGTAGAGCCCATGCTGGGCTACCATGGTGGACAACCGACATTGCGCTGTCCATTCCACTTGCCACAGCCTGGCCGGAGCGACGATTTTCAACTCTGTGCCGTGTTAAAATCAAGCAACGAAACCGGTGCTTGATGTAACTCTGAATACTTTGACAAATGTCTAAAGTTTCGTCTTTGATAACGATAAAGCAAAGGGTTTAGTCCCACAACGCCTTTGAAAAGTGCATGGTTTTGTGTCATGACACGCTATAAAATGCTACTGCGACAACATATTTGTATGCTATTTGCACTATGCGGGATTCCCAAAAACTACTAGGTATTTATCCATTTATTTAGAGCTAACAATATAATTCACAAGTTATTCCCAAAACAATTTTGTAAGTTGGGGAATGCTACACAAAGTGTGAAAATGATTGCATTTGCGAAAACGAAGTCACAATCGAATATTACCAGCACGGCTCTGCTCTGAAGGTCGCTGCAGCCCAACACAACGGTTGGTTAGTTGATCTAACCCAGTGGTTCCCAAAGTATGGGTCGAAACCCAAACAAAGGTGGAGAAGGGTCAGAAAATGAGTCGCGCAGAAGCAGGTCAAACTGCAGCTGAGTATTTTCAACGTTACTTCTGCTTCTCTGTGTCCGTCTGTATAGGCACTTGAGCAAAAGGTAGATGGCTAACATTAAAAATGAACTTAGCAACTTGTTATCAAAAATCATCCATAAAATTGTTATTTTTTCATACGTTTTTTGAGGTTTGGGTAGGGTTGCCGGATAACTTGAAATTTTTTCAAGGACTTTTGTTTTTCAAATTGATACGATGGGCTACTTTCACCCTTTCAACAAGCTTTCACGTATGAGCAAGTCAGGCTAAGCTAAACATGTACGAAATTGAACCTAAACAAAATGACACAACCGTTCTTGAGTATTTTACTTTTCACTACACAACTTTTAAAGATGGAACGAGTCTGCATATTATTCTGTTCATTTACATTGGTTATTCTTGATTCTTGAATGTTAAATGTAATCAATAGTTAAATAATGACCACTTTAAAAATATTCAAGAATTTTCAAGGACACCGGAAAATACTCAAGGACAACAAGATGTTTTTCAAGAATCAAGGACAAAACGAGTTTTGATAGCAAATTCAAGGACAGTTCTTGGCGCTCAAGGATGTCTGGCAACCTTAGGTTTAGGTCGCGAGGTCTTAAAACTCAGATATGAGTGGCGCTCAAAAAAGTTTGGGATCCGCTGATCTAGCCATGCTATCATAAGCGAATGAAGTCTTTTTTAAATCCATTAGTGTAAAAATGCCAAAAACTCCTCGACTGGGAAAGAATTCAATTTCATTTCATTTTTGTCACATAGGCTTTGTCGAGAAAACAGGTTGCAAGCTATCTGTAAGTAATGGCAGCGCGAATTGCCTCAGAACTTACAAAATGAAAAACATCTTCCTATTCGTGGGCGTCGGGAGGTGGGACAGAGGGACCTTGGCCTTCCAGGATTTTGAAATTTGAGAATTTTCCATTACATTTTTAGCAAAAAAAGGTCGTTTTATTTGTTTTCAGAAGGAAAAATTAAATTTCACCACTTTTAGGCCCCCTTGGAAAGATATTTATGGCTACTTCTGGAAAAATCCACTAATAGCCTCCTCCCCTGGTGAAAATCCTTCCGACGCCCATCTTCCTAATTACGGTAGATGTCGGTGCTGACTTTTCTCGTAGCAGCTGAATGATTTCAAATTTACTGCAGAATCGGGTGGCAAGTAACATCAGATGATAATTGAAACACTTTCAGACTATGTACTCTGACTACTTAAGAAAACTGTTTTTTAACTCGTCGAATGTAAAATTGTATGAAAACCAAGGATCCATATAATTGTGATTGAACCGTCACAATGCATGTTCAGTCATCACAAATATATGTCCAGAACGAATACTATTGTTGATAAAGAGTGGCCCAACTGAGTAACAAAAAAATATTTTGAAACTGGGTCGTTTTTTAGCCAGAGTTTGATCTTCAAGACATACAAAACATACAACCACGCCATATTCACGCATTTAGTTTTAAAATTGTACAAAAACAAAAATCTATGATGTTTATTTAATAAACCGACTGTTGATGCTGCTGACAAGAGTAAGTTATACATTATTTGTAGTACGCCAGAGTTATCAGAGGAATTTTTGCGATGGTCTTGAAATGACGTTTAGATCACCAATAGGTGGGATACAGCATCTGGTGCATCAGAAACAGCTGCAAAAAGCGTTACTCCTTGTTTTTACCTTCGGTTAGTGATTACTAGCGTTCAGATGCAAGTTTGTATTTCATGATCACAAACTTTCACACGGAGCTTAAACTTCAGGTAAAGTCAGCCATGGCATGATTTGTTCAGCATTTACGCTGCACACAACATTTGAATAATTATGGACAATATTACTGGTAAGCCACGTTGCTCTGGTTCGACTAAAAGCTGAAGTCGGATAAGGTTCTTCAAGCAATTTCGTTGATTTGCACTGAGATATTTCTTTAGATTACACACCAAAAGCTTAATTAACTGAAAATTGTTGGTGTCGTGTCACTTT
>JGI24159J19872_10014795_pt1 | contig 10069 bp, 4 predicted proteins | sample Ectturendosymbi4_FD_19872 | JGI IMG/M metagenome (IMG submission 19872) | reverse complement strand
TATATGGGAATCACTACAGAAAACGCCATATGCTAGTGGTTCACAAACTTTCATGAGCCGTGGCGCCCTTCTAGATTTAACTGGCGAATACTTAATATATCGTGACACTTGTGTTATGCAATATCACGGCAAAGCTACCTAGTGATGGCCTCTGCTCGTGGCCCCCAGAGAATCGCTCCGTGGCCCCCAAAGGGGCCGATGGCTCCGTTTGAGAAACCCTGCCTTATACCATTAAATTCACAAAACTTTTGAAACAGGTACAACAGGATAGGGCTCCATTTTTCACATGTTGCACAGTTACCAAGAACCTGTTGGTGTTCAAAAGAATCTCTAGTATCTACAAAGCATGTTTAAAAAATATACCATAAAGAATGTTGCGCGCTCGCGTTTATCATTCATTAGCTATCCATAGCAAGATTAGAAAAAGCGATGTCTGAAACGTATTCTTGACCTGGTTAAAAGTAGCATGGTTCTTACTCTAACAAGTGACAAATCGAATCCCGAGGTAGGAGTCCAACAAATAATTAAGTGATAATCACGTTTCCAGGAACGACTTGTGGCTTTAGATGTAAATGCAAAGTATATGGATTGCTTAAGCGACAACTCGAAAGAAAAAAATTAAAGAACGCCTTTTGCTATGACATTTAGTATTTCAGGCAGCTCTGCTGTCTGTCGATGCCCTGAAAAACAAATCTCACAATGGCACGATACATTCGCCCTTGGCCTAAAGTGCATTGCCCAAAGTAGATTTTTTAATGTCGCTGATGCAGGGGCGGATCCAGCCAGAAACGTTAGATGGGGGGGCGATTTTAGTGATATTTGGTAGACAAGTCTCGTTACGTGTTCGCTACTGTAAGAGAGCTGAAGTATACTTCACAACGCTGCTGTGACGAAACAATGGACGGCAAAATGGCCTCATGTCGCGAATGCTATTTTCCGAACTGTACAAAATCGTGGTGAATAAAGTTACCTTCGTAGCCTTTCGCTCCCCCCCCCTGGATCCGCCCCTGCGCTGGTGAAGCTATAATTTCACGCAACATTTCAAATGGTTGAACTGTTGATGTGAAGAAAAACTTTGAAGCCCACTACCTCATGTTATGGAAAAAAGTTATGACTCTCTTCAACAAATGAATACACCATACAGGCCATTGTCTAAGTAATAACTTGTATTACATGCACAATGCAAGCCTTTTTTGCTTGTGATGTGTCTGTCTACAAACATTTTTCACATGTCAACCAACACTGCCACAAAATGTAAACATTTTATCAATCTATTTTCATCTGTTGTAATTCAGGCGAGCCAAACAGCAAACAAGGTGAGTATTGGCTGCGCGCTTTACAGACCACATGCAGTTCGTCATTTCGTTGTCTTACTTAGCGTACTAGTTGCCGACCGTTTTAGCGAACGAAGGAACGAGGAAAGTGTCGGCTTACCCGGTAATCGTGACACGGGTAGCTCATCAGCTTTCGCAGGAAATTGTTTACGTTGAAACGGTTTCTTTAAATTTGCTGTTGCACGACCGGGGTAAGGCGACCCTTTTGTTTGGTAAATCTGTCCAATACATTGCCAGTGGCCGGAAGAAGCTGCTTGCGAGTTTGCAAAATTAGGCTCTCCATGCGGTCTTCAGTCATTTGTTGCTTTAGCGTTTTGCACGCTGCGTTATGTTTCAATTCTGTTTCATGACTTCAAATTCGGGTGTATTGGTTCCGACAAGAAACTCATCCACTCACCTTTATGTTGCAAAACTAGGATACAGGCCGGCATCGAAGTCACGGATTGCACTGAAAACACAGCTCGGATTGCACTGAAAACACAGAGGAGGCTTTCAGTTCAGGATCTTGCGTCAGTTATAATTTTTCCGCGTTGCATTCCTGTTTTCACTTCTGCTGCTTTTTGTTTCAAGGTTGCCATAAAGCGTTAACTAACAAACTTGGGTCAAAAAGAGGCCTGCAGTTATGCACACTGCACAGATACGCTGCAAATCGAGAACCGTGCTAGCGACTGAATGGACCGCGTTTGTCATCACCACTCACCAGCGTAATGCTGAGCACTTTTCATGCGCAAAACAAAATAACGGAAGATTAGCATTATTGCGAAAGAATGGCATTGCTAATACCATTAGGGAATAGAGGCGTAGTAGGTTTTCCCTGGCTGACTCGTAAATTCTGCAGTTAGGCGAGGCGTAGAGTGTCTTTTAATCTCTGTTTCTGCTTCATAAGCACCAAAAAAGCGCGTTTGTATCGAAGGGGCGCAACAGACGTCTCGTGGGAGAGTTTCTCCCAACTTCCCTCCTGGATGCGTCTTTGATCTGCAATGCCTTTGGCAACAACGGTGGAAAAACCACAGTATAGGGGGCTCCGAGGCGACCAATTCGTTCGCCTCCTCTAATATCCATCCCTGATTATATGTACAGGACTTTTTCGATCCAAAGTCACTATTTTGCTAAATTTGCCTTGAGCAATTAAGCGAAGGTTTTCAATTGAATGCTTTTACAGTAGACTACAGTGATTTGCACATTAAAATATTTTAGAGTTATTTGCAACATTATGGGACCACTCAAGCGATGAGGCCAAATTGCAGCAATTTCGAGATGTTGCTTGATTGCAGGGCTATGAATGACATTAAAAGATATTATCGTACTTGGATTCTGTTTTTACAAACGTGGGAAATGATTTGCCCATTTATTTAACCCTCGTGGTGACCAACTGCAGTGGAGAACGGTCATTTTCTAAACTTAAGATGGTAGAATGAACCTACGGAGCACCATTANACAAACCAAGCTGAACAGCCTGATTCTAAAGAAGAGCATGAACTTCTATATGAAGTAGACACCATAGGGTTGTGGAGTCGGACGTAAAATGTCCCACTCCAACTCTGTCACTTCCTAAATTTCCGACACCGACTTCGACCTTTCCACAATTTCCAATTCTGACTCCTTGACATAACGTGAATAAGGTTTGGCTGTCAACAATTTTGTAGCAGCTAGCAATAAATGGAAATCGTACACGACAAGAACTCTGTTTCAATAAGTTTTAAAAGAAATTATACCATTTCAACAGGCACGAGTTAGGATTCCTAACTTAGGGGTGCGATGTAAAAAATGATTCAATCGGACATCCGGAGTCGGATAAAAAAATCCGACTCCGTCTCCTAGTGTTCTTAGGAATCCGACTGCACCCAAAAACCTCCGACTCCGTAACCCTGTTTAGACACTACCAGTATAATAAACAAATTCGCTGTGGGAAAATGTAGAATATGCAATCTTAAGCAGTAGGTTTGATGCTTTTGACAATCGACTTCGACACATACTGAGACTACGCTGTCTAGATATAGCAATGATCATACTGTATTTGATGATGAGTCTGTACAGTATGAGTCTGATCATACTGTATTTGATGATGAGCATTAATTACTGTCTCTGTACTGTACTTGTGAGCGGTACAGTAATGTACTCCTTGGCAAAAAGATGCGTACATGCGTTTTTGGCAAAAAGATAGATAGCCCATAAGTCCACCAGTTGCTATTTAGGACCATTTTTTTGCACTTACGAAATTCAGTATGCTTAATGGTAGTAGTATGGATGCCCACAGAATTTATGATTTAATAATTGTTCACATTGTTCAAATGTGTTTTTAACTTAGACCCCCCGCTACCTTAATCCGGCACTGGGAAGTTAACTGCAAGTTCGTCAGCGTGATCTTTCTGAACTCTTTTATTGCAACAATAACGAAATAGGAAATTTTCTTTAAGTTAGTGTTTGAGTAGATTGTTGATGGAGGCCCTGTTTGTGATAAGTCTTGTTGTAACATTCACCCGTGATGGATGATGTGCGGAAGATGCACATTTTGTTCGTGAAAGAAGTTAGGGAGATCTGTGACAGTTTTGCGTGGGTAGCAGAGCAGCGCTTCCATCGTACGTAAACGCGTAACGGACACGAACAGTCTTGTAGTTGTTGCGAAATAGCAATGTATCGATCCAGACATTCTTTCACGAAATTCTCTTTGCGTTTCCCGGACGTCGACCGCAAGCTGTCGCTATGCGGCGACGGTGCGATTGGACGAATTCAGGGCTTTTTGAATAACTGAATGTTGGGTGGTAACAGGGTTGCCAAGTCTAAACAGACCTTTTAAGCTAAACCAAATTTGCAAAATTCCGCTAGAATCCGCTCGAATAAGACCAATGGCATGGGCCGCTAGACCAATTATCCGCTAGGATTTAGCGGATTTAGGCCGAGCAGACCAATTATTTTGCAGCTAAGCAGGATTAAAATCCGCTAGATGTAGCGCAAAATTCGCTAGATTGGCTATCCTGGGTGGTGCAAGACTATTCCAGTAATTCCAATATTGATGGTAGCATGGAAACCTTTAACCTTACGTGCTGTAGCTTCGATTTAGTTCTCTTGTACATCATTGGTTCCGTGCACGAAGCACCGCGTAAACCAGGCGTGGCCAACCTACGGCCTGCAGGCCACATGTGGCCCGCCGAGTCCTTACGCGTCGCCCATGANATCGTTTTCTCCAAAAGTAAAAATCCATCCATACCGATATGAAACTCGGGCCAAGCGACATTTCCCAATCAGAATGTCTTCAGTTGCGGCTAAATGGGAATGACTGCTAATCTTCTTTGTCATCTCTTCAGTCGTCGCAGTAACTCAGCCCTTGATAGAACAATTGCGTTGTAACCGAACAACTAGCTTTTTACCTTTCGCCCGCGTGCTGTGCTACAGCCTGCACAGCTTGTACAACTTAACCGGAGGTAAAGCTCACTTCAAGTAGCCTACAACTGAATTGTTTTGAGCGTAGGTACTATTTCAGTTAAGTCGCTTCTGATAGTAAGCGGCAAGGCAAAAGCTAAAAGTTTGCGATATTGATAGAGAATACACCATGGCGTAAGCCATTGTTGTTGGGGGTGCATTTGCCTCAAAGAATTTCACATCTCAAAAAATCTTTGGCGAACATGGTAGCAAGGTGGTGTTTTTAAGTATTCAAACTTCTTGTTTTTGTAAGAATGCACAGTGATAGCATGAAACAAAAGCTTTTTATAAGACATATTACGCGATAACAGCAGTTAACATCTCAACCGCGTTTCATGTTGTGGAGTAGTTTAGCGGAACGTCAGACCATTTTCAGTTTTTATTTTTGATTGGTACAAGAATTGATTTTTAAAAAATAGTCTCAAAGACCTGTTTCGGTGGCCACTGAGTGAATTGCATACCTTTTCTTTCTGTTGAGGGAAGGTGATCCAAATGTTTTGTGTTTTTTCACCTCTGCGTATACGTGGAAACGTTAATGTGCTCCATTTCACCGGGTTTCAAGCGCCGACATATATCGATTGTGGCAGGCAAGGTAGCCAGACATGACGTCATTGGATGGGCCGCGGGGAAAGTTAGCTCAAATAAAAAAGCAACAAGCTTTCCACTGCAGCAAGAGTGAACCTAAAACGAAAGACCAGTTTTGCCAGTGTTTCTAAATATGCTCGCCATAGCCCGTTGTTTTTCCAGGGGATTGATATCACCGTACGAACCAAGTGATATCTCGAGGGCCAATGTAGCGGAATGTTTTTAACTTTTGCAGGGCACGCCCAAGATGACCCACAGCCTCCTGGTCTCGACGCTTGATCGCAAGTGTCCAGGCGCCTCCTCGGTGCGACGGCAACCGTCTTCGAGCAGCGGGGTCCGGTCCTTCGACAGCCAAGAACACATCGCCGCGGCGGTCAAGCGAGCTACTTTCGGCCGACTGGGTCGGACCAGCACAGGAGATCCGAACCACCTGTCGGTCCAGCCGACACGGCGCGTGCGCAGCGCTACCGTATCTGGGGAGACGACGCCTGCACTAAAGAGCCGCGAGATCGCGAGGCGTCTAAGTGAGTCGCAGAGCCCGAGCGTCCCACTTCTTCCTACCCAGGATGACGGTACGCCTGTCGTCACAAAAACCAATCACTGCGAAACAAGCTTCAGCTTATCCAGCAGTGGCTTCGTTTCTAACGGCACGAACCCACGGGTTTCGGACGAATACCCGAAACAAACGTGCCAACGGACCTCTTTTCCTGGGGCCAACGGCCGCGTGCCGACTGCGATCGGGCCCTACTACCCGGGAAGGTTAAAAGTAGACGTGTACTTGACTTGCGTTTTGGATGACGACGTTTTCAGCAAACCGAAGCAGCGCGACAGTGGCGTAAGCGAAGGTGAGATCGTCCTCACTCCGAACGCGTGATATTGTCCAAAATAAGCGGAATGGCTGAAGCGGCGGCATCGCAAATGGCAGGGATAGCGATTGGTAGGGTTGCTCAGATATTGGAAGAACGAGTAAAACTTTCAGTAGCTAGTTGTTGAGCACACCATCCCACAACGTGTTTTACGAGATAGCACTCTGTCGACACGCTAGGAATTCGCGTCGTCGTCAAGCAAAGGAACGGACCGCGTGCATACTGGCTTGAAAGCTTTCAGCAACGGTCCGTATTGCGTGTTGAGCAGTGTGTATCGTCCAACGCTGGTTTTCAACTGCTCTGTGACGATGTTGCTAACAGCACAAACGAGACGAATTAAAAACATGATGCCAGCATTTCCCGTTGTTCTGCATGGTCTGGCTGTAGTTGCGTTAAATGTGCTGTAAAACTTAACCAGGCCAGGTTCGGGACTATCTTCATCTCAGCATTTTGATTGAAATTCTTGATGCTCGCAATGCTTTCACGTTCTGTGCGTACTTTTTGTATGTGGAAAACTCGAGGTAACCAGTGGTCGCAGACAGAAAACCGTGTTTGTTTCATGCGCCTGGACTGCTTGGGCTAAACTTTGCAAATTATGAAGCAAAACCGCGACACCCTACATAGGCTGTCTGACTCCTCCATCGTCAGTACCACTGTAGAAGGCTTGCAGAGGCGGCTCCCCCTCAGTTTAATGCTATTTTTGCGTTTCTCTGCTGTCAGTGTTACTGCTTCGTTCTTCGTCCAAGCTTGACAGCAAGCTCGGAGCCCTGTCGACACGCTGGCAATTGCGTGTGAGAACTGATGTTTCAACTTGCTGTCGAATTGTGATGAGGTTCGTTCGCTGCACGTAACTCTGCTTGAAGCAAAAGCGCATTGTGAAGCGATGGAAAACAGCAGTGTGAGAAGGGAGTACCGCGCACCAATCCGCAACGCGGTTCCCACCGTTCCTAATGATATTTCAAAATCATTATTCCTGTACGGCTGACATGAGGACGTACTTTCTGCGTGCGGCAAGATCATGTCATTCATGTCATGTGATGATATTCCAGAGTGACGCTGTGTCAAAATCCAGGTTGACGACAGACAGTTTTCAAATGTGCCATACAGCATTCATAAATCGCCTTGGCATGGTAATCTTGAAATACTTTTGTACTTCATCTGAAACGACAGAGCAGAAGTGGTCAAATTTGTGGCAATAGTGTTCGTGCTATTAGCGAGCAACCTAGTTGTAAGTTGCTGATACGCATCTCAGTTTTCAAAGCATTCATGCCTAAATATGTTGGATGCAATTTGAGCTGGATGTCTGTCCCTTGGTCAGGTGCTATGATCGAATTGGCTTAAGTTGACCGAATTTCAGAAAATTGCACGGTTTCCGTTTTTATTTTTGTTAGTGGCGCGTGCTTTGGCGGTGGTAAGCGAGCTCCAGTTTTCTTCTCATGCGTTATGCTTTCATTCGCATTCGTTCATGTATCTTCGTTCTATCGTTTTTACATTTACTCAGTGGATAGTTGGCTGGACAGCAACCGCATTCCAATCCTGTTTACCGTAAAGAGTGTTTGCAATGCAGCATTTTTCTTATTGTCCGCCAGCCGTGTAGAAAACGTTAACAAAGATTTGGTAATCTTATACGTTTTTCGATGTACCTCACTTAGCGATTGCTGTAGCCTGCTCAAAATGTGAAGCCCAATATTGGCATCAGCATGGGCGGCGGAACAAGAAGGGTCGTGAGTTCCGAACCCCCACTGCCTTATACTGCATTCTGGTTTTTCGTTATAAAGTACATCATCTTCAAAATCTTGTTGGGTGCGTTGCCTATAAGGTGAACCTATTTTCGTCTCAACCTCATGAAGTCATTACCGTACACTTGTTGCTCTTCTTGCGTTGATAGCCTTATACAAAATATCTTAGTAACAAATTGACGAACCGGGTTTGCAAGAAGAAGCTCTGATCTAGATGGTCGTGTGTGCATTAAAACGAAAACTGTTACGCATCTTCAAATACGCATTACTCGCACACGAGAGATTGGTACCCAGAGTCTAAGAATACGAAGTCTTACGACTACATATGATGGAAACGTTTTTTGATCGATATAAAAATATACAGGCATTACTTGAAAATCGGTACCAACCTTGTGCACGCACACAGATTTTTACCGCAGGTTTGCTTCATGGAGAAGCGTGCATGTTTTTGAAATAGTGGTCTTGACAAAATAGGAAAATATCTCCGGTAAAATCACAGCGCGTGCAGGTGCATTTTCGCAATACCATCCTAGGAATTGTGCAAAAGGTGCATTCCACGGTTGAACGATCACGGATGACGTCACACAATCAACCATTAAGTAGGTAGCACGCCTAGACCGGACCCTCACTATAAAATTCGTTCCACCGACTCGAGTTATCAGTGGACTGTTTTGCTTGAAATGTACGTTGTTGCCAAATGCCAAGTATTGCCAATCCAGAGCAGCGTGCAACAATGAGTTTACACCTCATACATCGTCCAGTTGGATTCACTCTTTTTCACAGCACGCAGTGCCGTTAAAAACCCCGTCGTCGAAAAACATTACAATGAAGCATTTCGTTTGCAGAAGCTGGTCGTTCGGCCAAATTTATCGATCAAGTGGCGGACAACCGCTTGAATTTACGTGCGTACACCCCGCTGAGTTATACAGCTGTTACTAAGTATTACGGCTTTTGCATCAGCTGCATTGATTCTGCCGGTTGCTGATCACAGTACGATCGTCTCCAATCGGTTGGTGTGAAAAAACGACCAACGGTTTCTTTTTTGAACGTCTGTTCTTCGTGCGTACTTTCAGTGTTTTTCAGCGTTGTTCTTGTGCAGAATACAACCGACGTAATGTCGTATCGAGTGAATGTTAGAGTGTCTGCCATGCAGAGTTCAACCGGTGCAGGTCCAGGTCAGGGCAGTTAGGATTTGCACCGCGTAGCGGCAAGACCATCAGAGGCGATCGGGATCAAAATAATTTAACCCACTGGTTAGTGCCTCAGAAAAAACGAATAACATTATCATGTTTTTGTTGTTGATTTTCATAATTTGGGTTTCCTTCAATAAAGTGGTAATTACCAGTGAAAAAGAAGAAAATTTTTCAATTTCGCCCTAACGTTCTTAAACCCCGCTCAGGTAACCTCTGCCCAGTTTGGGCAAACCATTCTTCAACTTAAATTTTAAAATCGTTAACGTTCATGTAGAAAGCTGGCTCCTTCAGTAGCTGCATTTTTTAGACGCTCTTTCGGGCAATCGTATCGAAATCTGCACACGTTTTGGATGGGGAACGACAAGTTGACCTACACAAAGGCCCTCTTAAGGTAACCGTGACCAATTCGGGCAAAAGGAGTTCGTGCATGCAGGTGAGCTAGTAAGACATGACTGAAGCCAGCAAGGGAGTAGATCACACAAGTGCAAGCACTGACCACGTAGATCAATTTGGCGCGAACTGCTCCTCAACTCGTGGTTTTGATTGAGAAACAGGCAAGAGAATGTATGACGCCTCCGTCAGCGGAAAGAAACTGCTTTTGTCTAGCCAGAAACGGCTAGGGCCTGCACTCCGTGCGTGCACTTGTGGTAAAAGGTCAAAGCATTTTATTGACGACATGACCGTTGTACTTCACTTTTTCTAATGGAAGTTTCTAGAACTTTATGTTAGCCAAAAAAGGCTTGCTCCTTGTGAAAGGTCAAACCATTTCATTGAGGACATGAACTTCAGACAATCAAATGCCAAGTAAGCTTTTTCGAAGAACGTTTGGCATTTTTTCTTGGCCCCAACGGTGAAAGTTTTGTTTATTGGCATTTTGTCCAAGTTTACCAACGGTGGAAGTTTTGGTCATTTTGGCCACGGTTTACTTTTGT
>JGI24159J19872_10014793_pt1 | contig 10069 bp, 3 predicted proteins | sample Ectturendosymbi4_FD_19872 | JGI IMG/M metagenome (IMG submission 19872) | reverse complement strand
AGGTTATACTGTGGGTTTCGCTATTTTATGAAACCTCGATGGTAGGAATTAGCGTCTGTTTGAAACAAGAAGGAGGAATCTCTGCTTTTACTTGTATCAGATCCAAACATTTACTAAATCAACCAATTCGTTTTGCTTCACAATATGTGGCGTTTTGCTGAAAAACTGAACATCAACCTTAAAATTTGCATCAACATCTTGAGATGATATTGTTAAAAGAGCATAATTTGTATTTTGTTGAGGTAAAGATCGTTTTGGAATTTTTAGGCCTGGTGTACCACGGATAGGAAAAATTGATAATGGAAGATTTGGAAAAAAAATTTCTTTCTGTGTCTTCGTTCACTGTTCCGTGAAATGTCTGCCGTACAAATATAACAATCGTCGTGGTGATTAGTACGCCCCTCCAAATGCGTGGTATGGCGAGTGGCATATTTTTGCGACTGCCTCGCAATCATCTTTCTAATGAGGATCTAATGCTTCCGAAGCAGATATACTGCTTAGTTAGGATCTACTGCTTCCGCAGCAAGTTCCTAACTTATCTTATTCATTCATTTTCATACCAAAATTATCCTCGTATCCAATGAAAACTTTGGTTTCGGGCATAATTTGTTGTCGACTAATATAATACCCACAGACACATCACAAGAAGGCAGGATAAAATTTGCAAACTCTATGCTCATCTCTTGACTTCATAGAAATTGTAAAATACTTAAAAATTACTATGAAAACATATATTCTGTAATGTGCGCTGATGTACAGCTAAACACTTTTTGTGTTCTTTTTGTCTGTGATATGGACCATGAGTCCGCAATAAAATATCATTATTTTATATCATATATAAAGTAACAAGAGAACAGGTTTTACTTTAGCACCAATAGGTAGGGCAAATTTTAAATCCGTTATTATACGTTGCTTGATATGTAGAAAGAAAAATATATAAACGTATATGCACGTGCTTTTGCAGCGAAAGTGTTTACGCAATTTAAGGTTTCCAGGAGATAATTTCTGAAGGAACAATGGGTGAATGCACAAGCATATGGGCACCTCAAGCAACAAAGCCACACGCGAAACTTGAAAAAAACAACCACCTATGGTCAATTTCCTTGAAAAACCGTTTGCACCCAAATTACCAAGCTGTTTCAAAAGATGCATTGGGATAAAGATTTACATGGAACTACAGGCTTCCTAAGTAGCACCGTATTAAGTACGTTAGTTTGTGGCACCCATGTTGTAATGTTCTTACTTATCCATAAATTTCGGCTGCGCCGGAGAAACCAACTGCGCTTCAACATCAGGGTTTCTTTGTCTTTCCGAGTTTGCCCGGGCAGTTGTACAAATTCCTTCCGGGGAACTTCTCATTGGGAAGCACTCACTGATTTTCAACTTAGCGTTGGTACGAATTGAAAATAAGAAGCGGAGACTGGCGCATACCTCACGTACGTGATGCGACATTCATTTTACTGACAACGATACGATTCATTTAATGCTTGCTGACAATAATTTCCGCAACGTGCTTGGTCCAACACTCGATACGCTTTGCCAAGGTAGACCTTGCTAGGTATGTTCTTTAATATGACTCCATATCTTTTAGACTATACTTTATTTTTTTAACACAGTCTATCGAAAGGAATCCCTTCCCAGCAATGAATTAGACACTACTATCTTAAACAGTATAGATTTCGCCTACAAGGTAGACATCATCATCAGCTCTATTCAAATATAATTTCTTGAACACAGTCTTTTATTGCGCTGCTTCATGAGCTTCACAATGTGGAAATTTTTCAGAGCACATAAACCGAGTGCCACAACGGTAAACTTGTGATTCGTGTACTTTGTTGACTAAGTTCAAATTTACTCCCTGCATCATTTTTCATTAGTCTGTAAGCCCACTACAGATGCAATTTGTGTTGTATGGTCGTCACAATAAAGTCGTGGTTGAGCGATCTACAGACTGCTGTAACAAGTCATCCTTCCGCTTCATCTTGTTTGTTCTAACAACGAGTCGGGGTTTTCATTTTTAATTTTGTCTTTCAATTTTATAATACACATGCCTAGTTTATGTGACAAATTTCAGAGAAAAGACACGTTTGGAAGACTTCTGATGCTCGCATAATGTGGGATCTAGTAAATCGTACGTCTGGACTGCCATAATCATGTGTGTTTCTCTGGCGTTGATTTTGTTGCTTAGATATAGCATCATATCTTCGTCGGTTTACTTCTTTTTTCACGAGCTTCGCGTACGCGAGCTGTTCTGCACTTCACATAGTTTTATCGAATTTTTTGTGCACGTTGAAAATACCTACATCTCTTATTGTACACCGGTTACGACGTAATTCCTCAAGTGGTATTTTTTCAACTTGCGTTGTTCCACAACTCATTTGACCACAATTTTTAGCCCCAAACTTTTATTCAGTGGGTTTTTCTGGATTCATATCCACTTATAGGAACATCAAAATGTGCACCAAAACTTCTTTAGCCGTTTTGGAGATGCAGAATCGCAGATAAAGATAAGGTTCAAAACACGCAAAAATAAAAACTTCGATTTTGCAAATGCTCTTGCACCACACACTCACGTCAGTCACAACCATCGCCAAATCTTGATTCTGACGAACAGTTTACAAAAAATGTCGCATGATTTTTTGCTGGTCAAGGTACATATTATAAGTCTTTTGGTTTTCAACGCGTGCAGCACAAATGCATAACAATGCCTGATTTATGAAATTAAATAAAGATGATTTGAAACCCTGTAAGGCAACATGATTGGCTTTGAATCCTCTTAATGTTTATGACGCAACGTTCTCATGGTTTTGGGACGACCCGTACAAATGTTTTGAAAGTAAACGTTATAGCTGCGAGTTAATCACGTTTGTCGACGCCCTAGCATATTTTAAACAAAGAATGATCTGACAAAAATTTCAAGATAGCTTCGCAAAAACTGATTAAAAGCGAAAAGAGATTTTTTCTGCATCAGCGTTGCATCATTTCCTCCTGTCACCGAGTGAGTGACATGCGCCGCTTGGCGTCGCTTGGCACTGGTGTCGCCATACGCCTGAGGCCTTGTACTGGCAGCTTATGACAGGAAAAGTTGTGCATGAAGGTGGCCTTTGCGTTATTTAAAATATGCGAGGCTGTTGGTTTATGACATTGCCTATATTTCACTCAAAAATTATGCATGAAATTAGTTTAATAACAGACACAAGATAAGACAAATCAAATAGTTTACATACAATGACATTCAAAGTTACGATATTTTCGAAATCCTAGAACAAACTTTGGAAGAATAATGTTAGTGTGTGTGTCGATTTTGGTAATTATCGCCAAAGCACTGCAACTATAAAATCGACGCATAGGAGTAGAAAAATTGAATTCCAACAAAATCTTGTCAGTGGATGGATTGCTATAAACAACTGCTGAGAAATTTGCTGTGAATTCGAGCCAAATTATCTAGGACAGCCATGTCCAATCCACGGCCCGTGGGCCGCATGCGGCCCCGACGAAGGTTTTGTGCGGCCCTGATTAGGTTTTCACTGTAATAGGAGTAACTACATACTGACAACCTGTCTTATTTTGATAATCTTTAATTTGAAATTTTTGATATAGGTTGTCCTCAGTGCCATTTTATCATGCCTGTTACCATTGCAGTTATGATTCGATCGCTTTCAGTACATTAGCTCAAACGAAGTTTAGATTGCTAAGGTCAAAGTACGCCATTCAATGTACGGCCCTCATTAATTCAATGTGGGGCCCTCATTAATGTCATAAAATGTGCGGCCATAGTTGAGATAGTGACATGAATTTTGGCCCAGTAAGTCATTTGGGTTGGACATAGCTGATCTAGGTCTTTAGTTCATATTTCTTGTGATGTGAATTGATGTATAAAGTAATCACTTTTGTACGACTTTCCTAACACTGGTTATGTTTAAGTGTAATTTTTCCTTCGTTTTTTCTAACACTGGTATACTTTTTCGGACAACTGTGCTGATTGTTCATCTAGTGCAAACCATTATTTGGCAAAATTTAGCCTCCAGCTCGAATTGAAACAACCTTTTAGATTAAATATTGTTTGGCACCTAGGAAAACTTAAATAATTCCCAAAATAAATCAAGCTTTTGTGTGATTTGCGTGCACTTTGTAAGCTTTGAACTTTTTTTACATAACGAAATATTTTCATTTGGAATGTATAAAAGAGGTTAGCCAAAATATAAAACCAAAGAATCTAATGTTGATTTTAAGAATATTTAGCACCAACACGTAAAAAAACAACAAAAAACGACACTATGAAGCTTTATATATTTGTACAATTCTTACATGCTTCAAACACAGAAGGTAAAAATAGGACACGCCGGGTAGCTAAACAAAAAATCCAGGTCATTACGTGTAGGAATTCTCAACAACACCGGTTCCCACCTCATGCGGTATTTGTTTTATTGATCGCATGCGACGGATTTGTGTAACGACAATTGGCGACAGACCGAAGTCTGAATAATTTGTCGGAGCGGTTGCGGTGAACGCTCTTGCGCAAGGAGCACTACGGTGATTCACTCAGGGGCCGTGAACACCCGACATTCCACTTGGGAGGCGGACACTCTACCACTGAGCTAATCGCCGCCAGATGTTTGCTGTCTTAGTTCAAACAATGAAATATTTGCTATAGTACAGTCAAACAAATAGTATTCGCAACTATAACTACTTTCTAAACTTTTTTCTCAAATGCAATGAATGCAAAGAGCTCGGTACGACGACAACGGATGTGCAGGGCCGGTGCTAGATGGCTTGGTCCCCATAAGCCTGAACTTTGGGGCCCTCAATATACAATAAACAATATAATGCACAAGCGGCGGAAAGTGATCGTCAACCTCATTATTTAAAAGGAATGCTTAACTTTATCATTTGAGGACAACTTTATCATTTAACGTTAAGCTGTTTTCTTAAAGTCACCTTGATTGATCTAACGATCAGTCAAGCTAAGATTTTCCTCAGGCAGTGAAACTTCCATTGCAAGACCACATAAACAAACACGAAGTTAAAAAGAGCACCACACAAATAATAAACTATTTTTCTATATTGCTAACTTTACTATAAGTAAAAAGTCTTATCTCTCTACGTAATATCGTTGAAAAATAAGGAAACTTTTGTAGACAAACAAGCAATATTAATTTTTTCACAATGTGTATAAAATTAGCGACATCTTGAGATAAAGTCTTCTAAACACTGTTGTAAAACGATTGTTCATGGACTAACATAACTGAACTATCTTGAAAGATACAGTGTTATTGGTTAAATAACTGGATTTCTAATTGGTGTAAAGTGTTGAGTTTTCATTGGACAACTCTGATGCAAGATACATTGGGTATTACAGATGCGGGCTTCGAATACGATTTGATACCTTGGAAACCAGCTATTTCATTCTTGTACAGTGAAAGGATGCAACACACGTTTATAACATAATTTTCCTGAATAATTTCTTACGAGAACTAAACTATACTAAAAATGCTTTCATCCAACGTGGCTTCATCAACGTTGCCTGCCCAATTGGCAGCTTATCAAGGCAAATGGTGACAACGATGCTGCTCACAATGCAGTTAGCAACGAGCAGTGAATGGTTTAGGTAAACGTAAGCTTTGGGTCATGGGAAGATCAATTTCTTTGACGTATTAGCTAAATATGAATGTTTAAATCGGAAATGTGTGAATCAGTTCCTGGTAAATTCATTTCTGGTGTGTTTATATGCCCTAACAAAGAGAGCTCTTTTTCACCAGCTCCCCACCGGTCGTGGGCAGGCCCGTCGCCAGGATTTCGCAGCCGGGGGACCAAAACCCACAAGTGGGTGCCACATTTTTTAAATACAATGTTGGATGTATGCAGCAACCGGGGGCCAAACATTAAAGAGGGTACAAATTTTATACTTGCAATTGACTGATCTGCAACGTATTAAGCATCATCAACTAAAGCATATTAAAAAACAGCTTGCTACGAATTTTTAGCAAATATTTAGGCCAAATAGAATAAGTGTATTGGATGGCTATACAATAATAGCAGCAAAATTGAAACTTGTAACATTTGAAAACAACATGAAAAATAAAGCAAATTAGATGCCAACTTTACTATTGTACTTTCAGAATAACGTTGGTTTAAGAAATTACAGAAACTTTTGAAAAGACCAGAAATACATGTGCTGTAAATATTGATTTTGAGGAATGACAGTTTGCAAGGATTTGGCTTTTGCACGTATTTGGTGTAAATGTCAAATTGCAAGAGAAATTATTTTTGACCCAATCACAGTTTACCGCCGAAGTTGCGACCGTTTCAAATATGTTCCTTACGCATTCTAAACGTTTAAATAAGTTTCAATAATTTTGAGATCGAGTTATTTCATAGAGCTGCATACACGTTTAAGACAGGATTTAGTTTGGGTTAAATTTAACTACATGTTTCTCCGTAAAATTGACGGCGATGTTTCAAAATCGGGCAAAAATGCAGTGGATAACTTTCACAAACTTTTGTTTGAGTGTCAGCACCACCTCGATAACTCCAAGCGTGCTTCACTGTTTCATTCCTTGCATTGTCTCTGCAATAACCAATCATAGCAAATAACCCAAGCGGATGGAAGATGAACTGACAGTGATTAAAATTCTTTTATTAAAACAGCTAGCACTACGACTCATGATAGCTTCAACGACACAAGAAATTATTGCTCTTTCTGCCTGTTAAATTTAGCACCTTCTTGCAAAACGTTGAAACGGAAAGATTGTTGTCAAATATCCAAATGCGGGTAATGAGGCATTCCAGTGTCACTTTTGGCATAACCAACTTGGTGGTTTGGAGACTGAGTGTCAAATCTTTGAACAACTGGGTTAATAATTTTGTTACCGAAATATACTGTTGAAGATCTGTTTTTGTAAGAAGCGAGACAAACTGTTGTCAGTTAACCACCCGGGAAGTTTTACCATTTGGTCATGTATTGTTAGAAAATAAGAAGTTTACTAAATATCGTCCGAAACCAGTATATTCGCAAAAAATAAAAACAGTGAAAAATGAAATCAATTAGTATTCCTAAAATTTGAAAAAATAGCTGAAAATGGTCGGTACAATTGTGTTTCGCAAGTTCAAGTTGAAAAGCCTCAGGTAAGAACAGAAGCGACTGTGGTGATCAAAATCGCTGATTTTTGAGATAAAAATATGTTGACATATTTAAAGATGAAACCAATTTAATTGCCGGTTTTACGNCATTCTCATGCGCATGCGAACGAACAATATTTTGGGCGCGTAGTGCCCTGCAGCCACTCTTGCTGAAAAATGTGTAAGGTATAAATTTCGCAGTGTTCNTTGCACAGCAGACACTTTTTCTGGCAAAGGGAAGTTCAGAAGTACCCTGCTGAAATTCCGCAAAACCTGAAATTAAGATGAAAATCGCCATCGTCTTGACTTTGTGCGTTGTGGCGTGCGTTCTCCACACGGCGACAGCAACATACGGAAATCCTTATGGAAATCCTTATGGAAATCCTTATGGATATCCGTATGGATTGGGAAGCTATCCCTACTATCGATATCCTGGTTTTTACTCTCCCTGGCAATTCGGCGGTTTCAACAACGGAGGTGGATATTTCGGTGGAGGCATTCCATATTATTTGTTACGGCGTCTTTTTAGTAAGTCAACTTTTCATTTTGTGACGTTCCGAAGTGCACTTTGATGCAAGATATTGTAAATATATATTCGGTTCAACGGAAAACCTAAGCGTTTTAAAAAAAGTTTGGTTTGGATGTTTAGTTTTTGATATTGTTGATGTATGACATTACCCCAGATTTTATGTCATTACAAGCGTAGGTTATTGCCCTGAAGACATTAATTTGAAATTCTAGTTACGTGGTATAAATATGCTTGAGATTTTCAAGATAGACTATTCAAGTAAGTTTATTGCGATAACATAATGCGTAACGAAAAAACGAGTAAATTAGATTTTTTAGAGTTTTTTTGTATCTTTATTTTTGATGCTTCATCCGAATTATTGTAAATTTCTTTTTTTATGCATCCTATTTTGACTTTCTTGCCCATGATTATACTTATTAACAATTTAAAGCAATAAGTGGAACGAGGAAGCAGAAGAAATAGTTCAAAGTTTATAGCAACATTTTGAAATATAACCAGCCGTGCTTTTCTGTTTTTGCCTACAGGACGGAATCGACAAAGTCAAAATGTTCCCGAATAACCTTAACCACCTAAGGTTGAATGTGAAAGGTCACAACAGAATACTACCCAGTTCGAATGCTACTGAAGAGCTTTTTGTTGTTACTAACGCACAGTAATTACGTTTTAATGCTTTAAAGATGCCGAGGTTCTCAGTCTCACCGCGTGGTGCCTGTTGTTCGCCTTTAAACTCAAGAATAAAGTCAACACAGATCAATCATGTTTCTTGTCTTATTATGATTGATNAATTTTGAGCTTTGTTTTATTTTATTTTTTACCGTGTTTAAGAGCCGCAGACAAAAAATTGCACAGACTTTGTTGAAAAACNCAGGTTTGAGTTGATCAACCAAATCTATTGCAGTAATCTTTAATTATAATGAAATTCAAGAGAAAATTAGAAAAGTATGTACGAGGTTTACCAGGGCCGGATTTCCTATACAGTTTTTCGAGACTTTGACGGCAGAATTTCCGAGAGCAGCAAAATTTTTTGGAAAGTTTTTTTGAGTTCTTCGCCGCCTATCTGAACCCAATAACCGTTCACAAGCAAACACCACAACAATGATCAATAAACTGTAAAATCCGAATGAGTGAAACCACTGACAAGCAGTCTGACCTTGCTACGACCACGAGGTTAAGCTGCCATATCAATCACTACTTGAAATAAAATCGTTACAGTTCAGTGTAATTTTTCAAAAATTGAATGATCGTGCCCTCGACTCTCACACGTCATGGACAAAATATTCCTCTTGAGTGAAAAGGGCGCGGAAAAATTTCCATTGCCTATGGGCGGCCAGTATACTGGAAATCCGTCCCTGGGGTTTACAACTTGAAAAGTTTGATTCCAACTTTCAAACTGAAAGAATAACGTTTTCAACAAATGAACTTGATTTGCATATCATGTCAACTTAGTTTTATCTTTGTGATAGAGACAACTGTTTTTCAAAGTTAGTGATAAATCAAATATAAAGTTTAAACTCCTATTGCTTGAAAGTATATAAAAGTATTTTTTCCAACATCCTTGACTTTATCATTTTGACAGAGATTTTTATCCATTCAATCATTTACCGCACTATAATCATTGCTTGCGTCTAAATAGAAAATACCATTTAGTAAACAGCAGTAACATTGTTTAAAAAAACTGAAGTTGAACGATTGGTCGTCAGTTGACTTGACCCAAACTTTAATATCATAACAAAATCAATTTAGTTGTGTTTGTTAAAGTTCCAAAAACAGATTTCCCGTTAACACATCTGAACTAAATTAAATTGCAATCGTCAGACTCAAGCCAGCAATAAAAGTTGTTCAAAATTTTGAACTTTCTTTTTTACACAGAAATTGGAGATAGTTATTTGATCTTTCATGAGCAATTTAGGAACTTCGAAAAGTGTTTCAATCATAAGTACGTAAAGTCCTGTAAATCAAGTTTTGGCCATAAGAGTCTTAGATAAATTTTTTTGAAATAATTTAAAAATATCATAAAGAAACACAAAAATACAGGAAGCCAGAAAAAGCGTATTGCTACCTATTTGTTTATGGAAGACAAGGAAATGTGAAACAAATGTTTAAGGCTGCTTGTTGTCTGCTAAAAATCTGATGTACCGTTTGAAACTCTTACTCTTGTCTGTCTTGGCAGAAATATGTCATTTCCACAACCAAAACTTGCGACTTTTTGTGCGTTGAAAATGTCAGTGCATTCTAGCAGGCTCCACAAATAAGTAGGACAATTTCAAGGAAAAGATGAGTTTCTCAATGGGTTTTCAATGATATTGCAAGCCTTTGTCAAAAAGTAAACTGCTGTTATTTTTGATAATACAGAATGGAGGCCAATCCTATACTGGCCATATTTTCAGGAATTGCGATATCTAAATGGAATCATTTAAGTCA
>JGI24159J19872_10014792_pt1 | contig 10069 bp, 5 predicted proteins | sample Ectturendosymbi4_FD_19872 | JGI IMG/M metagenome (IMG submission 19872) | reverse complement strand
CTTTCCTTTAGGGCTGTGCGGATGACAGCCCCGAAATCGCCAAATTCATCGGCAAGTGTGCTGAAAACGTCATCGCATAAGCGGCGTCGTTGGAAAAAAAGCGAAACGATGGTTTTGTTGGATTCCTAGGAAACGTTGAGCCGAAATGGTGTCGGATGTACCGAAAATGATTGTGTTGTGAAATTTTCGTAACTAAATCCAAACTTAAGGCAAGTTTGGCGGAATCTTTTGCCTTACATTTTTCAGGGAGGGCTGCAGCCCGTCCAGACGAGCCGCCCCTGGGTATGTGACTGTATTAACGCAAAAAAACGAAACGGGAAACTAGTGATGCATCATAAAATTAGCTAAATCAAGCACATTGAAATAGGAAAGTTTTGAAATTTGGCTCAGAAAATCAATTAAACGTCCATAATTATTTTCAGGGTTCACGTAATTGCACCTCACCAAAAAAAAACACTTGTGTTTTTTAAAAAGCCCCACTTAAAAAAAGCAATAAAACCCACCAAAAATCCTTCTAATTTCTTTTCCTTTTAATAATGTACCATGAAATAAAAAGTAAAATAAGCAGCACACTTGTACAATTACCAGTAACTGTAATTTTTTCGTTAATGAAACAAACGAACAGCAACGAAATTTGAAGGAATTGCAAAAAAGAGAAGAATAATTCGAACAGTTTGAGTAAATTCTAGTGGTAACTTCAGCTCTGTAAATCGCCATATTTTAAGCAATTTTTCTGCCTTCTCTGCATACAAGCTCTTCCTGTAGTTGGGCCATATCAAACGATGTTTTAAAAATGTACTATATAGATGCTGAACTATTGCAGGTCACGTGCACAAACCTGGCGTGAAAATGCAGAGTTTGTGTGCGAGTGGATTTTTCTGTTCGCTATGCGTATGCTTGTCAAGCCTTACCACTTTGGAGTGAATTGACCAAAAACACTGCGAAAACAAAGGTGGGGTACATTTCCTTACCCCCACTTTTAAATGCCATATAGGTCGGCCTACAAGTTATTATTGTGTAATTCTGAAAATGGTGATATTACATGATGCAATGTAAACAATACAGAATGGGGTTTTTGCATTTTTTTTTAATAACAAAGACTTGTTTCTTTTGAAAAAGCCCAAAAAACGGATTAAAAAAACAAAAAACCCAGGTGGGTATTTAAAAAAAAAAATTTCTTTCTCAACCCTAATTATCTTTCAATCTTGTTGTGATTTTCCTTTGATCGGATGATCTGGAACAAGTCACGCCACTATCAATTTGATTTGGCGTGCGCCGCACACCTAGAGTATAGGTCCCTGGTATTGAAGAAGCTGAGAATTACTGGCATTTGAATACGCAAAAATAGTGTTGACAACAAAACAAGTTTCGAATAATTAAATACATGCAGCACGCGTTAGTAGCCTTACAACAGGAAAAATCATCTAGCTCCAGCATTTTAATTTTTGTAATTTCACTCCTTGGATGCCCGGGGCCGTCGATCCGTTCGCCCCCCCCCCTCTGCACGCCACTGGTTGCATGACATTATTATTATTGCGCAACCATTACAAAGTGTCCGCAACCTTCCACAATAACGGATTAGTCAGTTGTCACTAATCTTTTAACAGATGGTTTGTTTTTTATTTTGCTTTGCAGTACAAATATTTCGACAAGACTAGTTGGCTATCACTAGTCTACTTGTATGCATCAGGATGGAATTCGTGGTTGGAACAATTTCACTTCCATTGTTTTCAGTTTCCTGCAGCTGTTTTCGTTCATGTGGGACCGGCACAATTGTGTAGGGAAATGTTTCGTTTTACATATGCAGTGCTGTGGAAGTTGCATGGTCAGCGCAGAATATTCGACATAGCAATGCAAGTATGTGATTGCGTCTAGTGGCGTGTCGGTGTCTCCAGTCAATAATAACGCTACGTCGTATTCAACGATATTCACCAGCCCATGTTGGGTTTGATAGGATTATTAATCTTCAAAACAACGGAAAATCACCATGCCGGACAGAAATTTGTTGGCCCCCTACTTTTTCCTTGGCCCACCAGTTGCCTCCCCACGTTTTAAATTCTAGTATCGCCACTTGGGGGCATATCCCCAATTTTTTGAGCTCGGAAAATTTTTTATTAAAAATAAAATAGGAAAAAATTTTGCCCTTCTAAAAATGTTTTACCCCCTCAAACCTTAAAACGTGGCTACGCGTTAAGGATTTTACTCTTTTCAAGAAGCCGCCATGATATTAAGCGCGGTAATTCGGACGACGTTTAGTTGAACACAGAACTGGCAAAACAGAGTACGAAAATACTCAAAAGTAATACACAAAATTAATGTCAAAAAGACGCTTTCCGCTATTTCTGAACGCTGCGCTGATTCCTCGCAGGCGACATTGCATTTCATTCGACTATGGACTCAAACGCGCCGTGGCGCGTGATCAGCAAACGAAACTATTCCCAACAATAACCGGATTTTTGTTTGTAGCAGTCACAAACTACATGCTCTGCAGCCGATACGTAAGAGTAATTCCAAGTAAGCAGCATTTAGATGGTAATTTACAAAACGTCCAAGTGCTGATAGACACTGCTGGTGTTTTGGACCCGAATTGGCCTTAATAGAGTATTTTCACGGTCCTTTCTTTTGAAAAATTAACGACAACAGGTTTACAATCAACACCTACGTTAGCCATCGAGACGCAATTGATTGCCACCTTCAAGATTTGTTAGCCTACTTCAGTCATGTTCTAGAACAGGGGTTCCCAACCTTTCTCTGACCATCTGCCCCTTCAGCATTCTCACAGATGAGCATGTACCCCTTCTGCATTTTGAAAGATAAGCATGTACCCCTTCAGTATTTCGACAGATGAACATGTACCCCTAAAATTTATTAAGACAAAATATTTTGTGATTAATCACAGATACATTTACAAATAAGCACATAACGGCTTTATAAAATCACGTTCACTGACATATGTATACATTTTTGGAAATGAAAGATATGTACAGTAAATATATGTTTCTCATCTTTTGCTAACCTTAAATGTACCGCTAGGGGTACATGCACCCCAGGTTGGGAACCACTGTGCTAGAACAAAGGCACCAAACGATTGATAGAATTTGTTGCCGAACCTTCGCGAATGCTGACGCTTACAGATTACGATTTCAACTTTTCGTAATAGTCCATGTCCTGCATCATCCACACTTCGTTTCCCCAGGAAGTCCAGCGAGGTACGAGATTTCGCGCAAACATTTCCAAGCACCTGGGATGCGCAGCGCCAAGCGATGTTGACAGTTGTTCCAGCATGTCGTATACGGGAGGTTTATGCGAGTGCACCCGACAAGGCACACTGCAGAAAACTTTTTCACTTGCAATGCCCACATCGTAGCAGGCACTCGGCGAGGAAACGAAACGACCGAGAACTAAAGCTTCAAACGGCTTCTTGTGCAAGCTACTGAACGGGTATATGGGTACACCGTCGCAAGTTACTTTCACCCAAAACCATTTTCCAAAATACTTCACATGCCACCAAGGAAATAGTTCATCAATAACAAAATCCAAGATCCTCTTTTTATTAGTGACCCACACCGCTATGAGGCAACCATCCTGCGCTAAACTCGCCACTGGAAGTTGCCTGATTTGGTTGAATGACAGGTAATCGTACTTTCTACCCCTTTTCACCGACTTATTTTCCCACGGTGGGTCAAGCAAAACGCAATTGTATTTTCCTCTTACAGAGCAGTCGTCAGTGAGCAGTCTTAAACGACTGACGTCAGATTTTAAAAACCTCGCAAATGGTGGAATTAACAACGACGATCTCTCGTACAGCACTACAACCGTCAACGAGCGACGATTTTCTACGATAGCAGGTGGCGGCGAATCGCTTTGAAAATAACGAAATAACGATAAATCGTTCGCTCCATCTAAGTCTTCTTTCGAGATTTCGGGTACATGGGAAGGTTCTTGCTTGACAGCGAAAAAGTTCTTGATTATCGACTGCCCCACGCCAGTAACAATATTTTGAAGCTTTTCGCTCACAGACCACAGCTTGTCAACAACCTCTAGTTCCCCAGAGTCGTAAGGAAATTTCCGCTTGGATTTTTTCTTTTTTCTTCTGGTCCCTACCACTTGAGATGGCTTCTCAGTCTGTTGCAGTGCTTGAGAAGGGTCCGCGATGTATGGGTCTTTAAGAGCGAACAGTTCTTGCTTCAACGCATAACTAGCAACGGTTGTCACACCGCCATGAACACTTATCGCAGTTTTATGAAGCAATGCTGTATATAACCGGTGGTTCACCAAGGTGAGTTCTCCCTGTTCCAGCGAGAATGGCATTCCTGATCAGCACTTTCCATGCACTCAAAATACTACACTGTACTAACAATTTCATAAAAGCACAACAGTTAAGCATTGATCATGCTTTATATGAGAGCCGAACAGCTGCAACACACGTTTCACTGGGCTTGATTTCGCATAAACTAAACTAACATCAAACTGGTCATTGGGTTACCATTATCTGCGTCGTGATTTGCTTTATTTTCACACCGTTTTAACAACTAGATGTTCATAAAGCATACCGATGAACGAGAAATATCTCGCATAAGAAAAACGGACCAATCAGGAATGTCTCACGGAAAAATAAAGACGAAGAACAACGCCTCATGGAAAAATAGCAGAGCAATACCCTGTTTTTTGCGACACCTATACGATAAAAAGCAGTTAAATGGTATTTTGAGCCAGGCATTATCTGGCAAGCGTCTCGAGTAGCATACGTCTTTTCGGATCAGGCCAACGCATAGTCCAAACAATCACCCTAAAATATTAAGAAACATGCAGCTTAGCGGAAAATGTTACATGTCACATAAATCGACCAATATTTGCTTAGTTAGGTAGATTAGATTTCGTTTCGCAACTTATGCTCCTCGCAAAACTACAACCAATAAAAATGAGCCGTTGCAATCGTATCGCTAAGCTTCAGCGACAAGGAACGGTTTCTGATGAAGGAAGCATATAGGCTGCAATGTTGCATTCGACATTAAGTATGAAAGATTGCTTATTTCTGTTGTCCACTGTGTCTAAGAGTAGCTGCAGTGTGTAATATAATTACAATGATTGTCAACCTGATTGAAGAACAACGATTGCTATGGCAAACACACCGTTTTGCACAGCATATTGCTTTGTTTTAGGCAAATCCAGTGACTGTTTTCTTTTCACATCAAAACGTGCATAAAAACATGTTTGCAGTTGATTGATTTTACAAAAGAAGCTCACGAAAAAGCCAAAGTACACTATCTATTTTGCCATGCAGGTCGAGCAAACAAGCTTGAAATGGGCTGTGGAGGCGAAAAAGATGGTGGCAATCTACATATTCCAGGTGGTGGAGCACCAGGATGGGGTACAATTGGTGGCAAGTATGGGGGGTACATTGGTTGATGTGGCATGCCAAACCTATTGTTGGCAGGCATTGCGGGAGGAAAAGATGAACACACTGATGGTGAATATTGAAACAATGCTGAATTGATATTATGCTGTAATTGAGGGACAATAGAATGTTGCAAAGCAGCATTGTTTTGGTGTATGGTTGAATGATTATGATAAATGGACCTGGAATTCTGTTCATGAAACACTTCATTGCCTTTTCTTTGACAGAATGTGTGCGTCTCCGTTTTAGTGGCACAAGATGATTTTTCTGAGCGTGACAACCCACTTTTTCGCTTAGATTTCAACTTGCCTTTGGCATTTCTTTCTTGCTCATCATCAGAATAATCGACACAGTCCTCTGGCGGTTCTTTGTCTTCTAACCAGGATGCATCTGAACCCTTTGCTTGTGACAACTGAGATACCAACACAAACGTAGTAAAATATGTGTTCTCTGGTGCATAGAAAACTTCAACATCTAACTCAAGAGGTTCAGTAGATACCTTGTCTTTGACATTAACCAAATAATACGGTGATAAAACTGGACCAAAAGTTTCATAAATTTTTCCAATGAAAGTCTTGCCTGAGGAGAAAAAAGCAGTTCCCAAGTCCAAAGCAGGTCGATCTGTGTATGCTTTAACTACAATCACATGTTCAGTAACTACTCCACTTACTTTGCCAATAGTCTGCAACCTTTCTTCAACAGGTAGTACAACACTAGCATTATCTATATTTGCACCATTTTCGTGTAGCATCTTTTCAAAAATATTTGAGACAATTGATTCATTTGATGCAACCTTTCTGACCTCAGGAACTTGCACTGGTACTGAAACAGAAGAGTCCGAATCAGATGAGTCATCTGTATCACTAGATGAATCGGATGAACTGTCTGTGGAGTCATCACCATCTTCATTGCTCTTATCTGGGAAAATATTTGGTTGCTGTTGAAGGTTATGATCATCACAGTTAACTGTCCCATTTAAAAAACTTGGGATATCCATCATCTGCACTGATGAAAGATTCTCAGCATCTGGTAAATTTGTTTCGGCAAAGCAAGACTTAATATTTTGTTTGCTGTTGCAGGTATTATTCAAATCTGTCTTTTTATCAGACTCTACAAAGTCAATATCCAAAACAGTTCTGGCATTCTTGTCATCTGATTCATTTCGCCTTTCCACTGCATTAATTAATTTATTTATGGTGCACTTCACATCTTCATGATGCACATCACATACACTTGCCATTAATTTTGATATTGGGGTTGCTTTTGTTTTCCAATTTATTAGAAAATGTAGAGCTCTTCTTTTGCACAAATCCTTCCAGATCTCAGTACAAAAAATTCCACAAGTGGTAATCTGAGCTTAACAAAATTAGAAACATTTCAAAAAATTACCAATACTGTATCACCAAGATGTCTTTTACCCTATCATAGAAATCTGTCTGCAATTAAGACATATTGCTAGCAACCATTTTAGTAAATGCCCCAATAAACGTACTTCTGGCAAGTTTCAAACACACTAGTCAAGCGATTATAAAGTAATCCAACCTGAAGATTGAAAAGTTTTCACGACAATACTTCATCAGTTACGTATGTTACCTCATTGATACAGTCAATGGCAGAGCACAACAAAGTAAGAGTATTAATGTTTTAAATGCAAACTTAAACACTAAGCTTCATGAGAACAACAACAGAGAAATTTATTCTGAACAGGACTAAATTTGATCTTTCAAAACATTTTGCATGCACAGCGCATAGCAGTGGTGCTAGCTGTAATTAGCTGATTGGTCTTCAGCATTGATCTTAACAGTTACATTAAGTATGACAGTGAACTCAGTGATGATATCCCTGTTGTATTTACAATTTGCAAACCATTTTTATGGCCTAGTTTTGCAGCCAGCAATATGTTTCATGAAAAATGAATTTAACCATCAATGTTATATTTGCAAATGCTACTGAGAGAACAAAACAGTTGAAATGGCATGTTGTTTTAAAAAAATAATGACAAACTTTACTTGTCCTAAACCAGAGGTCTCAAAAACGTGGCCCGCGGACTGCATGTGGCCTGCGAGGACCTTTTGTGCAGCCAGCGATGCTTTTTGGGAAATTTCAAAAAATTCACATTTAGGTTGCCAAATGCCTTGGAAAAAGATGCTGCGAAATAATTCAACCAAACCTGAATGATACCCAGTGCAGTTTTTGTTCCTGCTGTAGCATTACAGACCAAATTTTCACTCCCCAGCCTATTTTGGAGGATTCTTGGGAATATGCCAAGGAATTCTAGACATGCTCTATCGACCTCTAGAAAGCGTACGACTGGCTTCCTCGTGAATAGCTTTGGGGAGTTTTGCGGGCGTAAGGTGTTGATTGCCTTCTGTTAATGGCCGTGAAGTCACTGTATTCCTACTCAGAAGTTTGNTTCCATGACGGGAGAGTTAACCCACGACCATTCACCATTGGTNTTGAACTCCAACAAAGTTGTGTGCTGTCACCACTNCTTTTCATAGTTTATAGACAGTGGTTCTTGATATTTTTTCTACCACACCTCNCCTAAATATTTGTCCTTTGTTTCAAGCCTCCAGACTTTAAACAAGCTGCAAAAACAAGTGTATTTATTCGTAAACTTAACGATCAAACTTTCCATGTTTTGGACGCATAAGGGCTCGCGCCCCCTTGGATATTTATTGCCACACCCCTGGGGGGCACAACCCCCAGTTAAGAACCACAGCTATAGATAGTCACAGCCAGTTGCCGAGTGTGCCACAGTTGGGAGCTGCAGGGTCAACCATTTACTTTTTTCAGACGATGTGGTACCACTAGCATCTTCTCAACAGGCTTTTCAGCATGCACTCGATTGCTTTTCCGCTGCATGCAACCGCGCCAGAACTAAAATCAGCACTAAAAACACTGAGGTATTATGTCTCTCTNCAAACCCAAGGCAGAGTGTATGCTGCAAATGAGCNGNNATGCACTGCAGCAGGTGGAGATGTTAAAGTACCTAGGGGTGGTATTTACAAGTGATTCAAGGTAGAGTGGGGAGATTGATACACGGATTGGTGAAGCCAACACAGTTCTGCGTGAGCTTTATCGTTCTGTGTTCACAAAATGGGAGGTTTCAAACACTGCAAAGCTGTCAGTTTTCAAATCAGTCTTTGTTCCGATCCTTACCTATGGTCATGAATCTTGGGTAATGACCGAAAGGATATTATCTCTGGTGCAAGCGGCAGAAATGGGATTTTTGTGAAGAGTCAACGGTGCGACACAGGGGTATACCAAGGTGAGATGGCCCATGGGGTAAGAAACAAGTTTGGTGCCCCCAAAACTTGTGATATTGTTGGGGCTTTTCGGCACCTGGGGCAATGTGCTTACCTTGCCCCCTCGCTAAATCCCTGGTGTGACACTTCTCGACAAAGTGTGCAGCTGTGAAAGTCGCAGAGCCCTGAATATCTAACTATTTATCTGAATTGTGAGATCACAGCTATGTTGGTTCGGCCATGTGTCCAGAATGCCCCACAAAGCTGGCGAGGCACATCCTGTGGGTAGGCGACTTTTCGGTCTGGCCGTTTTGGTCTGAGCCGTTTCGGTCACGGGACATTTCAGTCTGGCCGTTTCGGTGTGGGGACATTTTGGTCACGACATTTCTGCACATAAACAACTGATTACCTTTGTTTATTGAAATGATTATAAAGGCAGGTGAAATGTCACGCTAGCTGGTGTTGTACTAACTCCCTTTTGAGGAGTCATGATTCCGATTAAATCTGAATTGTGCTTATGAGTTTGAAGTATTTGTACTTAATTGCAAAATGTCGATAATGATAAAATTTGCTTGCTGATGAAAATGAAAATCATATGTTGATGCTGATTAACTGTTGGATCTTAGATCATGTTTGTAGTTTTTTTAAATAAAACCTTTCGTTAATTCAAGTAAGTTTGCATTAAAAAGTGAACATGCAAGTATTCTGCAAGATTTCAGTCTGACCGAAATGTCTCGAGACTGAAACAACCAAGACTAAAAAGTCCCGTGACTGAAACGGCCAGACAGAAAAGTCCTGCTTCGCATCCTGTTGGTTAAACCCACAGGAAAGCGGCCTAGAAGTCACCAACGGCCAAAGTGGAGTGACTACATCTGTGACCTTGCTTAGTCCCATCTTGGTGTAGAGCCAGCAGAACTATCTGAAATTGTTGTTGATCATGAGGTACTCCATGTCCTCCTAGGGCCGTCACCCCTGCGCCCCTCCCTAGAGCAAAAACGGCATGAAATTGAATGAAATGAATGCCACTTGCTTTATTTAGTTTATTCAACAGTGTTTAACACTTTGGCGTCGGGCCACTTTCGGGGATTTTTGAGAAAAAACACCGAAACGCACATGACTTTGCAAAGGAATTTCTCTGGACCGGTAAGCGCTACCGACCCGGTTAAAGGCTCAAAAGACGTGGCAAGTCTTGTAGCTTGCACTCAAAAAAAAATTTTTTTGGGTGGGGGGTGTAGATTTTTTGTGAGTGACGTCATAAGTAGAGGGCTTTTAGGCCACCTTGGCCCACTTCACCTAGCCCTGGGCTCAAACCGTTAGATGGCAGTATTTCGCTGAAGTTTTTATTGGAAACTAGGCTACAATCCGAGTCTTTTGATACTTTGGATGACCTGCTGGGGTTTCAGGTTCAAAAGTTATGATCTAA
>JGI24159J19872_10014786_pt1 | contig 10074 bp, 6 predicted proteins | sample Ectturendosymbi4_FD_19872 | JGI IMG/M metagenome (IMG submission 19872) | reverse complement strand
GTGTTTGTTTCAGAGTTTCATTGCTCGCTTGTTCAGCTCCATGATTGAGCGGTGTCCTTAGTGAATTAAAGCCTGGCTTTCTGCAGATAGTGTTTAGTAGAGTTCGCAGGCGAGTGCACGACACTCTTTATATTTTATAAGTCACCTCACGTGCAAGCACTGGAGTCTGCCGCACAATCTATCTTTGTCAGGTTCTGTCAACATAGAATCTACAAGTCTCAGTGATGTCTCAATAATGNGTGTTACCTATATTTCAATTATCTTCTCTGTTTTGTCAGTCACNAGGGTCTAATTTCCACTGCATAGCAGCTCGACAGGGTCTCGCACTTCTGTAGTTCCACACTCCTTACTCTGCCGCAGGAGTCAACGCGTAGACGTGCGCGGTTCTGCGGGAGCGTCGAGCTGAGATGGAATGGTCAGGAAAGCGTGTGCGGCCTTAACGTGCCGACGTCGGGCAAGCCGAAGGTCACAGTTTGGTTGCAAAAATAGGAACCAGTGGCGTAACTGGAGGTTTCAGCCAGGATGGGAAACGTAACTGAGGGAGGCCACTTGCCAACGCTCAGAAAGAACTTAAGAAATGAAAAAGTGCATCCGGATGTGGATTTCTGTACTAAAATCCGAAATCACCGGAAAGCACTTCGAAAAACGCAAAAAGCAACCTACTGTATACCGAAATACACGCTAAGTGTGAGCCCGGTGTTTTAGCTTAGCATGCGAGGGGGGCAGTTCGCACTTCGCACCACTGCCCCCATCAGTTACGCCGCTGGTGGCCAAGAAACTTACAGATATGGTTTCTGAACAACCATTCCAACTCATTTTCTGAATAGGCAGGGATTTTTTAAGGAAAATGTTAAGCACCCGGTATGGACCTGTAGGGACCCGATTTCTCTGATTCTAGGGAACCGATTTTTTTTTATTCTGGGCACGCGATGATAATTTTCTCTGATTGTAGGGACCCGATTTTCAATTCTAGGGACCCGAATTGGGTCCCTAAAACACCAAAAAAACCTGGAATAGGTGTAAGACTTGTATTTGCTTGAGACAACAATTTGCGTCGTCACAAGTTCGTTGAACTCCTTCCCATTTTTGTTATACAGCGTCACCCCACTAAAGAGCGTGATATCATTTGTGAACGACCATAAAATTGATGGGACATTCGCAGTTGAGTTAGTTCCCTAAGCTAAACGTGCTTGAAAAGCAGTTTTTCGTCACACATACTGTACCTTTCTGCAAACATGGTTTCCACGTATCCCGGTGATATTGATGTAGATCTGATATGAGTTTTAGCTTCCAACAATTCCTGGCGAAGACCTTCCGTAAGAGCAGTGACGGCATATTTGGTTGCAGTATAAATATTTCCCATATTGACAACTTTATGTCCAAGTACGCTGTTTACATTGATAATGTGTCCATCGTCGACTCCAGATTCTCTCATCAACTGAACTGCTTCTCGTGTGCAAATTGAAAGTCCCATTACATTAACATCGAAAGTATGTTTCCAACCCTGCACAAAGTTCTTTTAGATTTGCGCTGAGCTGTTTGTTAAGGTAGGAAAAGTTTCTCACGCTCTTACGCAACACCATTTAGTTTATCAGGAAGCAGTGGTCCAACCTTTAAAATAAAACACCCCGTTTACAAAGCTAAAGAGTAGATTCAGAGTCACAGAGACTCTGTGTGAGTGAATGGAACTAAACATAATTGCAGAATACATCCTTTAATTTGAAGCAAACACGCAAACTCTTTCATATGTTGTTCAATTTCTGAGACAGGCCCGGATTTCGGTGTGGAACATTTAACTAAAAAATGTCAGATCGATACAGATGCATTCCCTAGTTTTATATCCTTGTTGGTTTACGGGAACAGCTCAAACTAATGTAGCTTAAGCCAGGGATGGGCAATTAATTTGGCTCGAGGGCCACTTTGAGAATGCCGCGTTTAGTCGAGGGCAATACCTTCTAATGGGAATAGAAGAAGTCTCGATTCAACTAAAGTTACTGTGATCAGTTGGAGGAAATTTCAGATTTGAAGATTTTTCCTGAATGCTTCAGCGGGCCACTGAACGATGTGACGGGCCACTTGTTGCTCGCGGGCCCCTAAACGCCAACCCCTGGCCTAAGCGGTGACATACAGCCAAACAGAATGCATTTTCTTACATGACAGGTGCTTTCCCAAATCGAAAACAGTTTATCAAACTTTTTCGACAGGACGCCTGTTTAACTGCAAGCAACCTTGCGTGAAGGTTGTTTTGATCATCTCTCAGGTAGATCAGCGTTTCTTAAACATTTGCGGATTACGGACCCCTAATAAATTTTAATAAAAGTCACGGACCCCCTCAAGAACAAAAGTTACAATAAGTATTTGAAATTAGGTTTCATTCATCGTACTAATAGTCGAAATATCTGCAAAGCCTATTTACTCTTTTAAAATGTCAGAGCAAAGCCTGTTAGCCCTTTACATCACATTCACAGACCCCTTAAATCAAATTAACTGACCTCAGGTTTGGAACCCTGGGTTCAGATATTTGCTCAAAATCTATCAAACAGCTGTGGCTAAAAGCAGAATAACCTTCACGAAGCAGAAACACCGCTAAGATATATATGCGGCTCAAACCCTGACCGTAGTGGCGCAAACAGCACACCATAATCAGTAGTTTTATAAATGTTTACGAGCATTCGGCATCATTCTGCAAAGCGCCCTGTGAAGTACGCAGGTTTTTTAAGGCATTTTATGAGTCCAAAACGGTCCCATAAATTTCTTGTGCGGACCCATAAAATTGGTACTTCCACATTAAATCTGGACAACTACGAAAAATTTTAGCTGAATTGAATTATTGCTTCAATTAAAGTCCAAAACCAAATCGCCTCGCACCAAATAAGTGCTGTACAGACAGTAGCCTCGCCTATTCATCGTAAGCATCTCTGAAACCACATGCAATGTCACAAATAACTTGACAGCATTTATGAGATAAACAAATGCAATTCGTATTATCAACACTTTGAATGCCACTGTGTCTGGCGTTTTTAGCAAGCCAGTGCTAAGTCTTTTCCACGTTGTCAAACGTTTTAGCAAACCCTATCAGATTGTACACATTTACGCTCTTGTGCGGGTAATTTGCAGAAGATACTGTCACAGCAAAAACGTAAAGCTAGCCATCCAAGCAAAAAGCACTATTTTTGTAGTAAGCCTAAACACACATTCCTTTCTGCAAGCCAGCCAGAAAGTGTAAACTCTAGCAGTGACCGCAAAGGTTCTTTGATTCTGTTGTCCAGAAAGAACAGCATTCAAATGTTAGAATACCGTTAGTTTTACCTAATAGTCAGTCAGTAACATCTAATAATAAGAATTTTCAATCATGGATTAACGTGAAAGATTTTGGTGAATCCCTCTAAATGAATGTGTTAACTCTGCATGCTGACGGAGGCATAGTATGTTTGCTCTGCTCTAAGCATTCAGGAGTTACAACCGGCCGAGGAAAGAATGGTAAATATTTACACTACCGGGCCGCCAGGCCTCCACGCTCAAATCGTCTGGATAATCAACCCATCCCTGACCAACACCAAAAAGCCAATAGACTGGAAAAAAGTCAACGCATTTCACTATTTCATGCTATTCATCAAGATCGCATTTCAGATAAAGCTAACAAAGTAGCTGAGCGCTTACGTCTGATATACTGTGCTTTGAAAAAAGAGATAACTAATCGAAAAATAGCTTCCTTGCAAACCTTGGTGGACCGCATTGGCCACAATGTTCGCTTTCGCGACTTCCACCATACCAGTTCTGTGGCAGTAACCGAGTTTATTTTGCTCATCTCGGAACATTTGAGTAATCGCACTGTTTCTGATCTCAAGCAGAGCCCATGCTAGCCCAGCATGGTCGAAGAGACATGGCGATGTCCATTCCACTAGTCACAGCCTGGCCATAGCGAGGATTTTCAAGTCTGTGTCATTTGAATCCAAGCAACGAAACCGGCCTCTTGATGTAACTCTGATTACTCTGGTAAATGTTTCAATGAACGGTTCAGACAGAACTGTCGCCAAAAAGTCTTTACTAGAGGGGCTTCACGTTTGTACAGTACAGGAGGATTTAACATTCTGAAAATTGACAAAAACTACACTGATTTATATTGTTTCTTACTTCAAATTGGGTGGCTTGGAGCTTTGTTTGGGGGGCTTAGCCCACCTAAGCCTGCCATGGCGTCGAGACTGGGTCTAGAGCAGGTAAATGATGAGGGTGCGCTTGAGATTGCACATGAGATTTGTGATTGAAATGGATTAAAGCGTAGAATGGACGGAAAACGTCAGAACAAGCACTAAAGACCGTGGAATCTGGAGATGACGAGTATAAGAAACCATTGCTTTTACTGATGAACAAGAGTTGTTTAATGAAGTTGAAATTGAAAAATTAGTGTCGTAATTTTTGTAAATACAGTAGTACTAATTGTGCACTGTGATTGCTAAAACTGTAATAAACAATACGTTTAGGAATTATTTTGATCGTTTTCCTAAAGAAGATGCGGCCTCATAAAATTTCTTGGTGTTCGCTTAAACCAAACCTTTAAAAAACCTGCTGTACGAATGAGGCGACAAGTCAAGACGCTTTGCAGAATGGTGAATAATACCTGTCAGAATAAGGCGTCGCGACATTTTTGCTCCTATCGCAAGTTTCTTGAATTAAGAAAATCTCGAGATGTTTTAAAAAAATAGCAGTGATTTTGATGCATCATTCAAACCTTTTGAAAATTTCGCAGAACAAATCTACCAATTCATTTGTTGAGTCACACGCAGATTTCCTGTAATTCTCATAAAATATTTAGTTGACGAATTTCGCTCGTTTGAGGATTTTCAGTGGGGTGCCAGCACAAAATTGAAAATGTTAATTGGGTGAACTAGCGTTCATTTACAGAGTATCATTCTTTGAGTGATGCAAACCTAGGTTTGCAAAAAATCTGACAAACGAGCAAACTCGAAATTTTTTGATCACTGTCTTCATTGCAATAATTTCTTTGACGAACAGTTTTTTGCTACCAGGTGTTGTACAAAGTGTCAATTCGCGGTTGACGCTTTAAGTCGATTATTTACAAGGATAATAGGACTTTTTTCGGGCAGTAATTATGTGATGTTTCGCCAGCAGTACAACTTGTTATTACAAATGCAGTTCGTAGAATTCTACTTCTTCGTAACATCTTACTAAATCTTGAATATTTTGTACATCAAGGCACTTACGAAGTAAAAGTATCGTTCATTCAGCTATTTCCTTGCGGAGAAACTGCGAGAAGCTTTGTGTGGCGATACAGGATATTTTGTAAAACGTATAGGAGCAGGAACAACTTTTTTCCAAAACAGAAAAAAGTGCATTAATTGTTGAGGTAAATCGCACCAAAGGCTAATTTTTCGCCCTCTGGCATCTCACTCCGCAAAAAAGCAATCAACACTTACATAATTAATTTTGCGGTTAAACGTACCGGTCATCGTAAATATTGCTGTGTTTCTTTTTGCACAGAACACCAAAAGTTCAACGAAAGTGCAAAATGAATGACGTAAATTACTTGATGTAACGTTTCTAAAGACAGTAAGCTAACTCTGAACGTTCAATCAGTACAATGCTAGAATTTCAGTACCATATATGAAGTTCGATTTTCAGCTGGATTACCGATGGGAGGCGAAATATTACTTACTTCTGTTTTCCCACTGATTAAAGTATCCAATGTCGCTAATCCAGCATTGTTGACGCAAACGTGAAGTATGCCAAACTTCTTCTTGATGAAAGCAAACATTGACAAGATATCTTCTTCTTTTGCGACATCACAACGAACAGGGAACATTTCACCAGGACCAGCTTTGTTGAGATCAGCTGCAATTTCTTTCAGTTTATCTTCACTTCTTGCACAAGCGACAACTTTCATTCCATGTTTCACAAGCTTCGTGGTTATGGATTTTCCAATACCAGATGAAGCACCAGTAACTATAGCAACTTTTGCTGCCCATCTATGCATTGCGATCAGGAATTTAGTTTCCAATGCCAATTAGAGGAATTGAATATTGATAAAACAATGTTTTAAGAATGAATGTTTAAACTTTTTGGCTATCCTATGCATGTAAAATGAACAAAAGATTTCCATTACAGGAAAGATATATTGCCAGCATAGGTATTTTAGAATCCGTTACAGGTCAAGATCTCACAAAAGATCCAAGTGCGATAGCAAATGTGATCCTACATTTCCCCACCTAGTACCTGAAGAAGAACTGAAGGATATAACGATAGTTTAAACATGTTGTTGTCCAATAAATCTATCCCTGATTTCTGGTATTATCTGCGTAACATCAAAGACGGAATGGATAACCCGGAGTTCGGAGTATTTTATGATTTAATGACTAGATTTATGGTTTTGCCAGTCTACTCCACCGCGAGAAAAAACATTTTCACTTGCTAATCACATTAAAACAAATACAAAATTGCTAAAACCGACACTGTTTAGAAAAATTGTTATAAAACAAACATTGTCAACAAGCAGCCATCAAGACGGTTATTGGACACCTAAGCCTGAATTACTGAGAAATGTCATCAATGGAATATATCACCAGCGTTACATAAAATGTCTTGAACAATGGGATCCAAATGTTACATATTCACGCTGCGGACGAAAATTTGGAAGAGGAACTTAAGTAAATCAGGATTTTAATCATTGTTTTACCTCAGGTATTTTCATCCGTTCTCTTTTGCAAATTAGAACTTCCGTGTTTTTTGGCAGACAATGATTTTTTCATCTACAACCTGAGTGCATTAGAAATTACTGAATGGGAGCCCTGGACACAATAGTCGGCGACTTGACCAACGATCGTACTGAGATTCACTCAAACTCGTTGAAAGACCCTGGCGTTATCAACACGAAATCTGATTAGGTCAATAAAACTAAATTTCATGAATAATTAAGACATGCAATTTTTTGAGGAATGTGTATCGATTCGATCATATACCGGCATTTAAATCTATGCGTACCACAGTTTTTTGAAGGCCCCCTTGGATCTTGAGGCCCTAGACTTAAGCCTATATAGCCTGTAGGTAAATCCGGCACTGGTCTTCGGAAGCATTTCTGCTGCCGCGCTCTGAGAAGGGCGTTTTATGACCCACCCCATGCCGCACACATCCAGCGCGGGTAGCAGTGTTTGCTCTCGTATTGACAGGTTTAGTTGACATTTGTAGCGATGTCGTGCAGGAGGGCCACGTGAAGGCACCTGTCAACCTCCCTCTCCTGTAAACCGGTTTGTCATTATGACAAAGCTCTCCTGGAAACGCTTTGTCATTATGGCAAATGCGATTTCTAACCAGTGTGCCACGACAACATGGAGTAGGTGCAGCTGTCTCCAGCCAAAATTACTGCAAGTTGTTAGTGATACAAACTAATTGAAACACAAAAAGGTTTATTAACAAGTCTTGCAAGGATGCTATCAGCTTGCCATTTTGAAGGCAACGATATTGCAATTTTAGTTGTGCGACAAAGATGTCGAAAACGGACAAGTGATGGTAACCATTGTATTTTGTTTGACACCTACAAAGGAAGTTGACTTCGCTGTTTTTTCGCAGAGAAGATAACATGCGTTTCACATGAAATGTATTTAACTTTCTAACATACAAAAAAACGCGAAACAAATTATTTAAAGATAATATTCTAAAACAATCTGTGGCAAGGAAAAAACGACTGTTTTTTAACACACCTCACCTCAGTAGACCCACTTCTAAGTGAATCCAATCTAACATAACCGGCATTATTGATGCACACATGAATCTTCGCACATTTCCCTTTTACAAAGGCAAACATAGACAAAATGTCTCATTCCTGACTAATATCGCAACGAACAGGAAAGATTTCACCTGGAGAATTTTTGTTCAGATCTGCAGCAATCTCTTTCAATGCGTCGTCTCTCCTAGCACAAACGACAACTTTCATCCCGTGCTTTACTAATTTTATTGCAACAGCTCTGCCAATTCCGGCGGATGCTCCGGTCACTACGGCAATTTTGTTGTTCCATCTGTCCATTTTCAAAATTAGACGCTCTACACTTATTTAGCAGAAAAAGGTTACAGCATCTGTTATTGTAGTAAATGTTGTACACATTGATCAATGCACTGAAACGTCTAACTACTTATAAACGGTTGAAGCATGATGCCGCATAAAGCGCACATCTATCTATCGGTTAATCATTAACATATTTGGACAGTGACTGTGCTTGAATTCAATATTCAATGAGAATGCTCGTTTCTGGGTTAAGCAGTCTTAATAATGTTTACCCAGAGGTATTGATGCTAGTGAAGTGATGAAAGCTTGAGTTTCTTATTGCTCACTGACATTATTGACTCAACTAAGAAAATGTATAGAAAATATTCGCAGTATTATTTTCACCAGCCGTTCAAAAATGTGTTTTCAACATATTTTGACCTTATCTTAATCTTTTAAAATTATTTAAAGAAAGTTGAGATTAAGAGGAGGTTCAGATATTATAGGTGATGATGCGTATGGTTCAATGGTCCTCCAGCCAGGCCGGCAAACAGCTTATATTTTCGGGGAGGGCAAAAAGATTGTTACTTGTACTATTTTCGGGGGTAAAAATGGTTGTAATTTGTTGTCGTGCCTAAAAACTAAATATGTTTTTAAACATTTCTTGAGATAAATTGCCCGTTTGCCTCCCCCTTCTGGTTTCGGGGCTGCATTCAGCTGATTGCTCGAAAGTTTAGAGCACACTGCTTCAGTAGTTTTGAAATTTTGACTATTGGTCATTTCGCAACACCCAGTCGCATAAACAACAACAAAACTGATTCAAAAAGCCCACCGGAAAGCAATTGGCTAACTACTAGGCAAACTTTTGGTCAGCAGTTTACTCCGTTCCTGACTTGCCATGAGGTTTGCGCTTAAGGCCAGGCCTAATAAACAAAACAAAGCAACACCAATAAAGTTTGTTATTTCTAGACAAAATATGTATAAACAATACTCTTTTGATTCAACCTTTGATTTCTGGGAGTGTAATAATTGCCATAACGCTATGCACCTAAGATCACTGCTATGCTACTGAAAACTCAATCAAGGCAGCCGGATTCTGGCAATGCACGACAACGCAAACACGCTTCACCGCATGTTCTGACATGACGTCACAACAATCAGTCGGCAAGAAAACGGCAAAATAAGAGCTTGCCCGGTGTCCCATGTTTGGAAGCGTATAACTTTGCCATTTTAGCTCACCGTACAGAAAATTTTCAGAGGTATGTTCATGGAAACATATTTTATCAAATTCCACCAAAAAATCGCATTTGATGATTTTCGTGTCAGCTGACCTTTAAGTGACTCGCAGGACGTTAATTGGTTTCATAAGAAGGTAACTGTTAAAACTATTTTGAAGAACAGACTATTTGGTGTAGCAAGCAATTGAGCACAAGATTTTTATAATTCGATCAGGTGAAACATTGGAGGTTTTTGACTTAAGATTGAAAGTACATAAAAATTCTTTCCTATTCAAGGGGTCAGTATATCAAGGCCTTGTATTCAGGTCAGTAACATACGTAAAAAAGAAAAGGAGCAGACAGGGCTGTGTGTGAAATAGTGGAAATTGCTTGCTGCAGAGTTTTGCTTAATCCAGCAACCTCTGGACGGCAGTCATGCAACACTTTTTTGCACTTCCTCAACGAACAGAAAGCACCACAGATTGACGAAAGCTTTTCACGCTTTTTCGAAATTTGGATTAGGAATTTGCATATTTCTTCAGCTTTGTAAGATTTTCATTTTGCTCGTATTTTAGTAAGGAGTACCTTCTCGTGCAAGTTGTTGCAGGCTTTGGTCGTGAGGTGAGATGTTGTTTTTTCTCCATTTAGAAAAGTTTTGTCTTTTGCGAATAGCTTGATTAAATTTAAGTTTCCTCCAGGATTTCGTTTTCTCTTTAACCGATTTTGCATTCTAACTGATTGTAACTTATTAAGGGGCAAATGGGGCAAAATGATACTTAAAAGCACTAGTGTTTCTGTATGCTTTCGAGGAATCAGTCGACTGCCATCTGCTTTCGTCTTTTTGCGATGATTCAAACTTGCACA
>JGI24159J19872_10014785_pt1 | contig 10075 bp, 8 predicted proteins | sample Ectturendosymbi4_FD_19872 | JGI IMG/M metagenome (IMG submission 19872) | reverse complement strand
TCAATTCAATGCAAAATTAGGCGCGATCGACCAACTGGGACTCGGCGATCGACCGGTCGATCGCGATCGACGTGTTGGCCACCCCTGCTGTAGCTCATTAAAATTTTGGCATCCTTCTGGCACTGCTGACTGCTGAAATTTCTGTTTGCTTTCACAATATTGCTCTGAACATTAATTCCATGAAACACTATGCTTTCACATGCGAGGCACCATCACAAGTGTTGAATTCCATATGATCCATCTGATTAAAAAGCGTCATTCGTGTTTTTACCTGTTTGTTTGTGGATCGTTGCTTACTGTCGTCCATGCGGCCTATCACCGAAAAGTATTGTGATGTCATATTGCAAGATGGTCGTATTTACAATCGAATGTGGCCTAGCAAGGAGCAAAGTGCCGGTAAACACGGTAATAGACTTAGGAGGCGGGGGTTAAGATGAGGCCGTGACAGTGGCGTAGCCAAACCAGAAATTGGGGGGGGGTTAAAAAATTTCTGGGCGGCCAAAATGTTTGATTTTAGGCGAATAACACTATTTTGTTTGGAAAAACGCTTCTCTAAGCACAAAATGACTATATTTTCTAAACATGTTGGGGGGCATGGTCCTTTTGACACCCCCTGGCTACGCCCATGGGCTGTAACACCCCCAACTATTTTCGTTTCGGGCCAAAATAATTTGAAACATGCAACAATCTATGAATCTTGGTTTGGTAAATACTAATAATTTGCCGAAATTGAAAAATGTTTTTGTCAATTTAACTCTTGTGGTATTAAATCGGATGAAAATTGTGTTAGATGAATCTTTTTACTACTTGGAGAAGTTAAATGGTGATTTTTTTTAAATCTGCTTTTTTGTCATAAACATACTTTTGCGGGCGAAACGCTGTATCCTCCCAGAAGTTTTTGGTTCCAATCAGCACGCCTATGCACTCTCTTGCAAGAAACATTTCACTTTACTGGCATATCAGTATCTGAGTTGCTTATGATCACAATTACGCACAGCTGCGTGTAAGAGTCGTTGGTCATTCGGCCATGTTTCCATCTAAACACAAGGCTTCCGCAATTGAACTGTGGGCACGTGTAACGACTGGAGCAGAAAAAACACATTCCCTCACATCTGACTTTCTTTATCACACGTAATACAAACAATTACATGATCATTCTTACAACCTACACTATTTGAGGCTGTTAGTCACTAGTGGATGTAAATGTTACTAGCGACAGTAAAGGAGAAGGTTGTTTTTTACTGATATGCGTTCAAGGTATTCTTTACGGCTTACGTGGATGTAACTTATACGAGGCGGCATCAGGGGCGCACCTAATTTAGATGGCGCTTGGGGCAAGAAACAAGTTTGACGCCCCCATGTTCGAACTCAGGCTTTCTGGGAGTAAACGTAGGGTATTGAAGAAAGTACTTGCGACATTGTTGGTACTTTTTGGCTCCCCAGTAATTTGGCGCCCAGGGCATTGTGCCCCTCTTGACCCCTAGGTACGCCCTGGGCGACATATATTGATGAGACTGTGGATCAAGCTTGGATATGCTGCAAAGCCAGGGCCGGATTTACCTATACGCTATACAGGCTTAAGCCTCGGGCTTCAAGATCCAAGGGGGCCTCCAACAAACTGTGGTACGCATAGAGTTAATGGCCAGTATATGATCATTTAGATTAAACTTCGTCAAAAATGTATGTCGTAATTATTATTCACGAAATTTAGTTTTATTCAACTTTCGCGGTGATAACTAGGGTAACCAATTTTTTGACCTAAAAGCTTAAAATTTTGACTTTATAATTTTCAAATTTTGACTTTATTTTGACCTATAAATTTTCTGCGCTTGCAACTGCAAAACAATTCAGCCTTAGGAGTTGAGGTTAACCCAGAAGCATGTTCATGCGCTCCATGCTCCGAAATTTTAAAATATTTGGTTGTTTAACTTTGGGGATGATATATTGATAAGTACATAAATAACTACAGTAGAGTCAAACCTTAAAACATCACAAAGTTCAAATGTTATATGCATAATTGATTGAACATTTACCAAACCAAGGACTGTAAGACCACTTTTCTTGCCTTACCATGCCTATCCTACATACTATTAAATCGTCCAGTAGTGGGAAAACAACATTATTACGCCAGAAGTCGCAGCAAGCCCACTGTTATTACAGAATTGCAACTAAACTTGCAAAAGCATATCAATATCTGTTGTTGTAGTTTCAATAAAGTATCGATGAAGAGAAAAAAACCTGCGTAAGAAAATTTTGACCTAACGATAAATTTTGACCTAATGATAAATTTTGCCTTTTTTTTTGACCCAACAACTTGGAATTCCCTCATGGTATGAGCGTGAAATTTGGTTTGTGGACGTTTCATGAACTTTAAAAACGGCAGAAAATTTTTGACTTCATTGACTTTTGGTTGCCCTAGTGATAACGTCAGTGTCTTCCAACGGTTTTCCATGAATGTCAGTATGACGGTTGGTCAAGCCGCATGCCAACTATACTCAAATAATGCTGGCTGCGTACTGCGTTTGCTGAATCGTACCGATTGTTACGTGTGACTCTATCAAAATAACCTGTGGCTGTTCATGTTTGAAATGCACCTGATCAGTGGCATAACTGACGGGCGGCAGGGGTGCAAATCGCCTCCCCCGGCCAAGCTAAATGTAAAAACCGGACCACTAGGTAGCTTGTATTTTGGTATTTAGTATTCCTTTGATTTCAGTGGATTGTTGTTTTTTTGCGTTTTTCGGAGTATTTTCCGGTGATTTCGGGTTTTTGCATAACCGTTCAATACCGGATTTGCTATTGTTTCTCAACTATTTTCTGAGTCCGCTAAGTTCCCCCCTGGCTCAAACCTGTAGTTACGTCACTGCACCTGATCAAAGCAAGGTTGTACTGCAGACAAGAGCTATGCGTAGGGCTAGCAGCAGTATCCTACAATAAAAGCACAGTTGTTTCTTAGGTGACTGAGCAATACAGTAGTTTTGTCAGCGCCTGTATCGCGTAAAACTCGATTGGTATTTTTAGATGTGATTTTTTTCATTTGAATTTTCTTCAGAAAAGTCATTCACAAATCAGATTGCTATTGAGTACTTGCGCAAGTTTGCACTGCTCCCATGCTAAGCAAATCAGAGAAGATCTTGATGAGCTTGAATAGCAAGCAAAAGCTACTTTGCCAACTGGCAACCGCAGAACTCTTCCCCAACGAGACAGCAAACAGCAAAAAAATGACAAAAGTGCTTTTGGGTCTGATGCCTTAGATTAGTGGTTCTTAGTTTATGCAACCACGCAAACCTTTACTTCTTAGCTTGGTGGTCACTAACTGCTCAGGCGAAAGGTCCTTTTCAAGATTGAACATAATTAAAAATGAATTAAAGGGTCGCAATGTTCCAGCAGAGGTTGTCCACACTAAGCATTTGGTACATTGCAAGCGGCAAACTTAGGCAAATAAACTGTAATGAATTCTTAGATAATTTTGTTATGAAGAAGGCAGGACAAAACGTTTTTAACTGTTTCCTGTGTTATGTTCAGCCTTACTTGATTCGATGATTGTAGATTTTTATTTCTTCATACGTAGTTCAGTAATGACAGCATAAGCGAAATTTAAACCAGTCCAGTAACCATGGTGGGCATTGGTGAGCTCAGCCCTTCCAAATTTAAATATGAAACACTATAAATCATAGATTTTATCAAATTTTCAGAATGTCAAGTCCCCTTGTGCAAATTTAAACCCCATGTTCAAGACTTCTGGCGACGGTTCTGCTTTTTAAACTTCACATCTTTTCATGCGACAGTTTAGCTGCGTTCGATTCTCACCAGTCTAAAAAGTAAGAAACATGCGAATCGTGAACCTAACAGTTACAACCATTTGGGCGTTTTGCGTGACGTGTTTGCTCGTGTGTGTGAGATTTTTACAGCCGTGGTAAGCGAATTGCAACGTGGTCCTCACGTTGTGCTTTAAAGTCTTTGTGCCGCCACACATACAGTAGGTGCAGTGTGCTTGTTTGTTTGTTTGTTTTTTTTGAACACAGATTAGAAAAAACAGATGTGATTCTTATTAAAAATGTAGGCCGTGTGTTTTGTCAAATATGTCAATTGCGGCGATTTCGGTTGGTTTGCCGGTGGTAGTTAATAATCCTGTTCCCACGAGCCAAATAGGATTTCAACAATTCCGTGCAATTTAACGCTTTTGCGTCGAAGGCAGCAACAAACGCAGTGATCGTGGGCACTCCAGTAATGATTCAAAATTTTTTACTGAGCGTATTTTCAGAGCGTCATCTTCGGATTTTCGCAAATTGATTAACCTTTTTCCATTTTTTTCCTCGCAACAGTGAGAGAGGGGGCCTCACAAATGGATGAGCTTAGGGCCTCGTATCAGTTGAATCCGGTCCTGTGCAAAGCCATATTTTAACTCGTCTATTCCTTCAAAAATGGCTGCGTTTTCCTCGGCATACTTTTCCGTCTACTTCATCTTATGATATAATGTTTTAGTTTTGGAAAAAATCTGAGTAAACACAAGAGACAGAACAAAAGCACCATTACTTAACTGAAGTGATTGCTTATTACAGGCTTTTGACATTACTTGTGTTTTATAAGTAGTGGTAGCATGGAAACTGTGCTTTTATAACCTATGCGGAGCCCGGCGATCCATGTTAGGTTGTAATTTCATTCTCGAAACGATAAGTATGATCACGAAGGGTGCACGACAAATTCTTGTTTTTCGGTTACCTGACCCAATGCATGCGCGAAGACACAAGGTGCAGCACAAAAGATACCAGTATGCTTTTAACCCTTTCTCATTGTTGATAAATCGCCTCACGTTATCCCATACGTCACGGGCGCGCATACATGCAGCGTCAAAATGTCTTTAACCAGTACCACGCAGGAAGCGAGCGTCGCAACCACGCCACGTCTAATAACAAATGTGCGGTCGTCCTGAAGAACATGCTGAAGCACAACCGTTGCTGTGTTTGGCAACAATCGGCCGTTCTCGCCCAGGCATACGCAGATGCTTTACGTCACTGGTTCCCAAGCAGCTCTCGGGATNCTGATTTGCAAACGGTCACGCCAGCATGTAATCTCTCCAAAATCTTTGCTGTAAGAAAGCAAGTTTTTAAAGTTGGCTAAGACTTCATTCGCCCANCGTTTCCAGANCGTACGTAGTTGTTGTCAATACCGCAGGCATTACTCAGCAACGCAACGCTTGCTTCACTCAGACTGTTCCACGAAGATGTCATCTGTGTTTTAACTTGCCGACGAATATTATCGTTATCTCTCATAACTTTCATTTCGTGCAAGTGGATTAACATGTTTGCTTAATTTTATTTTTTCTGTGTATTTGAAATGCCATTTTTGCCCTACTAGACCTTAGTCTTTTCATTATGTCACCAACTTTACATTCAGTATATGTCTCAGCACTCAGCAGCCCAGATCACCGTAGAGCCCTTCGAAACCTGCCAGAATAGTTAGTATTTTACTGCTGAACTACTCCAGCTTAGCTGGTGAAGAAGCAGAAGTGCAGTGCGGCGGGAGCGCGTGGGAACGGCGTTCCCATATTTTTGGGTGTGGGAACTCGTTTCCACACTTTTTTCATAGTAACCTGACTTGAAGTCGTGTATTTTTATTCAGATTTCCTCTGTGTAGCTCCAGACGTCGCATAAATGAATAAATGACAAGATAATTTTGCCTAGCACCCTAGCATCGTTTGTAGTGTAATGAAAGTGAATACTTCGTTAAATACTGATTTGAAAATGAGATTGAAAGATTGAAGTGCTGCTGAAAATGGATAATTTTTTGGGTGCGATCCCATATTTCTTTTTTAGCACTACCCTTGTGATAAGAGATAACACAACTTTGCTCACAACTCCATTCGTTCTTTTCTTGCCACTCTGCAAGACGGATTGCTTAGGAACATTGCAGCTGCACCAGGCGGACAGCGGGCATCTTCCCTCACAAAACATTTGAAATTCGAGCTCTGTTGGGCAACATTACGCGAAGTGAGAAATAAACAGGATAACTTAGCTGAATGATGAATCAAGATTTTTGACAGAATCTGGCCAAAAATGATTGCAAGCGATATTTGGATAACCTTTTTTTTGGTAATTGTACGGAACTTTTGATGGAAACAAACTCGCAATCGTGAGAAAATTGTCGTAGGGTAAAAAGTTCCTATAAATTACTTGGGTTGCGTAAAAATTTTGCGTGTTAAGCAAAACTTTGTGTACCCCGAATTTGAGGCTTGGTAGGGATATGTGGAACCTTCACGTTTAAACGAATTTAAAGAAGTGTTTCAAATGCTTTGTGTAAAGATTTATTGTGAGTTGTGATCCTGCAGAAAATCAAACATATGTTAACGGTCATTGCTCCGGTGCAGTCTAAGGCCAGTAACGGCTCCGTTTCTGGTTAGCTTTTGATTTTGAGGTATATGTCAGTGCAGGCCCGTATCCAGGTTTAAGGTATGAGGGGAAAATTACATGTTTAGGCGTCAGGTTTTGAAAGCAGACTTCATAAAACATATTCTGGCCACAACACAATTTGGAGGGGAAAAACGAGGGAACTCCACCCGAATGCCCGCCGTGCGGCCACGGACCTGTGTCAACGCCGTGAGTTAAACACGGTAACCATAATTTTTATCGTTCCACCTTGGGCTTTGCGTAGCTCGGGTTGTAGAAGTTTTAATTACCGGTGATGCCAAATCCAATGCATCCAGAATTAGAACAGGGTCTGCAAGTTGGTTGACAAAAATAAAGAAGTAAAAGTGAGTAATCGACAAAGCGGATTTGGAAATGTTTTCCTTTTCTACGTTTCATGACACAAGCGTAACTTTTCATTCGACCTGCAATCGGTCCTGTTCTTGAAACAAAGAGATAGGCTAAGCTTTCTATTAAACTGATCTGTAATTTGTTTAGGCTGTTTTGTAGAAGTCTATGTAAAGCTGAGAAGAAAAAACGTTTGTTGGGGTTATCCATTACTTTGTTTCGTTAACAACTTTTGCGGTTGATAGCGGTGCCGTATTTTTTACCAAAAGCACCTTTATGCTCCCTTGCAACACCAAGAGTCACTTCCTACAAAAGCATAATTGTCAGTCAACCCTGTTACTTTTTACAAAAAGGCATATGTTAAAGCTTTGACGAGATTCGTCGAGATCTTGTTGGTTTTTCTTCTGCCAATGTAAAAATGTAGTCAATGGGAATCATGCTATATTAAAACTGCAAGAGTTGAAAGAAGAACTTCCTTGGCTTTTTCTGTATTTTGCACGGTTGCAAAGCTTTGAAAGCGTGTTTTCAAAAGATTTTAACAGTTAAGAAAACTTGGCGAACAATGACATGCTACTGTAACGGGATCATCATCATAGATTTTATGTTTCTCAAGGCGAAATGAAGATACCTGAACATATAGTTTGCACATATAACTGACTTTCCCTGCAAATGAAGTTTATGAAATTACCATGAGAGATTACATGCAGATGATCAGAAAACAGCTGCATAGAAAATAACTATCCAATAAATGTGTACAACACACTGGGATGTGATGAAACTAATTGAAGGACAAAATAACAGGCTTATACAGTTTGATTTTCAGGAATGTATAAAAATAAGTTTAAAAGTTGGCGAGCGCAATAACCGTTTCATAGTGACACAATCAGAACACTTTTTTGCCAGCGACACGCAAGTTGCAGTGCCACTCATCGGCCAACTGACCATTTTGAAGCTCCACCACCTTATTCAACAACAAGCAGAATAAATCACCGACCCAGAAGGTAAAAATTATACCCTTGATTGGAGAATTTCAGCTCTACTATACGTTTTTTTCGATGAAGACATTTGGTGTTTAATATTATGATGCTTGTACTGGGAGAATATTTTAGGAAACCTACCATTTGGACTGTTTTTTGCAAATACTGCTTTTGGTTTATGCAGTCAAGATTTTGTAGCTNGTTAATTTCAGTAGGGAAATTTAATNGCCATCGATTGCAAGTTGATTCTCTGAAAAACTGGTTCTCAGCCTGCGGTACGCGTACCTTTAGTGATACGCGCGGACCCAACGGTAAGCGAGCAGCATCCGGTAATCTGCAAAGTTTGGTGTCAGAATAATAATTTATGGAGTCTATTCTTGCAACGGTTGCAAAGTAAACTTTTTTGCTACATTAAATCACCTAATACTTACACGTTATCTACGGTTAAGCTTCTCTAGCTAAAGAACTGTTGTTTTTATCTGAAATAATAAAGTAAACCGCCGTTGTTGTGCATTGATTCATTTGCGTACTTTTAGTCAATATGGTACATTTAATCAACTTAAATTTTAGAATAGGTGGTATGTAGCGAAATTAAAAAGCGCAAGATAGCACGTGCCGCGTGATCAGGAAAAGGTTGAGAATCACTGCTGTAAAACATTTTTCAAACCCCGAATTGTTTTATCTCAAAATTAATTGCTTGTTTGCGACAATAACATTAAAAACTTTGCAGAGAACAACGCTAAAAATGATAAGGACGATGGTAAGTTTTTAAAATTATTTTACGTACATTTAAGCGTCTCGAAATCCGCCTCTGATAACTACCACCCATTGATGGCTTCAAATTCAAGCCAGCTGAGATACGATGCAAGGTAAGCAAATAGCCTTCGTTGCTTGCCTCAAACCCCTTGACTAGCTTTTTACAAACGATTTACAGAAAGTTACACTGAACGCAGGTACTTTTGAGCTTGTTTAAATCAGTATCTCGACCCTCATGTTGAATTATTAACTGAGGCACTTGTTTCGTTTATTTGCCAAGACCGCAACGATGAACAAAATCTTTCTCGTTGTTTAGTTGTCTCATCTCACTATAGGGCTATACTTCTCCCCGCACTGCCGGGAAAACATCGACAGTGCTGTTGTTTCCAGGACAACAAAGACCAATCGAAGCCTATCCTTCCTTTAACTGCTGGAAAAGGCTATAGCTTTTTATAAATAAAAACCTTGAACATAAGTTCCGCTTTCAATTTAGCAAATACTACCGGCGAAACATTTAAATTTCTGCAATTAATGTAATTCTCCAGAAATGTCCGAGGGAATTGATTAAGATGAGTTTTGTGTGCATTGGAAAGCCTCGTTTAAAAAAAAACGTTGTCGTTTTTGAAAGAAATTCTCAAGAATCTTTTCCTCATTTTTTAAAAGTTACAGTGAATAACAGCTTGTTGATTCTCCACAGGCACACTGAGAATGTTACTATCAACGTAGATGCAACAAGGAACGAGAAATATGGTTTTCCACCCCCTCCGCAGGAAGCGCCACCCCCACCCATTCTCCCTCCAAGCTTTTCTTCAAGTCATGATGATTCTGACTACGACGACGTACCGGCTGAAGACCACATTACTGAGGAGGTTTGGTGGCATACGTTTAGAAAATTAGGGAGCCAACAAAATTCGTAGTTTTTATTTGAAAAGCCGTAGAGCGGTAACAAAATCCGTTGGAAATGAAGTACATAAAAACGTCAGTCATGGCCATAACCTTGCCAAAATAATTGAAAAAAATGAACTTTTTAGTGGGGGTAAAACGGCGCAAAACCCAAACATTTTGGGTTGTTTTTACTCTCTTTGGGTCTTTGAAGGGTAAATCGTGCGCAGTCAACACGCAGGAAACACCTGAAATTTGCAGAACATATTTCCCTTGGTGTCTTACAACATCCCAAAATTTCAAGTGAAGATATTGAGAGGAAAAAAATTATGGAAGTTTTTGTCGGTAATAAATTAGTTAATCCCATAGGGGATTAGCTTATTACTTTGTTGTTATAGACCAGGGGTTCCCAAACTTACTCTGGCCATGTACCCCTTCAGCATTTTGACCCCTTCAGCTTACTCTGGCCATGTACCCCTTCAGCATTTTGATAGATGAGCATGTACCCCTAAAACTTCGTATGACATAAAGGCTGAGGAAAATAACAAAAACATATTTACCAACAATAATATTCACCATGGGCGTACACAGAGGGGGCAAAACGAGCATTTACCCCTTGGAAATTTGGACTAAGAATCAAAAGTTTCTAGAAAACAGGAAGTCAGCATCTTAATTCCGATGAATTTATTTAATTCTTGCATTGACAGT
>JGI24159J19872_10014783_pt1 | contig 10075 bp, 5 predicted proteins | sample Ectturendosymbi4_FD_19872 | JGI IMG/M metagenome (IMG submission 19872) | reverse complement strand
CATAGGCCAAACCCACGAAGCAAATCTTTGAGTCCTTGCAGTGTAAAAACGCCTCAATATCGAGTTCGCAAGTGCGTTCACGAAGGTAAGCCAAGGGCGACAAATCGCTCACGCGTCAATCCGATAACAAGTGCAGTGTTAAGTGGGTAAATGTACCGTAGGCTTTTGATTGTCATGTCGACTGTCAAATTCATCAACGAAATCACCTAAATCTATTTTTTCAGCTCGTACCCTTCCAATTGAAAGTAGATCAATGTTACCCAATCTTTCACTAGTCATTGAATTCTTAATTTCTCGGAAATGTTTTCTTTACTTTCATTTTTGAAAAATTTCCCTCGCATGGAGCGCTGGCGACGGGAGCGTTACAGCCGCTGGTAGCAATCAAACGCAGCTTTAGTAGCTGTAAATGAAAAAATTGTTCGAGCGATATAGGCAGATTCGACTCCTTCCGAAGCGAATTCTTTTGCCTAAGTTATTCCATGTGTTGAATCACTTTCACTTAATGAATATGATTTGCGAACTCTTTCAAGTGTTTTGTGATAGAAATATTTGACCTCCTGGGCAAAGAGCTGAAATACGCGAAAGAATTGCTTCTGAATCATTACAGAAAACCGTACAAAATTCTATGAAATTGCAGGACATGTGTGAGTAGAGTTAAAACTGTAATCACGAACCACTTACATAAGATGTTTCGAAGTCATAGATACAAGGCAGCAGAACGCAATACTGCAGCCAGGATAAATTCGGATAAATTAACTGAAACCACTTCTTAATGCTTTCACAAATCTTTTTCTACTGGGACAAGCAGCAATCTCCTGACAGTAATATAATCCAGCTCCATCTCACACTGAAATGCACGAAATATTAATCTTCCCATTTCTGTGACTGTTATTTAGTTTCGAAATCAACTCTTCAACACCACGACCGCGGTCTGACTAAATTTCACGCAGGATCCCAGCCACTACAGTTCTGGTGTGTGTCGTCATAAACAAATCTAGTTACCTGACCGTCAAAAACAACAACACAGCTTATCATGCATTTGGGAAATATTGAATGCAGACTAGAGGGTTTCTAAATTGTCGTCAATATTGCGGGTCGAAGGTTATTTACTGTATATGTCAACCAAACGAATTTGAACAGGAATTTAAGAAAAAAAACGGGGGGGGCAAGCAAAAATCTGGGGGTGCCATGGGCCACCCAGCCCCCCCTTAGAATCGCCACTGTCAATATGTATGTGTGAGAGCAAGCGTCATTATTTCTTCATTTTCGAGACGTCTTTCTGTTTGTTTTTCGTTTTGAGCTTATGCAAGTCGACGAAAAATAAAGATCATAAATAGCATGACGTCTTATCTTAGAGCAGAGTTTCTTAACATGGGTGCTAGCATCCCCAGGGGGTGCTGAAATTAATTTCAGGGGGTGCAGGGGAAGGTCACGTATGTGGCGGTCAAAGGTAAAAGGAATACATTTGTACAAAGGTGTTAGCCAATGGTAGGGGTGCTGGACTGCTTAGGCGTGACCAAAAGGGGTGCTGAGGCAGAAAAAGGTTAAGAAGCGCTGTCTTAGAGTGTATAAGGATTACAAGCACTAGACTTCTGAGCCTCCACCATCGTCGCCACTTGAATCCTTAAGGCCGATCTACACTGAGGACGAGCCAGGAGTTGCCAGGCGTAATCCTTTGTTTGTTTCATCGCGTCGAGTAATTCTGCGCCGTGTACGGATCGGCACGGCAACTCCCAGACGCAATCAAAGAAACAAAGATTTGCGCCTAGCAACTCCTACCTCGCCCTCAGTGTAGATTGGACTTTAGATTGCTATAAGTTGGTTCCAGATCGCCGTCTCTACACCGAAATACAAGGTAACAGGGGAGCCCATTTTTTACATTTACCCTGCCATGGAATGCGGCGAGCACCCCTGCCACCCGTCAGTTACGCCACTGGGAGTCGATGACTCCGCTCATCTCTGAAGCAGATGACTGCCTGCGAACAAATCAGATTATGTGCTGTTGGTTGACTGTTTTACTTGACTTTAGCAAGGCCGCTTAGTAAGAGAAGGCCTTCAGCGTGCGTCAAACAACGTGCCTACGTCACAGCAAGCAGTGACCCAGGTTTGCGCAGAATTCGAAGTTGTACGGTTCTTCATCGCAAGAAAGTAATAATTCTGTTAGTAATGCGTCGCGCACAGAGCCTCCAAGAGAAATCTTTTCAGGTGGAACAAAACCCGTTTGGGGCCCCAAGACTTGCAAAATTACATTGAGGCTAATTAATGTGTATCCTATCAAACTTCAGCAAGAAGTGCTCGTTTACGGATCATGTGAAACATTACTTTAAAACATACCGGTATTCAAGTAATATGACAATATTACCAGTGTTTAAACATTGTTTAAAAAATGTTCATAGTAAACTCTTAGTAAAACTCTTACTTCAAAAATGTTCATAATAAACTCAAGAAGATAGAAAAAAATAATTTACCTATTATATAAGCGCTTTTCTGGCTTTTTATTCACAAAATTTCTGATCGCAATATCAAAATCAACTTGTCTGCTTTATCTTGCTAGTCAATAAATCGAGTTTGTCACAAAAGCCTAGAAGACCGCACCGCAAATAATTTTTTACAAGTTTAAGCTTACCGAAAGATCAATCAGCAGATGCTAGTTAAGACAACGATTAGACCGACTGCCAATTACTTGACTGTTTTTTGAACGCACTTGCAAATATAATTCTCATAATTTTCTACACAAGTTAACTGGACAGCGCTACCTTAGTAATCTTTGAGATACCATTAACGCACATAGGCGTAGCCAGCGGAGGCTAGGGCCCATACCCCACCAAATATTTAGCATATATAGTCATTTTGTGCTTTGAGAGGCGGTATCCCAAACGAAATACTGTTGCTCGCCTGAAATCAAGCATTCTCCTACCAAAAATTTTGGGCTGGCTACGCCACTGTTGACACAATGTAAGTAGATGAAAAATATCTAGCAAGTAATGTTATGCAGGCTTCTGAATGGTGTCACTTTCCTCCTGACTTCTCAACTGAACCTTAACGCATGAAAACCTTTACACAGTTAGCGATAGCAACACAGCGGTTGTTTCTCTCACTACAAACTACACTCCATGACCATACCGCTAGCGCACAACTCAGAAAGCTCGAAGGGCCAAATTATCAACATAAACTTGCAGCGGGCCGCAAGTCTATTTCATTCGATGTAGAGATTTCGCTGTAGTATGGAAGACGTTATAGAACGACAATTCTTTATTGGAGGTCGAGCTTTTGCAGCATTTTCTACAATTGAGAAAGCTCTCGCAGACCGCAAAAAAAGCTTTCGAGAGCCGCATTCGGCCCGCGGGCCGTAGGTTGTGCAGGCCTGCTCCATATCATACGAAGGCGAAAACTTGCAATGCATTACTTCTCCTACAAGCGAAACCTCAATTCATTTCAACAGCCCGCTATTGCCTAACTGGTGTATAGATTTTCTAGGTATAAGACAATCGTAATTATTATAATAATTCTGACATCATACGCGAGACTAACGTTTGCTGCAGTCTCAGAGATGGAGTCGATCGAGGTTGAAAAAACGCTGATAGTGACATGAGACTGCGACCTTATTGAGTAACTGTATTCTTGGAATGAGCTTACTTATAACAAGAATGAAGGGACAGAAAGAAATATTTTGTCAACCGATTATTGCTTCCATATGTCACCGCAAGCCTCAACAAATAGCCACATGTGCCACAGGCCGACGACCACTGCTTTAGCATTCTGTCGAAATACGGTAAGTGGTTAGTTACTCCTGTATGTTTCGAAATCTTCAGATTTCTGGGTATTTCCGCTAATCCCAGACTTACATTCAGTTAGAGCTTGTATTTGCTTTCGGCGCAAGCAATTGCACAGCACACCGCCGCCGCCATGCACTATGCACACACGCGTCCTGCAGTGCAATTACTTGTTAATTTTCAACTTTATACTGTAGTTATCTTACACATATGCGCAATATTCGAGGGCTACTGTTGTTAGATTATATTTTATTGTGAACTGGCATGTTTTCATTCAAATTTACCTTGAAGTATCTCTTAGTTTGAAACTCTTGGCTTATTGCAGAGTTTTTTAAAGATTTGTTTGAAAATGAAAGACGTAAAGGAAAACTCAGTTCAGTGGACAGACTGGGACAGTAATCGTGAATGTCTTAAATTCGACAAAGTAGGCAAACATTTAAGTTCAACAAAAATAATTGCTGTTAATAATTATCAGTGCATCATATTAGGAAAATGCACTGCCAGCAACTCACATTAAAATACATCACACTAGCTTACTAAATTCTTTAGGTCAAACCACTTTTATATATCACCGGGATTAATTTCGCTGCATTATTCCGAGTTCGTTAGTAACAATACTCAAATATTCATTCAGTCTTGGGCCCCTCCGCAGCTGTCGGGCCCCGGAACAATGTACCTGCTGGCCCCCCTCTCATAGGCCCTGGTCACGCATTATTGTTTACCTACCCGTGAGGTGTGCATTTGATCAATAGGCGCGTAGGCCTACACAAGGGAGTACTAAAACGCAACACATGCTTGCCAGTTTGTGGATTCCCTTGCGCGGTTGATTTAGAGCAGGGGTAGGGAACCTATTTACTATCACGGGCCGCATCAACTGTGCATTATCGCTGGCGGGTCGCAAAATCAATGAATTTTATTCTAAAATTCTACCTTGATCTACAAATATGAGGAAGAGTGACTTCTCTTGACTTACTAGGTACCGGCTTATCGTGATGCTTCGTTCTGACGCGATGTTGTACTCTAATTTGGCTAACGAAAATTCTGATGCGGTCCATATCAAATGTCCACGCGGGCCGCAGGTTCCCGAACCTTGATTTAGAGTAACACTATTGAATGCAGTACCTACGACGGATGAAAGCATGCCGTAACAGTACATCAAAATATCCTGTGAGTTGGTTCATGCATTGTAAAGTGTCGCATTACGTGTGATAGTCACTACGGTATTACTGAGACAGTGTTATGAAATATTTTTGGGGGGTGTTACTAAAAATAATACATGTTGCAGACATCACAATCAACTGAACAGGTCATGCTTTCCAAATTGTCATGTGACCAGTTCAACCAATCATGTTTGGCTGAAGCCAAAATAGCTCTAGGAGTGTTTATTTTGCTTCATGAGGCAAAATAGACAGTGCTTCGGTGAAGGTTCTGTCAAATCTTCTATATAAACTATGTATCGTGTTTTTGGCAGGATCGTCCCAAATAAACGTGACTGTCGTGGAATGTGCCTGTGGTTATTATTATTCCGTTCCTTGTGGGCGCGAGACGCGAGACTTGACAAGCTTCTAAGTACTGACGAATTTTTTGTCGTATAAACTCTACGAGTGTATTGATGAATGCGAGACCTACGACAATGCTATTATAGCGCTAGACGGCGTGTTCAGGGCCGGCCTTAAACCGATGCAACCGATGCAGCTGCATTGGACACCGCGCCATGGTGTTTGGGTAAATTATTCATTTTTGCCAGATACACCTTGCGCTTGAGAATTCAGTAGAAACGCCATATAAAGTCCATTGTTTACAAAGAACGCTCTCGTCAGAACTGACAAAGTTCCTCTCGAACTTTAGCAAGCGTGCTTAATTCTCGTGTTTGTGCTGTCCTGCATATTTGCGCTCTGCCACGATCGCAACACGGTTGACTGTACACGATGAGGTCATAAAATCACTGTTCAGAGGGGCCCCGCGCTTAGGTCTTGCATGGGCCCCGCATAGGGCCGGCCCTGGGCGTGTTTATCAAGACTGCTAATGAAGTGCTTGAGCGTTACCGGATTGCTACTACCAGACAGAAACCAGGCCAAAGAATGGACGAATATTTGCAATAACTGCGGCGGTTGAGTAAGGATTGCAATTTTCGTGCTGTCTCAAAGACCGAACACCGTGATGGCTTCATTCGGGATGCGTTCATTAACGGCATTTTGTCGCATCCCATACGCCAGCGGATCTTAGAGGAAAGTACGCCGACGATTGACGCTGTCTTTCAAAAGGCTCGATCCTTAAAGACTGCACAGAAATACTCTGAATCGTACGTTTGTTCAGGCCCTTGCACGTCGGCGGCAGCAGTCTCACAAGGTGAAGTAAAGCGTGGAAGTGACCAAACAAACAATTTCTGTATCTGCGGTGCATAAAATCGAGTCGTGCTTGTTCTGTGGTAGTAAGAAATCGCACATTCGTAAAAGGTGTCCTGCACGCTCAGCTACATGCTACAGGTGCCAGAAAGTTGGTCATTATGCGAAGGTGTGTAGAAGTCCGGCGAAGGAAGCACCGAGCAACACATCGGCTTGCATGACTCATGCTTTGTGTGCCATTCAACAAGCCCCGGAATGTTTGGGATTCGGGTTGTGGACGTTTTTGTGCAGGGAAAGCAACTGTCTGCATTGATGGACCCTGGAAGTTCACTGAGTTACGTGAGCGAAAAAACTGCTGAATCGCAACATCTGTCCATTCGACCCTCGACTCACAATGTGTCGATGGCCGTGGGTTCATTGCAAGAATCTGTGCTCGGCCGCTGCGTCGTAGAACTAACGTTGAACGGTATTCGGTACCCAAATGTGACGTTGGGAGTAATGAAGCATTTGTGCAGCGACGTATGACTCGGTCAAGATTTCCAACGACAACATGAACGTGTTGTGTTCGTATATGACGGTACGAACCCGGAACTGGTGGTTTCATTCCAGCGCAGGGCAGCCTGTGCGGTGGCAGCAGCAACTGTGGAATGTCCTCCATTATTTAATTGTCTTACGTCAGACTGGCGTCTTGTATGCGTGACGTCTCGTCGTTATAGTGCAGCGGACACTGCTTACATTAAATCTGAGGTAAAGAAGTTGTTTGCGGAGGGCATAATAATGGAGAGTAAATCGCATTGGCGCGCCCAACCACTGGTTGTTACTCACCGAGACACTGGAAAAAAGCGCTTGTGCACTGATTACTCGCAAACAGTCAACTTGTTCACCATTCTCGATGCCTACTCACTACCGAAGATCGAAGATATTATCAACAAGCTGGCGAAATACAAGGTATTTTCTACCTTTGACCTCAAAAGCGCATGTCACCAGTTGGAGTTGCAAGAAGCTGACAAAGCATTCACTGCTTTCGAAGCAGCAGGTCGTCTGTGGGAGTATAACAGGTTGCCCTTTGGCATCACGGACGGTGTCCTGGGCTTCCAGCGAACCATGGACCCAATTGTCGACTCGGAGAAACTAACGGGTACTTTCCCGTACCTAGACAATGTGACAGTAGCAGGCCGTACACAAGCTAAACGTGACACAAATGTTCAACGCCTGCTTGATGGGCTGAAGAAAAGGCAAATGACTTTGAACGGCTATCTCGTCGGTAATTGAAGTGAGCATTTTGGGATACCGTGTGGGCTATGGTGTCATGAAGCCTGATCCGGAACGCTTAACGCCGCTGCACGAACTGCCACCACCAACAAGCAAGAAAGCGCTTCAACGAGCAATGGGTTTATTTGCGTACTACGCAAAATGGATCCCCTGCTTTTCTGATAAAATTCCGAGACTTCAAGCCGTCACATCATTTCTACTTGACGAGAGGTGTTTGAATGTCTTCCAGTTACTGAAACGCTGCATTGGCGACGCAGCGCTGCAAGCAGTTGATGAAACGCAACCGTTTATCTTTGAATGCGACGCTTCCGAGGTAGCGACATCGGTGACGGTGAATCAGGACGGTCGCCCTGTCGCTTTCATGTCACGGCCATTGAGCGGAAGTGAGCTGCATTATCCTGCGGTGGAGAAGGAGGCGACGGCGATTATTGAGGCGGCAAGAAAATGGAACCATTTTCTGGCTGTACGTCGTTTCACGTTGATCACACATTAGAAATCTGTTGCATTTATGTTTGACAATCGCAAGAGAACGAAAGTCAAACAATAAGATTCAATGCTGGCGCTTGGAGTTAGCACCATTCTCTTATGAAATTAAGTACCGTCCAGGTAGAGAAAACAATGCTCCTGACGCATTGACCCGTGCGTTTTGTTCTGCGGTCTCATCCTGCAACCGGGAAGAGTTGCACCGGGACTTGTGTCATCCAGGCGTGACTCGCCTGCTCCACTTCGTGCGTTAGAAAAATCTACCGTTCTCGACCGATGACGTCAAGCGGGTATGTTCTTCATGCGGTGTATGTGCGGAAATTAAACCGCGATTTTATCGCCCTGATGAAGGGACTTTGATCAAGGCTACAAGGCCTTTCGAACGTTTAAACATTGATTTTGAAGATCCATTACCGTCAAATACTCGTAACACTTACCTGTTGGTCGTCGTAGATGAGTATTCGCGTTTTCCGTTTTGTTTTCCGTGTCCCAATATGTTATTAAATGCTTGGACCAATTGTTCGCTCTGTGTGGGATGCCAAATTATGTGCACTCTGATTTGGGTCGTTCGTTCATCTCGCAAGAGCTTAAAGATTACTTTTTACGACGGGGTGTTGCAAGTAGTCATTCTACCCCTTACCATCCGACTGGTAACGCCCAAGTTGAACGTTATAATGGGGCTCTGTGGCAAGCAGTCCGCTTGTGTCTTAAACCATATCAGTTGCCGGTCGAATCGTGGGAAAGTGTTTTTCCAGATGGACTTCATGCCTCGCGTTCATTGTTGTGCACCGCCACTAATGCTATGCCGCACGAACTATTCTTCGGCTTGCACAGGTCGCCTAGTGAGAAGACTTTGCCCTCATGGTTGTTGCGGTCAGGTCCTGTGTTTTTAAGAAAACATGCGCGTTCCGGTAAACATGATGACGTGGTAGAGGGAGTAGAACTGTTGCATGCGAATCCGATGTATGCGAATGTTCGTCACAAAGATGGACGAGAACAGAACGTTTCTCTGTGCGACATAGCGCCTTGTCCTCGGACGCAAACGCTGAATTCTCCTGACCCGGTGGTAGACGTCCCCGTTCCCGAGGTAGCAATCGATTCCCCTGCCTTGAGCAATGAGCATCAGCAGAATAGCGGACCAACTTCGCAAAGTCCGTAACCAACGAAATGATAATAGTTCTAACTTAAACGATGTCGCAAATACTAAGCCGCGTCGTTCCACACGAAGTACTCGTGGTGTGCTCCCGGACAGATATGGTCAACCGGCTTATTTTTAGAGGGGGTGATTTGCGTGGAATGTGCCTGTGGTTATTATTATTCCGTTCCTTGTGTTCAGTGGCCGCGCGTTCGTAATCATTGAATGGTGCTTGCTTCGTTGCAGCAGTGCTTCGCGTGTTTGCTCATCCGCCGGTATCGGAGGATGCGTTGGTTGATCTGGCGATCGGTCGCAGTTTGGATGTCGGTGTAATGTGTCTTATTTTTTCTTTTTGAAGGTTCTGACCTTTTAGTTGTTTTAAACCACGTTAATAAAATGGCTGTGTTGTGTTGTGTTCATAACAGTTATGTTACTTCATTTATGAAAATTTGTAAGATCACCATGGTTTTCTCAATGTTATGATGACTTCTGTCTGTCAATTTATAAAAAGTAGGTTGATTAAAGCTGTATGGTTTTTCTCTGCCGAGAAACATGCAAAGTAACAAAACAGCTGACATCCAGTAAAATAAAACGTCTTTAGGGCAGCTTTGTATCGATTGCTTTTCGATACAAATTGACAAATTTGTATCAAAAAGCTAAATGATGTTTAAAAACACTGTTAACCGCGCAGATCACTAACTTACAAGCGTGTCAGTATTGAAACCCGTATCGAGATGAACAGGGCCGGCCCTAGCAGATGCGGGGCCCAATGCAAGACTTGGGCGCGGGGCCCATGCAAGACCTGAGCGCGGGGCCCCTCTGAGCAGTGATTTTATGACTTCATCGTGTTCAATCAACCGTGTTGCGATCGTGGCAGTGCGCAAACATGCAGTACAGCACAAACACGGGAATTGAGCACACTTGCTCACGTTCGAGAGATAATTTGCTACTTCTGACGAGAGCGTTCCTTGTTAACAATGAAATTTATATGGCGTTTCTACTGAATTTTCAAGCGCAAGGTGTATCTGGCAAAATGAATAATCTACCCAAACACCATGGCGCGGGGC
>JGI24159J19872_10014782_pt1 | contig 10075 bp, 4 predicted proteins | sample Ectturendosymbi4_FD_19872 | JGI IMG/M metagenome (IMG submission 19872) | reverse complement strand
TACAACACTTACTGTACAACGAATAGGTAACTTAAATAGAAAGTGGAAATTCCTCCCCTGAACTCATGAAATTCCTCCCTGGGGAGGAATTCCTCCCCGGTCGGGAACCACTGGTCTAAACCTACAAACAGGCACTTAATAATTGCTAGAAAAGTTACCTTCATTAGTGGCGTTAAATATATTTCGGTGCATTACGCTAGGCCAAGTGCGTTTTTATCATGCCAGTCTGCGATTGTTCTCCCTTGGTATCGACAACCAGAAGAACTGCCTGGAATGGGCGTAATGTCATAAATGCTTTTCATTACCTTTTTGGTTGTGAATTGTTGCTTCAATACATACACTTTGCATGTACATCTAACTCTGCAATTGCGCCTCGAAACGCGATTGTCACTTAAAAATTTAGTGGATACCTATTGGGGGGCTTGAATTATCATGTGTTCGTCTTACAAAAGCCACATTACTTCTAGCCATGTCGGGAATATTTTCAGACATAGTTTTTTTCTGATCTTGCTAGAGATAGACAAAAAATGCTAAACAGGACCGCGCAACATGCTTTAGGTATATGTTGTTGGTGACTGTGCAGCGTGTAAAATTGGCACACATCTTGTTGGACCGCTTCAAATGTTGTTTGAGCTTATCTTATGATGCGCTTTAAAACTGTGGTAATTCATTGAAAGATTCCGTAGTTTGAATAGCAAAAACAGCCATTTTCTCGGCCTAGAAAGGGTAATCAAATTTTTGTGATACCCCAACAACTGTCACCACCAGAAAACTATAGCATTTCATACACGTGAAGACTTTTTGGGCACTCTTACCTGACTTTCATGCAAAAACACGTGACCTGGATCCACCCTTGACAGCCAATAAAACGTTTGTGACTCACTTTGTTTTCCTCTTTGTTCGGTGTTATCTTTTTCTAAGTCAAGTATTTGGCGTTCACTCAGCTGTTGCTTTTCAAATGCGTCATTCTTCAATTGTTCAACGTTTCTCCAGCGGGTTATTACTTCTAGCAAGACTGTTTTCATTGCATCCGCGCAGGCTGTGAGCATATCCTGCATTAACAAAAAAATACAATGAAGCATAGCATTTTCTGAAGCCACTGTATTTTTGAAAACAACACTGCAAAATTTACAATCACCTCTCGTAAAAATGTTTCTTCTAAAAAGTCGATAGAAATTCTAGTGAAGTCAAGGTTTCCAACCATTTTTTTAAGCTTTTCATTCCTTGCTTGGCTATCATTTTTAGCCCATAGCAGCACTTGCTTGCATGTTTCTTCTTCACACAATCTCTGCAACGCACATAGTTTTTTATCTTACTAAGTCAAAGCAGTGGAAAGGAGTAAAAATAATCACGTTTATATCTACTTCAATTGTTTGAGAGTGCAGGATTCAAAGGTAACACTTGGGTAAAAATTAAAACTAGTTTCAACCTGCAATCTGCCAAGTAATGTAGCACAAATGAAGCAGTTTACTACAGCTAGCGATATCCTTGTCTCACAGGCTATGAGAAGCGCTGTAAATTGTGCCGGCGAGGAATGCTTGTTGCCAGGATATTTCTTAAGGAAAATGTATTTTTAAAAATAGTGTCATTTCACCAGGTCAGCGTTGCTTCTTTTTTGATGTGCTGTGTGTAACCGTGGCTGTACCAGCAGGACGCTTGTTGTGCGTTTGTCCTCGATTGGCGTTTAATCTGGATTCATGTGCTCCCGTTGATTAGTGAGTTATAATACAATTCCTGGATAATATTGACAGCTTCCGCAGCTGTATCGATGTTAATGAGATGTGGATAAAATAAAGTAGAACCTCGCTGAAGGATTACGTGTGAAATGCACGAAACTGCTATTACGCTATATGCCTACATTTATTTAAATTGTTTTTGTTTCATTTGATGTACTGGCAAAATAAACATATTCTCTTTGGTAGAGTTCAAAAATTAAGATATATGATATTCAAAAATGTTTGAACATATTTTGAGAAAATCTTTAAAGATTTTTAAAATGAAAATACACACTACACAGGTGTCATTTACATCATTGTGTATTTTTGTGAAAAAAATGGAAAGTGGTTGTTTTATCTATCACCTTGTACGCGCTGAAAATTAATGAAAAATTGAAAAACGAACAAAATCAAATCAATTCTTATTTTCTGTAAAGTTGTATCATTGATAAAACTTGAGGTGAGGCATGGAAAATGGGATTGTGTGATGAGATAAAATCGGTTTTAGCACAGTGTAAATGGCACAACAATTGCTGAATTTACTGCATTTCCTTTTTTCACAGAACAGCTGAGCGCGTGGGTTGTAGGCGGCTTCGACCATCATGTGGAAATGTGTTACGCATCGCTTAATCCTTCACCAATTGAACGCTCCACTTTGAAATTATGACAATTCTGTTGTTTGGCAAGGGCTTCAGCTTTTGCAAATTGAAGAAACAAATGACATATACAACGTGGTATGGTGCGTTCATTGTTGTTTATCTCAGTGGGTACTTTCATTATTTCCATAAAACACTCAGGTTTTATTGCTGATGCCAAACAGTTGGTAGAGTTCAAAAATAGATTGCTGATACAGTGCTTCGACTGCTGTTAAACGTAAATCGTCGTTATGCAACGAATAATATCTTTCTTTCATTCGGAATAAAAATAGAGCCTAGACAAAAAATAAACTCAAAATCATTAGTAGCATTGGTCTACAAAGGCTCTCCAAGCCGAAATAACACTATGCCATGATCATCTATTGACAATCTATTCGGCCAAGGTCTTTGCTAGTTATTTCGGCATTGCTCTTTGATTTACTTACGATTGTGAAGCCGGACCCATCACAATGCATGCTCTGTCAAAAAACTGCGAGGTCGAACTGTCATGTCATACAATTTACGAGCCCCAATGCTACTACACTCGTGATTGTGATTATGATTAACTCTTATGTTAGCAAGTTAGCTTTCAGGGAGTTGTTACTGAAAAGATACCATTGAGCCACTAAATCCCAACACAACCTTTGGTTTGAAGAAAAATGCCGTATTTCAGTGTTTTATATCCGTACTTCGGCTGCTACTCGCAAACTTTTATTTAGCCTGTACGACCATTTGGCACATACAGCTAGACTCACCCTAGTGTACGCGTACAAGTTCATAGCAACATTTTGCAAATAAGGTTTATCAAAGGATTATTATCTTTTACTGCACAAACATAAAATGCAGTGTTGATCCTTTGCAACAGGCTAACGCTTGCTAAACATTTGCAATCATTCCTTTGTCGATCATTCTCATTTTAGGCTTGAATATCAGAGCAGTGTGAAACGTTTTGAGCCTGGTGCGCGGTACAGGGTACAGTGCATTGACAAAGTCATAAAATGCTGCTGCCTTGAGCGAATGGCTGTGCAAGGCTCTGTGTTAAACTTCTGTTTAAGGAAGCATTTTAACATAAACCGCTTACTTCATGGATTAGTAGATTGTCATTCAGGACCAAGTGGTTAACTTGTTTTTTTTCGAGCTTAGTCTAGGCTGAACAAACTCATTAAAGGTGGCTTAAATTTAACTACCAGACACGACCTCCTTAGACGTTTAATCTGAATTACTTGAAATATGAGTAAGTGGAACAACGGTTGTGAACAACGCCAAAATTAAAAGCGAAGCACGTTTTCTACTGTTAAACAGCCACGAAATGGCCACCCCGATGCTTTATTCCAGTTTATACACAACGGTGATCCAGGCATGTAGCCAGACATTGTGATAAGGGGGGCAAACAACATCTCATATTTTAAATATTTAATGCCCTTCGTTTTTGAAGCATCATCCATAAAACGTGCATTTGTCTGTTACTTTTTTTTCCTGAATATTGTGTTCAGGTTTGAGGCGTCAGATATAAAATCTACTTTAGTTGAATTGACAGGTTCTAAAAGTTTGTTTTCAGTGAAGTCCCAAGCTTCTACACTGGATCACAGCCACCATTTGCTCGTAAAATGTTCCTGCAAAACCGCTTGTAAAAATCGTGACGCTATAAGTGCAAGATTTGCTGTATGCTTTTTGCAGCCTACTATTGGAGTTGAGGAAGCAGTCATCGTGGCTGCCATTATGATTGCGCTTTTTATATTTACAATCTTCTGGTGCACACTAACACACGTTTAATCGAAGCTGAGCAGCGGCTTTTCTCTAAGACACCGACTCCTGAAGTATAGGCCTTCTACAAAACTGGCGTGCATATATAAGAAGTGGATCCTGTTTTCGTCCAATTCCTGAGCGACTGCAGTAATTGACGTGTGCAGCTGATAAACGTAAACGCTAGAGTCTCTCATCTCGTTTGAAAAATGTTTGGATTTTATGTGATTATGCGCTATGAAATGCGACCTGTTTTAGCATTTATGTACACTACTTGCACTAAGCTTGCTTCTCAAAAACGATTAGGCATTTTGCTAGCCATTTAGAGTTTACAAAACATTTCCCAAATGCGTTGAAGACAATTTTTGCAGATTGGGGAGAGTTGCACATGTCCTCAAAACAAACTTGCCTACGTTTGATGCACTCAGTCTACACGGAGTGTGAAAATGTTTGTGTATTTGTGAAAAAGAAGTACCACGGCTATGCACTAAATTAAGAAATACTGGTCACCGCAGCTTAGCGCAACGGTGGTTGGTTGATCCACCCGTTTTAGCATAACCGGTTGAACTTTGTTTTAAGTCCACTAAGTAACAAAATGCAACGGAAGGGGAAAAAATTACATTTATTTTCGTTTTAGTCACATGCGCTTTGTCGAGAAAGCAGATTTCAAGTTATCTGTAAGTACTATAATAGTAGTATCACGCCCTTAGAACTTACAAAATGAAAAGCATTTTCTGACATGCAGATTACAGTACGTTGCATTTTGCTGCTGATTCTTCCCGTTGCATCTGAAAGATTTCAATTGTACTGTAGGATTGGTTGTCATTAACAACAGATGAAAGTTGAATCAGTTTGAGACCATATACATAGATCGCACTCTGATTCACTTGATAAGACTGATATTTGCTCGCCGGCAAGGTAATGAGAAATCATTGATGAAAAAGTTGAAGGCTCCGGATGAACAAATAAATATCTAGAATAAATGCTATAGTTGCTAAACAGTGTCGGTGGAACAATTACCTGACAAAAGAGACTTTGAAACTAGATTGCTTCTTAGCCAAAGTTTGAGCTTTAAGGCATACAAAATGAAGGCCTAAATCACCGCCATATTCAGGCAATTAGTTTTGAAACTGTGCACATACAGAAATCCGCGACGTTCATTTCAGTCAACAGCTGATGCTGAAGACAAGGATAAGTTGTATTTGTAGCAAGCCAGATTTATCCGAGAGGAATTTTTGCGATGGTCTTGAAATGAAGCTTACAACGCCAATAGGTTTGCTGCATCAAGGTGATGCGCCGGCAAAAGCTGCGAAAAGCGTTACTCCAGCTATATCCAACCGATATGCCTTACTGGGCCAAACATTATGTCACTATCTGTTATGAATAACTTGGTTTCATTTTAGCAAACCAAAGTTTAGTTTGAAGCTACTGAACGCCTTCGAAATACTAACTGTATGGCACTTTTAATCACTTCCAATCTGTGACGCCATAGGTAAGTTCAATGCCAATGGAAAACAAAAGTAGTTACAAATAAAGACAGGTTCTCCTTTTATTGTACATACACAATAATGAAAAACGTACAGGGCCGCACAACATTTTCGACGAGGCCACATGCGGCACGCGGGTTGGACACAGCTGCGTTACTCCTTGTTACTTGCAATTAGTGATTACAAGCGGTTAGATACAAGTCTGTATTTCGTTATCATCAACTTCCACGCGGACCCTAAACCTCAAGTAAAGGTCATCAGTTATATGAATTCTCTAACGCTTACACTATAGCCTACACAGCTTTCGATTAATCGCAGACAATTAGCAAACCACACTACTTTGATCAGGTTCGACTAACAGCTGAATTAGGCCAGGATTACCTAATCATTTTCGTTGATTTTCACAGAAGTATTTCTCTGGCTTCAGACCAAAAGCTTGATTAACCTGAAAACGTCTGGTGCAATTTCCGGAATTGGGGGGGTCAGTTGCCCCCATTGCCACCCCTGGCTACGTGGTTCCATCGATTTACATTTTCTGAGCTTCACTGTTTTGGCTCACCATTCCCACATGATTTTCCAAGCACTCGACGTCAAAATGCAGGCCTGCGAGTAGGGATGTGCATTATGGAACTTTTAGAGTATCCAGAATGTTACAGAATTTTTGTTGCGAATCCAGAATATCGAATCCTATTTCGGAATAACTGCGGATTTGTGAAGCACTATGCATCGGTGTACACCGCCTTAAGGATTGCAAGAGCCGATACATCGGCCGTGCGGCACGATTTTTGCGAAAATTCACGAACCACTGAAGCTACGTCGACACTCAAGACATTGTAAGTTTTTTTCATGGCGCATTTTTGAGGCACTGACGACATGTTTTGGCGTCATTTCTGACATCAGACTAGAAAAAAACAAACTTTTGGTGGAGCCAAGAAAAGCAGTGGTTATGTTCAAAGATTGTAGATAGAGATCCAAACACGTTAGAAAAATCCATTCTACATACTAAATGTCGGCAATGACCCAAAGCTTACAGAACATCTTTTTGATGTACCGTTGTTCGGGGGTGTCCAGGGGGAATGGATCAATTTTTGGGGGTGTTTTTGTCATTTATTGCTTTAAAAGATACATTATCTCCCGTTCCGAACACAAAAAAATCTGAAAATTGCAGAACATGTTGACATCCATGTCCTACAATTTTCTACCAATTTTCAAGCAAAAATTTTGAGAAAAAAATTATGGCAATTTAAAGTCTAAAAAAATGACAAAAAATGGACAAAAAGCCAAAAACGTTTCGACAGTTTTTGGTCGTATTTGTCGCATTCTTTCTAATGATCCAAAGTCAGCTATTGACAACGATTTTTTAGCGTAAAATCGGAAAATCGTTTTTTTTCAAATTTTCCGAAAAAGGATTTTTCGAACCAAATTTTTCTGCCCCCAAAATAATGGTAAGTGACTTTATTTGGCATTGGTGGTTACCTATAATCCTTGCAAGCAGTCGAAGCCAAAAAACCGCTTCCAAGAAGCTAAAATGTAAGCGTGAAGAATTTTTCTTGAAGATGACCAAAAATTTGTCCGAAATGAGCAAAAAAAAACACCTCGAATTTATCAAAAATTTCAAATGCAAACGTACATCTTTATTAGACGCATTTGAAAGATCTCGCAAAAAACTTTCTTGCAATATTTTGCTTGTCGACGAATCTTCAGTGGTTCGCGAGTTATCGCCGAAAAAGCGACGTATCTGTTTCTGCGGTCCCTGAAAGGGTACACCTGAGCCGTACGGCCCCGCAATAACTTCGCTTCGCATTTGCTTTTCAATTGATACCGTTGGTCTGTTAAACACTGCAAGGTTTCAGAATATAAAATCTCAGGACCAAGGCATTTTCAGAAAACCCAGAAGTACTATATTATCACATAGTTCTGCAAATGTCAGTGTGCAGCGTCAAGCTACCAGATATCTATAGTGTGAAGTAGCAACTTAGCAACCACGTGTACAGAAATAGAGCAAGGTGGAAAACTTGCTGATATTCATCTGATACGGATAATCGCATATTCCGGTTAAACACACGAAAAGCTTGGCTAAATGCCTATGCAATTAACCGGATTCGTCTGAAAAAATATTGCAGCCTAGGCCTAGTAGAGGACGTTTGATAAAAAACTGCGATCGCGCAGATGTTTAGAATGCTGAGCAGCGACCACACACCCTGGTAATACCGTGAGCTTGTTGAGCGTTTCTTTCTTTGGAGCGCAAAGAGTGTCACTGCGAAGTTTATTACGACTGCAGAACTTATTGAAACCATTTATTTTGCCGACTTTGTAATTTTTCACCTTTATTTAATACAAATTTATTTCGAATCCAAATATTCGAAAATCCTTTGAATTTTGGATACAAATAGTGAATGATCCGAATCCACAGGATTCGATTATTCTATCCTATGTATCCCTAACTGCGAGTCAGATATTTGAGAATCTTCATTTTTATTTTGAGATAACGCTGCAAAGCTATACATTGTAAGTATGCAAATGCTGCGTTGTTCAGAAGCACTTTGTAGATCAGTGATCCCCAAAGTCCGGCCCGTGGGCCATATCCGGCCCGCGAAGGGGTTCAATCCGGCCCGCGAGCTTTCCTAGGAATGTTAAGTATTGTAAAAATTTCGTGTAGATAAATTAAAGTAAGATGCAATTACACAAAAAGCAAAAAACATTTGCTGCAATTGAGAATTTTATCCCGACGGGCTTCAAAAACCAAAACAAACCAAGCTTTCCGCTTTGATCTAAAGCTCAACTACAAAAGTTTGAGTTGAAAAGTCATTTGCTCAGGACGTAGGCCATTCGTTTGAAATATAATAGTTTGCGAACAACATATAGACAAGTAAACGCAAACACAGAAACTTGTGAGGTCATAGCTGCTTTTTTCGTTGGAAATCGATACGCACCAGCACCCTTATGTTGTACCAGGGGTTGCCAGGTTGGCATTTTTAATGTTGAATTGCAGTCTTCCGACCTTATTTAAAGCGATATGGCTTGAGAAAATGCTGTTTGGCCTTTTCAGTAGTGTTGGCAGAAAACGGTTGTTTTGTATTTTTTAAAACCCGACTGCTTTGAGTTTAAACTTTTAGTTTTTTCAGTCGTTTTGACATTTACTGAAGCTATATAGCAAGGGTGCACAACTCAAATGGATATTGAGGCCACAATTTTGCTTAAAGCCTAGTTGCCGGCTACACCATGTCAAATGAATTGCTCATACAGTAAAAACGATCTTCTTTATTACACAAAACAACAAACAACTGTTTACATTTCCAAAAATATACATAAGAAAATAGTTTGCGGAAAAAACGCGTTGGACACGTTTTTATTGGACCAACGTTGAAAAACTTTGCTTTCACGATGAAATAGCAATACGCATTACTGCACCTAAATGTCCAACTGTTACCCTAGTTCGCAGCCTAGATTTGTTTATTTTCATGGTTGAGAAGGCTTGTTCACAACAGTACGTGCTTGCAAGTTTACAAATCCAGATTCTCACATTATTCAACAACATCGATAGCCTACTTCTCTTGTTCGAGTCAAGAGAAAAAATTAGTTTGATGAATTTCCTTGGAAAGGGTCGTGCAAAGCTTCGTTTGAGTTCAAGTCTTAGAAGTCAGCGATTTTAACATTTTCTACGTTCACACCGAATGGTTTTTGAAACAAATTTATTTGGGTCTCCTGGCCATTAAGATATTGAAAGCTCTTTGAAAAGTTTTCATGAAGATCTTCACACATTTTCCACGTATTTTTTAAAGTCATGTATCAAGTCCGTCTGGCTTTCATTTATAAATTAAGACATGCTTTTGAACTTCATCATGTTGTTAGTTGACAATTGCTGCTAAAAGTGCTTCAGTTTACTTTGAAAAGCATTGACTGTATACAGTAAATCACCTGCATGCCATTTTCACTTTTGGTGGGCCACATTTGGTCCGTGGGCCCTGTGTTGTGTACTCCTGCTGCATAGCATATTTTGCCTAGCGATTTGGCGTATGTGGTCCATGCGAACCTGGGAAGACCGATATTGTTTCTGTGGGTTGTCTGTGACTGCTGCACTGTGCAATGCTGTAGATATTTTGTGGCATATGACATATATAACATATCAATTGCTTGTGTACCAGATTTAAAGTAATTAAAGCTGTGGCATGGTGCACGCTTGCATTTTCACAACCTGTATTTTTCAAATATTTATAGGCATTTCTTCTAAAGAATTCTCTATAAGAGTAGAAGGCACTGTTGGAGATTAAACAGTATTTATATGCCATGCTTCCAGGCTTGGCTACAAAGTAACATCACATTTTTGCCTTTACTCATCCGGGTAATTCACACATCGAACGCCGGTTGTCTGGAAACTTCCCCAATCGCAGAACGCCGGCACACGGTATATTCGTGGCCGGCGTACGATATACTCGTACTTCACTTCAAATGCCAACCGTTGAGCGCCGGGTCGTATGTTTTCCTCTATAAAGTA
>JGI24159J19872_10014778_pt1 | contig 10078 bp, 5 predicted proteins | sample Ectturendosymbi4_FD_19872 | JGI IMG/M metagenome (IMG submission 19872) | reverse complement strand
CGAGAACATGACAAACGACTGGGCGGTGGGCCACCTGCTTCTGCGAACAATCTTATAAAGTGATTAGTTTTCCGTTCGACCACGCACAGGCCTTCACCAGTCGGTGGGTAGAAATTGTCCATGTACTCAACGTTATGGAGTTAGTGCTTTGAACGTTTGTAATCTGTGTAAAGCAGGTCTGTCGCGGTTCTTACCTCGGTCGTATTGAATATCCTTGAGGCGATACGTTTGAACGGCAAGCGGTGTGGTCGTATAAATGTCAGTGAAGTACACGCGATACCACGCGACCCAACTCAACATTGCAATTAACTCCAAGGATGGAAAATTTTTCTTGAACTTCGAAAATAAGGATGGTGTCATCAGCGTCGAGATGTTGGTTGCTGTGACTGATGGTGTCACGTTTAGACTTCAAGGTCATTAAATCATGCTTATCGCTTGGGACCACGGCCAACTCGATTAGTACCCAGAATGGTTCTCTACTTTCCACAAAAACTGATGGAGTGCTTTGGTCGTTGCGAGTCCTAGAATTGATTTAATGTGCAACAACTTTGTCTAATTTTGCGCAAAAAATTAGCTTTGAATTGTTTAGTAAATTGTTTCAAGTGGATTTGCGTCTTTGTTTCTAACAAGCTCTAAGGTCGTTGATCTGCAGGTCAGTTGAAAACTTAGCGTAAGTTTTAAGTTTTCTAAGCTACTTGCGCTACGTGTCTCAAAAAAGTTTACTTTTTAATTCCTGAACGCACGGGTTTGTCTGTTAAGTTATTATTCATTATTGTACAGTACTTTGCAAAAATCAGCTGAAATGGACTATTTGAACCGATAGGTGGTTGGGTGTTTTAAAGAAACTCCTAAATTATTCTTCTGCGGCGACTCATTTCCACATTCTAAACTATCAGACATGAAATTAGGTTTATTTTAAAACTTATGATTGTGGTTGCTATCCGGTGAAAGCTTTGATGCAGCATTTATAGGCAAACTTTACTGACAATTTGAAATCTCCACTCTTTTTGGCCGCTCAAACCGCCAGTGGGTGATGTATTCTGAATCTCATTTATGTTTTCATCGTCATTGTTGTTTCCGGCACGACTTTGCAAGACTTCCCAGCTTGAAGTTGATTCATTTTTTTATGTTGATAATAAGGGTCACTGAAATGCTTCTGAGGTTTGATAATTTTTTATAATTTGAAAGGTCATTTTCATCTGCAAACAATCAACTATCCGCATTTTTTCCTAGAAATGTTTAAATGGAACTCGATGGTCTTACTATGATTTAACACAAACAATATGGAGTTGTGCAGCACAGTTGTGGACTCCTCAGTCTGAGAAGAATGCGACGGTCGAGTATCGACATCGGTCAGCAACGCTTTGCGCGCTGATCAGGTATCTTCAACCAAAGCCTTTGATTTTAGCCGGACAGCAACACGCAGCAACATGTCGGCTGCTGGCTGTTGTTGTCTCAGTGAATGCAATTCTTGATGAACACAACCGGTGCAGAACTGACATGCCGGCGGGTAGATGGTTTGTTTTCTGCCGTACAGACAGGCAGATGGTCGATTTTTGCGGCTTCCGCCAGTGCGATTCATCTACACCGCATGCTTACATGTGCTCGTTTGTCAGACCGCCTCAACCGCGGTCTGACTCTGCTTGCCAATCACACGTTTTTACGATAATGGTCAGAAATGCGGACGGCTCTCGCATTACAAAAGATATTTGATGCAGACGCCAGAATGCACAAACGAGTTTTATATGAAACGATTTTAGCACTGAGGATGCATAGTGTAAGGTGAAAACGATTTCCTATTTAAAAAATTTGCTGATAGATTCACACCCATCGCCTTGGTGGAGCCTAGTTACTTGAATATATTGATATGTGCAAGTTTGAATCATCGCAAAAAGAAGAAAGCAGAGCCCTGTCGACTGGTTCCTCGAAAGCTTGTAGGAAACCTAGAGTTTTTAATTGTTGAAAACAATAAGGATGAAGGTCTTCCTTTGTGTATCGCGGCAGTCTACGTTGTTCCGTGAAGAAAAAACGAACGACACTCCAGTTTTGAAAACGCGTTGTTCGATAAATATTAGACCACGTCGCTTAATCTTTCGTACTAGCTCAATGAAATATTTAACTAGGAGAAGGCATTCGTGGACCGGAGAGATCTGTTCGTCTTTTTGTTGCAAACACTTCGCATGCGAAACACAGCACTAAGTAAGTCACTGCTTGATCTATGAGAGAGTTTCCCAAAGTTTGAACAGTTTTAGCAACAGGCGTCACAGACCTGATATTCTGCTTTTTTCGTGTTTGTCAAAACATTTTTGATTGCTTTCTGTCCTTTCGACGAAAATTGTTTAGCGATAAGCGAACCCTGTAAACAGAAACTACGGCTAATCTCTACTTCGTTGAATGTGTTCCGAATACTTTACAAATTCAAAAAGATCTCATTGTGTAAGCATTTTTCTCATGGCACATGCCGTTTGTCCTTCTGACCCAAGTACATTAGATTTTAGGCATATGTTCAAAAGTGCCAGAAGGCGCTCAGGGCTGGCACTCATACATCGGCCGCAATGAGACGTCGATGCGACTCGGGCTCGAAGGAAGCTGGCTGGCAAGCTGTGCCAGTCCAGACATTTGCGTCAAGTGCTTACGAGTATCGTAAAGCGTTTGCTTGAGCCTGAAACATTCAGAATCAGGAACATTCAGCCTTCCTGGAAAAATCTTGTCGTGTCTACTGCGGTGGATGTACAGTTTGTTTGACGCACGTTCTCGGCAGTCGAACTGGAACAAACGCGAGCTCAATATGTTGCTCTGGGTCCGAGTCGGTTTCGCCGTTGATGAGAAGGAATCAAATGTTGATATCTACACTGCTGGGAAATCGTCTGTTGTTTTGCGAAAGTTTTTTGTCGATCATGGTAGATTTTAACAACAAGTAATCATCCTAAGTTTGCCGTTTTTGTTCGCTGAACTATGAAAAATGCAACTAAATCATGACTCCCGCATTGAATGCACGCCATAATAAGCTTTACCTGAAAAGCCACTCTCACGCAGTGTAGTCTGTGCAGTGTGCAATACCAATGAGCGAAGGCAGCCATTATGACCCATATCTTTTTTAGACCGGGCCGGACACTGACAAGACCTGATGTAAGTTTCAGGGGCCGGCAACCTCTGGCCTTTAGGCCGGATGTCACGTAGTTTGTATTCTAGTCATGCCAACGTTCTACTCAGACTCAGAGTGTTATTCATTATTGGATCCGGTAATTGTACTTGCTACGGTGTCAGAGCAGCAAGACGAACGTCTCCTTTGGCATTCTGTTACTATTTTGCGTTTGGTCTGCTGCGCCAGTTCTGTGTTCACACAATCCCCACATTCCGTTTCTTTCACAATCTTGCAATGTTACCTACGTCACAATCACTCCAATTGTGCGTATTAGAAAGGCTCAGAAAGATGTCAGAGGATAGTGTGCGCGGGCGATCACAGGTAGGCTTCTTTTGCGTAGTCATTACCAGGGGTGCCAAACAGTGTTGCCACTTCTGATGTTTTAACATCAGATATTTTGAGAGAAATTTCTTGATGTTTTGTCAACAAATCTGATGTTGACTGGGCTGTTGTTTATGTTTTCCGCATTTCCTCTCCTTTTAGAATGTAAATAAGTTAGATTCATATTTTGAAAGTTTCTTTCATCAATCTCTCACCCTCATGTGTGTTTGGTTATCGTTCCAAACTGAAGGAGCTCCCTGCGCTGCATTGGGATTAAAATTTTACGTTACACATGACCGGCGTCTCCATTTACTGACGACACGTCCCTCAAATGCGGATCCAACGAGGTTTATCGCGCTTTGTTAGGTAGTGGAAATAGAAGCATTTAGATCAATGGTTTTCAACTTTTTTGTGCCGCTACCCCTCATAGCAACCCATTATAACCCAACGACCCCCAATCTAAAACTCAAACAAAGCGAATTCGACACCGCTGTGTACATAAAATATCTACTCGTGACCCCTACAAAAATGATTCATGACCTTCCTGGTGTGCTGACCCCCAGGTTGTAAATCACTAATTTAGCTTTATATGAAACTGTAAAGTAAATATCTGAAGTTATCTAATGTTGAAATAAGGCAACAATCTGATGTTAACAAGGGTGACCCCAGTGGCAACCCCAAACCTGGGGTTTTACCCCCATATATCATTTTTAATGTCTTTCTGGATTTTTCCTCTGAAGATTGTGTGGTTTTGGGATTTAACTGCGCGGCAGTGATTTTTCGTAGGGTATGACGTTTTATTTGTAGGCTCAACTTATCTTTTTTGTATAAGTGCCTTAATTTTCAGTTGATGAGCTGATACCGTATACGCTCAAAATATTAGCTAGGTCCACTGAATTAAAGTGACAGAGGTAGGCTACTAGTGAAGCAAGCCCAAAGAAAGACATTCAGTGTTACTCATAGCAATTTCAGAGAGAGTGGTTGGCTACTGCAGGACAATGGGAATGAAGATTTTGGTTACTGTAAACAGGGCCATCACCAGCGGGGGTCCAGTCGTGCTCGCCCCCCCCATTTGAAATCGTTTGGCCCCTCGGTTGCTACATACATCTAATACTGTATTTTAAAAATGTGGCCCCCCCCTTCTGGTTTTTGGCTCCTCCTTGTGGTTTTTGGCCCTCGCTGCTAAATCCTGGCGACGGGCCTGACTGCAAATGCTGCCAAATCACCCTTACATATGAAAACAAGTCCATGTTAATGCGACATAAAGAGTCAAACAGACGTGAAAGGAAACGAAATGGCAGCATTTATTAGGAAATGCGATTGTGTGGTTTTACAGAACAAGTTTGTAACGGGCCATACTTTTTCAGTCTGTGAAGAATTGCAAAGCTGCAAACAGTTGCTATGCTGCAATTTGGGTAAAATTTCGCTGATCGTGTGTATTGTGTGTCATGGCGCTAATGCTATAGAGAGAATCAAAACCAGTAAGATCGTACAATGTTCTGCTGGCACGGAAAAAGAAGCCAATGATGCACTTCTTGCAAGTGCGAACTGGAACATTACATGGCGGCAGGTTAAATCCAACTCGGCGGTGTTCGGCAAGGGGTTGAACGAGTGACGGCCAGCGGCCTAGGTCGTTGTCTTGAAGGCCTTCCAGCGAGAGAGAAGGCCTTGGTATCTGCAGCTTCAGCGGCGCGAGTTTCCAGCCAAGTTGGATCCCTGTTCAAATGCACGTTTTTCATTGGATGCTGATAAGTGAAAGAAGCTTGAGACTGGCATTTTGATCAAACACTCGCTACGCTTGACCAAATCGATCAGAACCGGCTCATTTTTGGCGATGCACATTGGCACGGCTTCCTTTGATCATTTTTTATTCCACTGTTGACCTTTAAACCAATCGCGTTGTATTGTTCGCCACGTGACCAACTTAAGCTTTCCGTTACGTTTCATTGAACCGGGTGACTGAATGTTGTTGTTTATCCTGCGCTGGCGAAGTTTACGCGCTATCGCGTTCGCCGGTCTGTTTGAAGAGAAGTGCGCGAGGTGCCAGCTTATGAGCGAACCCTGCCTGCTCTTCAGCTTTCTTTCTCTTGAGCAACACGCGTTGTGTCGCTCGTGATCATGCACACGCACGCCCGCCGCGCTGAGACGTACTTGGCATCACTAAGAAATCGAGTTATGGCGATGGTGCCTGGCCAAATGAATTTCAGTTCGTGTTGTGTGTACGATGGGCACTTGGAGCAATAGCTGCTAAAAAAATTTGAAATTTTGTTTCTCGACAACTTTCGCAAGATTTTAGATACTTTTCTGCATTTGTGCAAAAAACATGCCTGCGAGTTTAGTTCAGCCGATGAAACTCTCCGGTGAGCGAAAATTATAGCGATCTGTGATTAAATTTGAACCGTGATCAGAGGTTGGTGCCGACACCGCTTTCGCAAAAGAAAAGTTACTTATTTCGAAGCATGCAAAACGAGAAGCATGGAAAGTTTACATGATTATACATGAAACCAGGTTCTGTTCGGCAATTTTTTGTCTTAATCGCTTTTGAAGAGCCGGACCAAGTAAAAAGCACTTTGCAGCAGTTTGTAATTATTCATAATAGTGGTGTGTTGTGCTCTGCGCCGTTCATCTCCTCTTTTCATCTGTTCTGTGCGATGGTGATTTGCTCGGTAGATTTGCGCATTACGTCACGGCTGTCACATCTGGCAATAGAGAACTGTTGTTTCTACGTCGTCGTAGATGGAACCTCGTTGTGTGTCCTCTTCTTCGATTCTCTTGAAGAAAAGGATTGGGGTTTGAGATTGGTTTGTGGTTATGGCAAAACCCAGTAAAATAGTTATGACAACCTTAAAACAAAAGATATCATTGCGAGATTATTGGAACTACGACGCGATCCCTTTGGCGCCTTTAATTCCATACTTTATACGCCAGCAAACCGCGAAAATGCATTATACGGCCGCAAAACGTGCATTCATTGACTAATGTGAAAGGTATTTTACAACCAAACTCAACCTCTTCATGTGTTTGTTACCTGAAAAAAAACAGTGAATATGAAACGTGGAAAGTCCCAGCACGAAAGTCATGCTTGTATCCTGTTGAAGAACGTATGAACCAACCATGGTTATCATTTGATGCGATCATAGATCGACTGCGGTTTTTGTATTCGTTTTCGACATAAAACTTAACTGAAAAACAGTTTGCAATTCACAGGAAACATGTAGCTGTTAGGTTTTCGGAGTGAATGTAATAAACTGACAATGATTGTTTGAAGTTGTGAGCTGTTTGGTGTTGCTGTTGTGAAAAGCNTTTAAAGAAAAATGGCGATCCGTTACGAACGTCTCCAGGACGGTACCATACCATGGAACTGCGAAGCGCATTATGTTTCCCACGTGGTTCCACAGAGAAATGATCGTTGTTCTGTTTCACCGGACTTCCCTCTGAGCTGTTTCAGTGAATCCAGCGACGCTGAAAATAACAGTGTCAGCTCACCAGATATTTCTAGACGGGATACTAGAAGCTTGAGCACAAGGGAAGATTCTCGTTCAAATTCTCCTTCGTTTCAAAGCTTCCCAACCACTGGCGATGCATCTTGTGTGGTCAACACCCACCCTTCGTTGTGCTGCCGCAGCAACTCGAGCAGTTCTTTCTTTCCCATTACATCCGGCTCAGGCAGGCAAAGAATTGTTCAATCCTCAACTCTGCAGGATAAACCACCCATGAAAGCGACGTTTACTTCAACCGGTACGCCGTATTCCGAGATGACGATTAGAGTGCCACAAGTTACGGAAGTTTCGACATCAGGTTGCTTGTTTCCAAGGTCGCATTTACACTTTCCACAAGACAGTGGTTCGAGTAACCAAGATGCTGCTTCGAAACTTGACAGAGAAAACAGACGGGAATTCCCCGACGCGTGTTCGTCAATACCAGCTTCGGAAAACGTCGACGCTGAAGCACAATTGAAACAAAATGGCGGCTGGAAGCGAAAAAGCGGGCATTCGGAAATCAATGAAGTTGCTAAAAAATGCTCATGTGTCAGTGATGGACGTTCCTTCAACGTGAATACTACCAGTCCTTTTCCAGTTGAAGGAAGTGTAAATCTCACTGATTGCAATGAACCAAGTTTAATGCTTTCTCTCCAAAATGGTGGACAATGTGAGAAACGCCGCCATCGACTCCATCGCAGCGTAGAGTTCGAATCATCNACGAACATCNTTTCGCAACCAAGTTCAAGTCCTGTTTCACNGTGCAGCAGAGTAGCTAAGGATAAGTTCAGCGAATCGGACGCCGCCGAAGCTTTGCTTGGCTTACGCAATGCATTCTCACAAACGACAGAAGCCAGTGGAATGCACCAGTGCGATTATTCGAACCTTCAGACGGATTCTCGTCCAACAACAGGTCCTTCGCGCAAAAACATGACGGTATTTTCGGTGCAGGAAGCGACTGATACAAACGTATCTGAAGGTGCACGATCGAAAAGAAATGAAAGTGTGACTGACTTGTCTTCTGCGTTGCAACCTGTCAAACAAAATACTGACTCATCGGGCAAACACTGCACGAAAGAAGACGCAAAACAGAAAAAATTAGAGACATCCTCTGGTGCACAGTTTCATTTCAAAAAAGCGTTTTGTCGTAAATTTGTGCAATCCATTGATAAAACAGCATCTAAAGATTCCGACAAGATCTGCGTTTCAAGCAAAATGGCGTCGTCTCGTTCCGCAGTGGAGAGCACACAAAATGGAGTCCAGCCCGGTGCTGCTGTGGCTTCAACGAAATCAATTGCGCACGAAAGCGAAAAGATTGAAAAGAAGCCCGCCAAAAACTATGATGGCAATGAATCTTCAGAAGTGAACTGTGAATATGATTGCGAAAAGACGAACATAAATTTAAACGAGCGTAACCGTGCAGTTGGATCCACGCCGCCGCTTGCTGATCCAGTGAGCCCGAGCAACGAAAGGGATGTGACTGAAAGAAAGTCAATCACGTCAGCTGCGGAGGGCAGCGACTCCACTTTGCATTCGACTGGCGACTCTACTCTTTCGTCGAAAGGAGGCAGTTATCGTGACACTCCCGTGATGGCAGAAACTGACGCGATAACTAGCCTGATGGATGTCGTCAGCAGCGATGACGTCACTGATACGGATTGCAGTGGCGACGAAACAAGTGATAGCGACGAATCCTGTAGCAGTGATGACGAAACGTCCAGTGATTCCGCAGCGCTTACGAAAACCCAGAAAAGCACCCGCTTCGTCTTGAACAAGCCAAAATTTACCCTTCCAGCAAAGCGTGCGTGCGAGCAGAAAAAGACAAATGCGGTCAACAATGCGATGGTGGTATCGAAGTCATTCGTGTCTGCTCCATTTCCACACAAGCCACTGATCCCAAAAAGCGTTTGCGGAAAATCTGCACTGAATCCGAATCAAAGCAAGTTGAAACGCGTTTCCGGCGACGTCCGCATCAGAGAAGCTACGTTTATGTTTCGAGGCAAAACTGCGAAAAACGTTATTTCGCATTGGACTGGACAAAAATCACCGTCGATTCCTCGCCCGTTTTCATCTGTCCGTCTGTCGCTGAAGTCGTTCAACTCAAGCGATGAAGAGAGATTTTCGCCGAATAAAAACGTGAGCAATTCGGCGCCAAGTGGTTTCAGTAGCTGCCAAGTGAATGGAACGAGAGGTTGTTCTTTTCCATTCATCAGTGGTGGTACTTCCTTTCAGAACCTGCGAATTGAGAATGAAGTGAGGTCGACACATGAAAGAAAAGCTGACGACTTTTCGCTGTCTCAGGAAGTCGGGCTCCATGATGATATGTCGATGCGACAATCACAAGTTGCCTTTCCAACATTACCCGCACAGGAGGCTGAGCAGTCATTTTCTTCTGCTTCACTCCGCAAAAAACGAACCGCGCCGAGCTTCCCTACTCCGCTGAAAAACATTGCATTGCAAGCTCATCTCTGAACAATATCGTTGATGAAAAGAAGTTGCAACCCAGGCGGAAAGTTGCTGCCAGGAGGTCGAAAACTGCGCACAAAGCGTCAAATAATAGACGAGATGAAATCTACTTGCGAAAAATCACCAGGAATGTTGACACTAAAGTTTGCCAACGGATTGCATTGGCGTCTAACAGAGACGCTCTGCTGGTTAAACGCAGCGGCAATGCAAAAACTTCAAATATGCTGTCGTCGTCTGCTGCACGCGATGAACATTTCCAAACTGATACAAGTCGAGTGAAACGGACTAAAACTCGTAGAAACATAAAAAGGCATCGGCGTAAGTCCTCGACGAATGAAAGCTCATCAGACGCCATTGCGAAACCCAAGAAGCTTCGAGACTCCACTATGGACTTTATCCAGCGATCGGAAACCGTCTGTTCCGTCGTGGTTGGCAGGTACGCGCATTCCGTCCAGTCGGTTAATGCTGGTTTTAATATACTGTCCACTTTTCCATGTCCAGCGTCCTTGAAAGCCGGAGTAGCTCGAGGCGAGTTACTCTCCGTTGGTTCTGTGACTGAAGGGTGTCGTTCAACCTCTCGGTGGTGCAAAGGTAGGAATGTTAGCGAACTGAAACTAAAACGACAGAGAGATTGCTGGAAACAAATGACTATTGACATGTTCTGCAT
>JGI24159J19872_10014776_pt1 | contig 10078 bp, 7 predicted proteins | sample Ectturendosymbi4_FD_19872 | JGI IMG/M metagenome (IMG submission 19872) | reverse complement strand
TTTTTTTTTGTATCGTATAGTTTCGAAATTTTCAGATTTCTGGATATGTCCACTGATCCTAAACTCACATCGATTAGAGTCTGTATCTGCCTGCGGCGCAAGTTTAACAATCAACAAAATGCACAGCACGCTGCCGCGGTGCACTACAAGCGCTTGCGTCCTGCACTACAGTTACTTGTTAATTTTAAACTTTTTAGTTCTCTTACACATATGCGCAATATTCGAGGGCTACTGTTGTTAGATTAGATTTTATTGTGAATTGGCATGATTCCATTCAAATTTCGCTTGAAGTACCTCTCAGTTTGAAACTCTTGTTTTATTGGAGAGAGTTCTATTAAAGATTTGTTTGAAAATGGAAGTCGTAAAGGAAAATTCAGTTCAGTGGACAGACGAGGACAGTAATACGTGAATGTCTTAAATTCGACAAAGTAGGCAAACATTCAAGTTAAACAAAAATAACTACTGTTAATAATCATCAGTGCACCATATCAGGAAAATGCACTGCCAGCAATTCACATAAAAATACATCGCATATAGCTTATCAAATCCTTTAGGGCAAACCAGTTTTATCAACGGGATTAATTTCGCTACATTATTCCGAGTTTTTTAGTAAAAAACACTCAAATGTTCCTTCAGTATCGGGCCCCTCCGTAGCTGTCGGGCCCCGGAACAATGTACCTGCGGGACCTCCCTCTCATAGGCCTTGCCCACCCCACTACACCCCGATTAAGTTAAAGCCGAAGTCTAATACCAAATATCGCTCAGATGCCTTCACACGCAAGAAGCGCCTTTAATTCTCGCAATCCGCTACACGTAGAAATTGAAATGCAAAATCTAAATCTTCAAGTAACGTTACCACAGTGCAAAAAGATGTGGGAACGCCGTTCCCACCCCACTACACCACTGCGTTCACCATTCAGAAAAACATTCGATGGAGCAGGTTATTAATACTTTTTGGGACAAAAAAGAACACCAATTATTTTGTTGCAATTAAAAGCAATTTCGTGTTCAACCGCATAGTCACCACAAATGATTCAGAAAATACTGGAGTCCACTAATGGTCTGGGGCAGCGGTTGTTAAACTGGGTTCGATTGAGCCCACAAGGTTCGACGGAGCCATTTCAGGGGTTCGAAAAAGGTCATCTGAAACATGTAACCCATTTTTACTTTCTGTTAAATTGGGCCAAAATGGGGTTCGACAAAAGCTTGGAAAACTACGTAAGCGTTCGGTGTGTTTGTATAGTTTAAGAACCACTGGTTTAGGGCCAAACACACATATATCATCAGTATATATCAGATAATTCGCACCCATATTTCCCACAGTGCACCCCATGGACTCTGGCTGAACCCAGCTGGTTTGAGAGTTCATCAATGTAAACAGCGAATAAAATGGACTCAGAACTCCCCCTTGCCTTACCCCGGTGGTTACAGTAAAGGGGGATGAAATGACTTGTGCCCCATTTCACCTGCATGGTCTGGTGCCTATACCAACTCAGCAATAGTCTTACTATGAACATCGGTACATTTACTATGCACATCGGTGCATTAGTTTAGCGAGCAGCAGGTTGAGGTTAGTTCTGTCAAATGCTTTAGACGTATCTAAGAGTGCTGAAAACACTTGGGTATCCTTGTTTACATGATATTACACAGTCTGAGTAAAAATATGCACTTGTCAATGCTATGTTGTGGCTTGAAAACAAATTGGTTGCCTGTTGTGGACACAAATGGTGAGATGCAGGACAAAGTGTAATATTCAAACAATTTGGATATGATACTTACAAGAGAAACTGGTCTATGGTTCCCAGCATAACTTATATCCCCAGTTATATTTTTACAAATGGTACAATGACAATTTATTTGCATTCCTGTGGAATGTTTCCATGAATTAAACACACATTGAAGAGACTATTGAGGTAATTGCACACAACTTGAATCAGCATGAAAATGTGTTCAGCAAACATGTCATCTTTGCCAGCTGCTAAGTTCTACCTCTGCCTTAGCAAAATCATGCCTGCTCCGCTGAAGACCTTTATACTCCCCTCTGTCGCGGTTACCGGCAGTAATCGTTTTCGCTCCCTGCTAAAAATTTCGTTGGTGCGATTATATTTTGAACTTTTGGCCCTGAATGCTTCTGAGACTATAAGGCTGAGTACAAAAAGTCATCTACAAATTATTTAGGGTTGAACTGGCGCAATAAGGTCTCCGCTTAGAATGCTTTGGTTGGTATACAGTATCTTGCAGGCCTGTCAGCAGAAATTGCAAACCTTGATGATTTTATTTTGGTTGCAATATGAAGCACAGCGTGGCATTTCCCGGCGAAAGAGGTAAGCTGTAATATTTTACAAAATTATGCAAGGCATAGGTTGCAAAAGTATGGCGTTGAAAGCCACGGGCTACTGGCTATCAAGTCGTTGCATTCCTCCTAAGGTTGTCTTTGTGTTATAACAGTATTACGTGAAATGCATTCGCCGTGGGTGTTGGACTTCATCAAGGGTGTCTACTATCGCCACTCTTCTTTATAAAGCAGGAGTATATCAATTGGACAGACGGCTAAAGCCGGGTCAACGATTGTGTCACTGTTGGAAATGGCAAGATCATTGGTTTGCACTTTGCGGATAATTTGGTGCTGCTTGAATCCTCTGAGCAGGATCTTCATGCGCTTGATCAGTTTGTAGTTGCGTACGATCAAGCTGGAATGAATAGTAGCACTGGAAAGACAGGAATTTGTCTTTCTAAACACCCAAGTCAGCGTGCAATAAAACTTAGCAGCAAAACACTGCAGCAGGGTTCCTCTCGCCCTGTAAAAGACGGATATCCGTAAGTAGCCGATCTTGTTAGTGGCCACAGGGGCAGCGAACCTACGACCCGCGTGACCACTTAATGTGGGCTACGTCAGATTTTTCCTACATAAAATTTTGTTGGATCTACGGTCGGCTTGTGCCCCCTTTTTCAGAGATGCCGTGCGGCCCCCTTTGAGAGTTTCGCACTTTGTTTTTGCATTGTTTTGTTAAAAAGCTCATGAACCACATTTCATTGGCTCTGAAGCAAGTCATGTTTTTCAAAATGAAGCAAAAGTTATGTGCAAATGTGCCAAAGCGGGCCATCAACAACATTAACGTGTAGTTTTTGGGTCCCTTTCTGAGAGTTTGCTTCGGGCCTTTAAAATCTAATATCCACCCCTGAAATCGAAGGCACAAAAAACTCTCAGCCTATTCAGGCAATAGTTAGTTGAGTCCTGCACGGAACAGGTTAACCCGCGTGGGTTGCGGATACCCGCATTTGCGGAGCGGATGCGGGAACGGGCAGAGATTGCGAGCGGGCTAAGAAATTCTTTGTGCGGATAACTGAATGATGACCCAGTGCATGTGAAAGTGACACGAGCAAGAAATTAAATGCTACAGAGAGCTTGCAGTGCAAGGGTGTAGCATCATTTTTTATTGGTGGCGAGACCATTGATTGGAGTTTCCAGACCTCAGTGATCTTGCAAGCAATGGGCTTTGCGTGATGGCAGCTAGCACTGTTAATAAACAAGTGCTTACTGCTTAGTATCGATGGTCATATCGTAAATACAGCGGAAGAGCAAATTTTGAAGAGTTCGTCAGTGAACAAGATATTCTTGCAAAAGTGCTCTTAAGTTTGACTAAATTTCACAGTTTTACTTCAGTGTTTTTAAAGAGTTTCTGTTACCTTTGAAATGAACAACTGAGAATTGCCAGCAGAGAAGAAACACACTGCATGAGTTTTTTAGTGGTTTTCAGACACACTGACAGGTGCAGGATTGGGATGGAAACAGTTCAGGGCGGGCAAGATTTCTCAAATTTCTGCTGGTGCGGAGCGGACATAAAATTTCAACCCGCGCAGGATTCTAATAGCTGTCACTGAGCACTTTCATTGCGCTCTTTCGCCAACTAGCGATAGATCATAAAACGTTATCGCTTTCGTTTCGTCAAAAACAATGAGACCTGCAGCAGATCAGAATCTTTTAAAATTATTGTTATACAGGTAGCTTGGTCCACTTTACTACAAACTTAAGAAAAAAATGAAACTTTTTGTGATAGTTTCTGACCAATTATGCAAGATCGTGCCGAAGGTGCTAAGGTTGTAGCTGATTGGTAGCACTGCAATTTTCGTCGACTGTCCAAAGACCCGTTCCGAGAACTTTCCAGGCCTTCGCAGTGACGTGTTTACCTTGAAAAGCTCAGACCGCTCTCAAGATTACATCTTATTTGTATTATTTGTTCGGGAAGCGGGCCGATCAGATGGGCATCATTGTACCTAATTGATGTATGGACAAGTAAACAGCAAATCAAGAGTAAAAAGTAGCCGTTAAGGCAATAGATGATAAAAAAAGACAGTTTGACACGTTTCTTAGATGACCACTAGACCATGCCGTTGCTTTCGTAAGAAATTAAACAATAACTAAAAAGTGTTTGAACCAACTTGGACGCACACAATAAAAGTCGCCAGTCAATTTTATTGGTCGCGCAGATTCTTGATCACGGGGTCGTCCGAACAAACTGCCCTGTCACAATCAAAAGCAAAACAGTACGTACGTCATAGTTATTCGACCGTGGGATAGTTAGTACGTCAGTGACGATCGAGCTGCAACAAGCGAGTGAAAAGGAAAGAAAATACTTCGGCTCCGGCAACACAGTCACCAATGTACTACTGCGATGAATCGTCCCACCTCGGCGGACAGCACGTCTGCGACTACATATCATAGGAGGCCAAAAAGCAATACTGGAATTGCGCAACACGGTAATTTGTACAGACATATGACGAAATGTGCAGTCGCTAATCGTTGTGAACACTAGGAAGAAAAACGAACCGCGGCGAAACGACCGAGGAAGTACCAGTCAGGAGATCACGTGGAGCGGCTCGGAAAGGTTTCATTTCGCGCAATGTGCACATCAAAGTGTTTTGCCGCAAGGAAGCCGCATGGTTTTTACATTTTGCCTCCAGGGCGGGGCCTGTACATTTCAGTGAAGACAATTACAGCAAGTAAGAAGTTTTCCAAGGACTGAAGCAGCCGTTAGTGTGTTTGCTCATACAGCCCATAGGCTCGTCGGTACATCTAGCGCCGGAAATCTAACGTTTTCCACACTGTGCGACACTATTTGGCAGTGTACTGTTAAACGTCGTCCATTTAACACACAAGCGTTACGTGCGCCGTTGCCAGCAGGTACCGACGAACAACCGACGGCCAGCCGCCATCATGCGTCAACAAAGGTCCGGCGGCAGCAAGTTTTTTTGGCACGACCAAGAGAAGGTGCACCGCTGCAAGCGGATAACAATGAACGTGCGGGCGAGTTTGTGAAAGCGGGCTTTCGAAGAGGTACAGGACAGTGCGAGGCTTCGAAGCGGCAAGACTAATTCCGTCTCGTCGTTCGGGAATGCGTTGGCGTGACGCACAGGCAGGATGTCGTGCGAGATTTAACCTCGTTAAGAACACTGCATTGTGCAAGAGCTGAAGGTTTGAAAGAAGCAGTCGCATTACGACGTCATCGTAAAACCGGCACTGGCATGTGCAGAAGCCGAGTCTCTACAACGAACCAAAGCAAACGTAGGATCCTTCAGAACAGTGGTTCTTAACCTACGTCTCCCTTAAGTAATTGTTCTTCGGTTCCAAGCCCTTATTGGCAAATTTATTGATCAAACTTATCATGTTATAGAGCGCGAAAGGGCTCGCGCCCCCTGGAAATTTGTTGACGCCCCAAGGCATGCCCGCGGTTAAGTACCGCTGCTTTACGAATCCGGTGTAGGGAATTACTTGAAACTCGCATGTTTTAAAGTGCTATAACTCCAAATAAAAACAGCTACTTCGGGAAAATAAGTTGCAGGATGTTTAGTAACGCCATTAACATGAACCTTCCAGGTGTTCTCGCCGACAAGAACTTCTCAGGATGGCGACACACCTGACCTTGTCTTATTTCTACAGTAATTGCTCGTAAGAAACGTTCGTAAATGTTTCATGTACGTAACAAAAAAAGCAAAATGGTTTAACAGAGAAAATCAAGCACGTCATGTTTGAATTAAAAAAAAGGACCACGTCCAGCTCTTGGTCTTTTACATTCAAATGCTCTCCGAACCTTGGCAACATTTGCACAGACCAGAAAATAGCTTTCAAATGCGGAATGGTCAAAATGTTGTGCAAGGTCAGACGATACAGTATCGAGCATATCATGTGGTTTTGAACACTGGATTGGAAATCCGAAAAAATCCGCTTGACCGTTTTGCGAAAAAAACGCAGGCGTTTATCTTTCACAGAAACAAAAACGTCGGATAAGTTCTCGTGCGGAGTGTTCAGGACAGCGTGAAGCTCTGCGAACAACCAGCACATTGCCAAACTCCAAGTATGGCGACTGCGAGGCCTAACTAGATGCTTTTTTGAACAACGTACATCGTACGCAGCTGTGCAACCATTCCAAGACAACCCGGCACCAACGTGTGGCGCTCCCGGGTTGGAACAAACAATAAATAAGGAACAAGCGTTATTGCAAGTGCGTATGTACATAAGACAGCGATCACGTGTTTGCTGCGTGCAAATTTCACAACGCGCTTAATTTGCGGGAGCCCAAGCAACGGTAAGCGTTGATATTCAAACGAAAAGTTGATCGCAAAAAGTGTAGACAGCGCTACTTCGCAACACGCATAAAAGCACCAAGTACAACTCTTTGTTACTGACTGCGTCATCGAGTAAACGCGATCGAAATTGATCCGTTCTTGAAAAAAGTCGATAAAGCAGACGCGCAATCAAAATACACACCTTTGGTTTCTCAGCGTTAAGACAAACACAATCTTCGACAAATAACTGACCAAGGCACAAATCAAGCAGATAAGGTTTTAATACACAATGATTTTGATGAGCTACGCGCTTCTTGGTCAATGGTCATCGTAGATGGGATTTGCACAGCGGCTAGATCGGCCGGGTCGAACTTAACATAATACAATCTTCCGTAATTAAACAGAAAGTAAAAGAAAACAAATTTGAAACTCAAACTTAACAAAAATGGGAAAATAGAGGTCTTGATTTGAGCCCTGGTACTGTTTGGCCTCAACCCACGGCTGGACAACATTTAACGGAGCGAACAGCGAAATTGAAAAAAAGCAAAAACTGCTATATTTGAAAGAAAACAGCTGCTAAAAGCTGAAACGTAACAATGCGAGGAAAAACAATGTCGCTGTCCAAGGCTGCAGCACGACCTGGCGGTATCTCCGTTGAACGAGACGGCGTACCTTCCGTTTTTACTTTGACTTTTGCGCAGCGAAGGCGTTTGCACCCAGAAACTTCCGATAGTAGCTTGGCAGGGAAGAGTAGGGTTTGGGAGCTGAAAAAATAACGTCCAAGAAGATGAACTCTGACGTGGCTAACGAAGACGGTTCCAGGCGACTGCGACGTTTCGCCGGTCAGAGTCGTAACCGAACGCAGTGAAAGACGTCACGCTACGCACAAAACAGCCGTCAGACGAGTGCCATGTATGTTAAGCCTGTTTTGAAATTGACATTTACAAGGTCAGTCCGTACAAAAGCTCGACCTTCAAATTTACACATCTGTCTTTATGCCGTGGTTAAAAGTGTTCGATTTTGTTGTTCTTTCTGTTACTCATATTTTTCGTAACTGTTTCCGCCCGGTTTTTCAATTTCAAGCAAATGAATTGAATCTTTTCTTCTGGCAATGGCTTTCATTTCGTTGATTTGCCGATGTTGCGCCCACCCGCTCAGATAGGCTTATTCGGGGCAATGTTTTCACATTCACCTTATATACAATACGCCATGGATTGCAGCATTTCGCCGAAAAAGTTTTATGTATGGGGGGGTAAATTTTTTTGCGGCCTTGCTTACAAGGAAGGAGGATTTGCGCGGGTACTGACACCATTTCAACGCATGCTTTGGCGAACGAAGTTGAACGCAAGAGTTCCCGTATTTTCTACCGAGTGTTCTTTTAAAGGCCAAAGTCAACGAGCGCTTTTTTTACTGTTGAACAGGCTGAAAATTTCTAGGTGACACCAGAAAAACCTTGCGGTGAATGTAACGAGGTCAAACTGTTAATCTTGACTTACGGCAAGTACAGTCAACGCAATCACTGCAAATATTGGGTACCGCAATGCACCATACGTTGACGAAAATGAAAATGGCTCTGAAACAAAGTCGCTCCCTTAAAGCTGTTTTGCATGTCTTGCCGTAAAGTGTGGTTGTATGTTCCTGGAAGTTTAAGTATATTCCACAAAACAAAAATCGGTAATCAAGTTTTCGTTTCACCATGACCCTCGCCAGGTGCCGCTGAACTGACGCATTGCAAGCAACTTATCTAAGACTTTGCAGCGCCTTAGTCTAGTCTACTTCGCTATTTTTGTGTTGTTGTTTAAGTCTGGCTGACTCATGTTTCGAACATACCGCCTTGTTACGTTTCAAACCATTACGTTCAGTTGGCACAATTTTACAGGCATTGGCAACGCATGTGGCTGACACGTACAATATTCATCAATATTCATCCAAAACATAGTATTGCTAGGCAGCGCGTTTTGTGTCTCGTCAGCAGTTGAAAATAACCACATGTCTGTTTCAATTTTTTTTACATTAACCTCAACCCTTCAGCCATTGCTAACACGTTCAGCAAATCAAAATGCTTGCAAAACATTAATATAAGTGATTTCAAATTTACCGAAACAACACTACAGAACTCTTTTTATGGCTATCAACAACAATTTCTTTGATTTCCATCATTTGTAACTAAGAAATGTAAAACCCATTAGTTTTTCTAAAAAACAGATTTCACGGGGCCAAAATCATGTTAATTTGCAAACCACGCAAATTTTCACGCAAAATCTAGGTTGAAGAACCCTTTCCTTAGCCGCATCCATCAATGCTTACAACTTTTCTGCGAGCAGTAGCACGTGTTTCATTCGCCCCACAAGTTTGCCAATTAATTTATTTGTCATTAGAAAGTTTTGAACCTTTAAGGGCAAAAGCCAAGTTGCTTAAGGATGGCGCAGGAATCGCACTTGGTCTCGTGTAGAAAATATCCGTGCTTTAGAAGTAAATTCGTATTTGCTTGCATTTTTTGGTCATATTCCTTTGGGCCGTAAATGACATTTTCTAAGCAGTCGATTGGTAGACTTGATCGTGAAGTCTGACACCACCAACGATGGTGCAAGTCTGACGCCATCACCCACCAACATGCTTCGAACTACAAAAATTGAAGAAACATACTGACCTCTTGACAAATCAGCGTCACTGAACGACAGAACGTCGCTTACATGCACTGTGACGACGCTCTGCAATTCCTACAGACACAGTTTATACGCCGCATGATGGGTGTACAGTTGGCAACTGCTAAGCGAGGAAGTGGACAATTAAAGTCGTAAAAAGAGATGGAAATTAAGAGCAATCTGACGTTTTTCACACTTTTTGGGTATCAACGCAAACCGTTTACCCCACCTGCTTGCCAGAGGTGGCGTCCCTGAAGTATACACGCCCTAGATCAATGGTTCCCAGCCGGTGGGTCGCAGAGGAGTGGCTGTGGGGTCGTGAACAACAGCCTCAATAGTTTGCAGAAGGCTCGAATTTTCAGAACTACGCATGTCAACATTTTGTTACATCAGTAAAACCGAAACATGGATATATTTTTGTGAAGTTCACGTGATCTTCGTTTATGTTTCCCATCCGGTATCTACTATACAATTTCGATCGACTTTATCGTAGAAATACGTCAGTAAAAGTAAAAGTATTGATGCTGAGATTACGTCACCCTCGTAAACATCTGTCCTGCTGTGAATACTTATCAGCTGAAATTCTAACAAAGCGCAACCGATATTCTTATCGTTACAGTTCCCTATTATACTCATTATTTCGTATTCGTTGCAGTTGAAGCTTCCAGGTCGAAATACCAAGTAGTTGACAGACGGCGGTCGATCATACCAGCAGGCCAAATAAGTGATGTGCATAAATACTTAAAGTAACTTTCCAACATGGTGTATTTTGCAGTTAATACAGGGTGTTTCACAATTGTTGAAACAAAGCGATTGGGCACAAATCCAGGATTTTAAATGATACCACAATGATGATTACATTTATTGAA
>JGI24159J19872_10014775_pt1 | contig 10078 bp, 6 predicted proteins | sample Ectturendosymbi4_FD_19872 | JGI IMG/M metagenome (IMG submission 19872) | reverse complement strand
GCCACGCTTACATTTAATTGCAGATGTAATTAATCACTGTGAAGAATTGATACAGAACTGGCCAGTCAGGTCAACCAATGCGAACAATATTGGAAATCGCCTCTGCCTACAACGCTTGGTTTCTGTCATAAAATTTATCGCTGAGCGAGGACTGGCATTTAGAGATGACGAAAACGTTGGATCGCCCAGAAGCTTTTTCCAAAAAATTTTCAAAGCTTTTTTCAAGCAAATAGAAAAAAACGATGTAATGCTTCTAGCGACTGGTTTGGTAACAGTTTCACAAATCGCTAATCCTTGTCAAATACCATGTTGCATCACAAAGTTTTGTTGCATTTGAGCGCTGGTGTAGGAGGTGGGGGTGCGGGGGGTGCAAGCGCATCTACAAAAGTTTTGATTTGGTGAAAATTTGGGCAAAATCCGAAGAAATCGAGGCAAAATCTCTGAAAATCTTCACAAAGTTCCTGAAAATCTGAGCAAAACCTAGAAAATATGAGCAAAAATGGCGCCCAAAATGACATGAAGAGCTTTTTTTTGGAAGTCACTTTTTCTTATGGATTTTTTTTCGGGGAAGTTTGCGAGAATTCGGGCAAAAATTCTTCGCACCCCCAAAAATTTCCATGCTCCTACACCGTTGCAGTTGAGTTAATAAAGGTGACGTCACAAGATTACGTCATAAATATTAATGATATGTGGAAATAATAGTGACTTCATCAATCATCCCCTACCTAAAAATTCTGTGGGGCCTCCCACCACGCCTGGGTCCCAGGCCCCCCCATCTAAATTCGGCGCTGCACCAGAGTAATTGTTATAATGCCAATTTTTTCCCAAAATTGCATCCTTGCAATCACTAAAGCAGACTATATTTCTTCCTTAAACATAGATTGGTAGATATTTTTAGAAAGGAAATGTGGGAAGTGCTCTATGAAATCTGAACGTAGTCATTATCAAGCCATGCAGACACTATGGTTTTAAAAAAGCATACCATTCACGTAAGTATTCTTCGAGAGAAGTTTTCTGCACAGATCAAAATTGGACCAACTAAGTATATGGCCTCATTTTATGAATGTTTTCAAAGAAATTTAAGCCCCAGACACTGGTGGGACTCTTCCGGCTATCAACGTTCTATCACAGCATATTGCGAAATTACTTGTTACTTTTTTATCAACTACTATTGATCTAGCGCCAACGCGAGATTTTTTCATTAGAAAAAGTGAAGTATTTCCAATTTTAATCTACTTTAATGGTAATAAACATATGAGAAGAATTTTGAAAAATAAAAAAATGTTATACGGTCGCAATCGGCGTTTTTGCGATTTCCTTTCCTATATAAACGCTCTAAAGCTGATTTATTTTAAGTGAATGTGTAAGGCGTGTGCAGTAAAAAGATGGTGTTATAATGCGTGTGCAATACAAAGATGGTATATGAGGCGTGTGCAGTAAAAATATAAGGCGTATGCAGCAAAAAGATGGTATTAACTACTGTAGATATGATACGTGTAAATCTATCAGCCTTGAACGCATAAAGCATACCCTACGAAAATGCATGTTACAGTTTTAATCACACAATTGCAATAGTCGGTGATACCTGTTTGCTTGCCTGATCAGCTGGTTGAGGTCTTCAACATCGCAGCGGTCGCTGTCGTAAAAATCTGAGTTTCCATCGTTCAGCTCGTCAGCAGCCCCCGAATGTAAACTCACGGTAGCCGGGCGTTTGCGCACCTCTCCTCTTTGAACAAAAGCAAGTGCGAAGTCAATTCAGCAATCTAATGATATATGCAAATGCACTGGAAAATGACACAGGTTCTGGTATTCTGCTCTAAGCATCTTCGCAGATTTTCGTTCAAATGAAAAGGCCACCGGCCACTGAAAGCAAATATGGAAGTAAATCTAAAATGCTTTTGTTTTCACAGAGTGGACGAAATGGCACTCTCGAAATAAACAGAACCACATTTTTGGGAATTCTACAAAGCATGCGCACTGTTTAACGTTATGTGGTTAAAATGTTAACAGGATACTTTTTGACACACACGCAGGTTACGATATTAAGACAGATACACAACCTGGTTTTAGCTTCGTGTATTCTATAGCACACGAATAAAGAGTCCGGCTTTGCAAGCTATTTTTCGTAAAAGCAGCGGCTTTGGTTGTAGCATAGCAACGCATCATATGAGACGCGAAAAGCTGTCTTACAGAAAATCCTATGCTTTGTTGTAGGTGTTGTTGAAAATGTTTTTTGATGTTCGCAGGGTTTAGGGTGTATAATCGACACCTTAATCAGCAGCACCATTGATGTCAAGCAAAACTGGAGGAAACTGGATCCTTTCAGCTCCCAAATTAAGTTTTGCGAGGCATCTGGCAAGCGGACAGAATATCGATGCGCATTCTCAATCAAATCTTGTTGAATTAGATTCAGACATTCAACACGAAGTTTATCGGCTTGTTGGCTGTCGTGGCAAAAGCTGTCAAAATGGTACTGATGCTTCTGGTCTTTGTTAGTGCCACAGTGGTGACCACGGTGTGGGAGACAGTAGTTCGAGGTATGATTCCAGGCCAGTCCCGTCGCCACGGGCGGGCGTTTGGAGGCTTAGCCCTCAAACGAAGCTCTAAGACCCCCAAATTGAAACACTATAAATCAGTTAAGCTTTTGTTAACTTTTTGAGTGTCAAGCCCCCCCGCGCAAACCCAAAGCCCCCCTATTGAAAACTTTCTGGCGACGGTTCTGTTCCAGGCCCCGGTATTTTTACGCGATTGGCAACTTTGCTTGGCAGAAGTGGAACCTGTCAACATCTGAAAAATCTTTGATGTCCCTTGTTTTTACTAGACCAGCTCAAGACGCTTTTTAACTTAATGATTGATTGCAAAACTAGGAGCAAAAGAAATTTTAGGCAAGATCTTTATTGTTTCGTTGAAGGAGTGGTAGAGCATATCCTCAGTGGTCCTGAATACGGTCTCTGATTTTCATATGCGATCTTGATCTTGATGTGACAAGTTTGTTTACATTGACAGCTCATTTGTTTACTTGGCATTTGCGTCAGTTACCTTCGCCCATCAAAGGTTGCTCCAAGTCTGATAACCAAGTGATATAATTTTTCGTCACTGCTTTTACAAAGACTGAGGTATGACACCGATTGGGGTGTTTTCCACTGCAGCTTGAAGTTTTGATTGAAGATTGCTGTACCCCAACATAACACGCTGTCGTGCCGGTTGCTTATAAAGCATGGAGTGGTTGAGTGGTTTGTGAGTGGCATTGGCCATGCAAAAAGTGGTCAATCAAAGCTTAAAATAGACTTGATGTAGAAATTGACTGCATGTATTGCATACAACACAAAGTAACTAATCATATTTTTAAGGAGGTTGGCAGTGACGTAAGGTGGTCATTGTTACGGAGTGTGCGCTGTTTGTGACGTCACACTGCGACGTCAACTTCACGTTTCAAATCCAACGTTATGGCGAAGTTCTTTAACACAATGCACATCATTATACACGCACTCTCCTTATGCATTGTTGTATAACTTAATGTCATTGTACTGACTTCAAACTATCAGCGCTCCAACTTAAAATGCAAGTGCAAGATACACTCAACGTTACGAACAAAGAATCATAACTGCAAAAATATCAGACTGCACGTTAAAACCAACGAGTAAAACACACTCAGCCCTACAACAGCGCAGTTTACAACTGCAAAAACAGTCTGCACGAATGTCTCTGAATACGAGTAGTCGAGTTCAGAAGGTGTGCGCCCAGCCCCAGAATAACGCAAACCCAGAGTTGTCAGATCGAAACAACAAGGGAGTAAAATACACTCAGCCCTAGAACAGCGCAGGTCACAACTGCAAAAATAAATCTGCGGCGCTGCGCGAATGTCGTGTCGATTACGAGTTTTCGAGTCCTGTAGGTGTGCCAGAACCGTCGCCAGAAAGTCGTCAATACGTTTACGTTTGTGACGGGGTCTTGACGTTTGTGCAGGGGGCTTGACATTCAAATTTAACAAAAATTCCACTGATTTATAATGTTTCATATTTCAATTTGGGGGGGCTTGGAGCTTTGTTTGGGGGAGATAATCCCACCAAAGCCCTCCTTTGGCGACGGGACTGAGGTGTGCGCCTGGAACACGCAGGGTTGGCAGCTTGAAACAAACATGGGAGTAAAATTCACTCAGCCCTGGAACAGCGCAGCTCACAACTGCAAAAGCAGTTTGCGCAAATGCCTCTTAGAATACGAGAGCAATTGAGTACATGGGTGTGCGCCTGGAATGCCGCACACGTTCGTGCTGGAAAGTACATAATTATCTTTTTAGCTTTTCGCGATTTTCCCACGAACTGGAAACTGTCAGGTCATGTTCAGTTTCACAGGGGGTTGCGCACACCCAGAGTATACGCTCCTGGAGGTTGGTCTTGAATTAGTGGCTTATCCTCTTTGAAAGCACTTGGCCGTCATACCTACGTGCACAGTGCTCCAACGATTTACAATATGTGCCAATGTACTTATACTGTTTTGTCATTGTGACTTTCAGAGTGACTAGGACAACGTTGCCTCATACTGTGAATTAACATAGTGAAATATGTGATTCACATTTTTTCGGTGTTTACTTTTAAACAAGGCAGGTGCTTGTAACAATGATGCTAGAAAGCAAGTAATTACATTTGTCAACTTGAAACGAACAGAAATTTCGAATATTAACTTTCATAAAATCAAGTTTTCAGAGATTTTTCACATGGACATTCGTTATTCCTGCTGGATGTTTTGGCCTGAGATCTTAGGAAGACCTTTCATTGAATCAATAGAACCATTGAAACAGAATAAAGCTGTACTTTAGGTCTTGGTAAAAGTAAGGTACGTACGAATAGATGAGCGTGATAATGGACAAACCTTCTGCCTCTATGCAGGTCGATTTTATTATTTCGCTAAAAGTCCTTACAAGCAGTAGTAAATGTAAAAAATAGGACTAGAGGTAAACTGAAAGTTACATTACCACCCACAACCATGTTGACTAGATATGGTTCAAAAACCACAATACTGTGACTTCCCTAAATAAACCTACCTACTGAGATAGCGCGGGCAACCAAAATAGCATTGATCACAAAGATTCCGCAACACACAACCAAAGGTAACGCTGCAGTTTAGCTTCTTTCTGACTGCTACCCATCCTTGATGACTTCCACTCCTGATCACAACTTCGGTGCGTCGTCTTTTCCATGTACTCATGTATATTTATAGTGACTTCCACAAGAAATAGGTAACTTTAGGCCATTTCCATATATTTTGCTCTTAAGATTTTAATACAGTACCTATAACGAGAAGACCTATACGGCGTATGTATTTAAATCGTCTCCATGAGCGGCCATTGATGTGTTATCTATGCCACTTCCGACAAACGACCGACTCGAACCGACAGACGACACTTACCTTGGCACGTCAACGATGCGAGTCGGAATGCCGTGAAGGCTGTTATCATTCGACTTTTTGCGTTTCGATTTTCCTCTGTGCTTTTTCGGCGATTTCTTAAAATTTAGATGATACCGAGATGATTTCAGTTAAAACAAAAGTGTGAGTTATATCTCGACGAAATCATTAGGCCTAGTAGATCGCGAAAGCAATCAAGGTTTACAATGCTATAGAAAGCAAATAGAAATTAAGATTCTGCGTAAACTCTTAATATAATTAAGCCACCTTTACTGCCGATGATTGCTAGAAAGTTCTTTCAACCAAACGAAATAAACATAACTCCATGAATTTCACTCACCGGCTGAGAAAAGTCAATAACACGATCTGGTGGGGGAAGCCGAGAATGTTTGGGCCGCTTAGCGTAAGCCGAAGGCGGCTGAAGAACTTCTTCATCTGACCACATGCCTCTTCGTAAGCTTGCAGTCTGAGAAAACCACACTGATTATAGCGTCGCGCATGTGACCGACTTTTCGATTAGCCATAGCAAGAGAGGATACACGGTGTTGTACCAGCACAAAACTACTGTCGGTTCCCAACATTAACTACTCCGCAACGCTGCGCAACCTTGTCTCCAACGTTGAATATCTGAGGAGGGGGAGTTGAGCCTGTGTTCCGCGGAGCGGTGCTGGATTTCGATCGCAATTTTGGTGGAAGTTCCGGAGGTTGGCTGAAGTCTTCGGCACGTCTTGCTCGTATGCAAGAGTCCTCTACGTCACTAGGTTCATCACTTTCGGTAAGCTCGATGGGGGGCTTTCCGTTCAACACTGCCACTGCAAGAAACGCACAGTACGCAAATCTGCGATGAGGTCAGGCCTTTCTGCGTAAAACTTGATTGGCTTCAATACAATTGCAAATCTTCAGTCAAACGTTCTTTGAGAGTACACATTTGGGTGCAGTCCCCTGCCCATCCCTTGCAACTTTTGCCGAATATGTGCTATTTTTCATCTCAGAAACACAGTTCAGATTATCAAATTAATCATAGGTATAGGAGCAGGAAAATTTTGGGGGGTGCTAAGGAATTTTGCCCCAATTTCCTCAAACTTGCCCGAAAATTTTTTGTGCGCCAAACATTCTCCCTACATTTAGTGAAATCTCTCCAACACCAAACAAAATTACAATGTTGTTGTTGGTATGGCTTCCAAAAACAGCGCTTCAATTTCTCTCAGCGGGTGCCATTTTTTTAAGAAAAAAGTCAAAATTCAGAAGTATCATTCAGTCTCATTTCAAAGTGTCGAAATATCTGTGCCCGATTTTTCAGGGATTTGTTCCGAATTTTCAGAGATTTTGCCCGAATTTCAGAGATTTTACCCGGATTTTCAACAAATCTAAACTTTTGGGGGTGCGCTTGCGCCCCCTGCTCCTGCACCACTGACGTCAACGTAAATAACTGCCAACAATTATTGCTTCAGGTGTTCTACACCACGATTGTTAAAAAAACTTGCTTTTTCTGATCTTCACGATTTCTTCAGATGCAACGTAATTTGTAGAGTTTTGAAATGTTAGGCAGCCTGCCTGGAAAGCCACTGAATCAGGCGGTACATTAAGCGTTTCGTGAGAGACACTGTCTTGAATGATTGAAACCGATCCCTTTTTTACTTTTCCAATTGCTAGGCTTATTCACCTCAACTATTTTACTACCGCTAGTAAATGTTCAGTGTTTCCTACAAACTTTTCCAAGTCATTGAGAGAGTTTTTTGTCTCTGAAACGCTATAGCAGGAGTGGCCAAAATACGGCCCGCGGGTCGCATCCGGCGCGCCGACCATTTCAATACGGCCCGCCAAATACCTTCTACATTTTTTAAGTGCCGTTCTTTGTAGGAGGTTTTGGTATTTTTGTTCATACCTACCGCGCTTTATAAAAGTGACCACCTCGGGATTAGAAGTAACCCAAATCCGTAGGCGTTTGGGATGGAGATCGGTCGAACCTCTATCGGTGCAAAAATGTGAAAATCTAGTGAACCCGGTTAATTTATCGAGCAAAAAAGGGTATCCGGGCACACTGACGTTTATATGTTTTGTAGACAAGTTTCACAGCAAAGAACAGATCTTTTGTAAGCAAAAGGAAGCTGATCTTTACTTTTGTTCTTCTGTCTTTTAACGGGAAACACACAAACAGTTTAACAATTTTCAGTTTACGCACTCCTTCCATGTAAAAGTAAGACAAAGAAATTTCCCGTAAACACGTTTCCCCCACCGCCGATTGTCTTCCCGCACGGGCATGAACATATTGGCAGCTTCTACAACAGTGCTCTTCAACTTTTTGTCGTCGTGGAACCCCTGATAAACTTTTGCATTTTTCATGGAACCCCATCAACAAAAATTTAAAAACATAAAAAAAATTTTTAAAAAGAATTACTTGCAAGAAAATCAAATATTTCCTCATTAGACATTTCAACAACTGAACAGTTATTACAGAAGTTAAAAAGCAAGATGTTTAATGACTCGGTTGTTCTTGCATTTTTGGAATGTAGCTGCTACATTCAGAATTTGGTCATCCGGCAAAAAGAAACCGTATCTGAAATATGTGTCGCCCCATTTTCTAACTTTGGCAAGTGAATTGCATTTGGTCCGCTTCGGTTTAGGTGCCTCTTTTACATTTGAACTGCATTACGCTCACTACCGACCACACCTTCGCTGTTGTTATTATTTCGCTTCACATAAGAAAATATGCTATTATGCTTCATCTGGCTTGACTAATTAGTAAAAAGTTGGGTTTTACGCTGTTTTTACTTTATTCCCACAAAGAAGTTTGTTGGTTGCGATACAGTATATAGCAATGCGAAAGCAAAACACTGCTAACGTGTACTCGCAACTAAGACGCCGAAGAAACCCTGATGTTGTCTACTCGAGGCGCCCTAAAAATTTGTTACAACAAAGACAATGCCACAATGCATAAATACATTTTAAGCATCGCAAACGCAAAAAAAAAACTGTACAAAGGTTGAATAACAGCTCTAGTCTGTGACTCAGTGTGCTCTCTGCTAGGCTTAGGCTTAGGGTTGCCAGATCACTTGAAATTTTTTCAAGGACATTTTATTTTTCAAGAGATACGGTTGACTACTTTCATGGTTGTTCGCAGAGGGAGAAAAATGGGTTTTTGCCCCCTACAAATTGGAACTAAGAACCAAAAAATGTTAGAAAACCTGAAGTCAGCATCTCAATTCCGATTAATCGATTTTTGCAATGGCACTTTATTTACCGACATGCAGGGGCGTAACGAGAGGGGGCAAGTTGGGCACAATCCCCCGGGCGCCGAAACATTATGGGGGCGCCAAATGACTGCGAGGGGCACCAAAAATCCCAACAATGTCACAAGTACTTTCTTCAATAAACTAATCTGCTTCCGAAAGATCTCAGGTTCAAACATGGGGGGGCCAAACTTGCTTCTTGCCCTGGGGGACATCTAACCTCGTTACGCTTCTGCCGGTATGGCACTCACACTGCACAAAAGTCAGCTTCACTGTTCTGGTGTGATACAGTGATGAGTTTACAGAACTTCACTCATGTCTTGTTAGAAATACCTGTAAAAAGGCTTGTGGGAATACGTCTTTAATCGATAAGGCTTAGTTCTGACTTGTTAGCGAGTACTAAGTGCAAAGCTATATACACTCTGGCGAGTTTTCATATTTCATTTGTTCAGTTTGTATGCCTGCGTGGTGTTCTAATTTCAGTACGTTCTTAAGTTGTCCGATAGTTGTGTTAAGGTACAGTGAAACAGTTTTGCGAGAGTGTCTAACTTTCTTGATTTTTCACCGATATTGCTGATCTGAGCGTTGATTGTTCTTAATATGACTTGTCTGTAGAAAGTGCTCGCAAAAATGGATATTAGAAAGTTTATGAACAGCAAAAGCATTTCTGATGGTCGAAGTGTAGAAAACAATTTGGACAAAAGATTTCAGAAGTGAGTCCTGTTCAACCAGCACAGACAAATGAGAGAGCCGCAAACGTAGTTGTTGATAGTTCAAGTACATTCGAGACTCATTTGTGTGCAGTTCACAATGGTAGCGACTTTTATGCGCCAATTCAGCAAAAGTTGTAACAGACGATCGAAAGTACACCTTTTTGGCAAGTTCGTATAGCCTACAGCTCCAAAAATTTTCAAAATAGACGCGAATAGAGCAGGTGCTTTCATGGGGAATTTTCTTTGTGGTGTAGAAACACTAAAGCATTTTGTGATCGTCCATTTGCGTTGCAACGTCAGCAACATGAAAAAGGTCGGCAAAATGTCGACGGTGACCCCCCTAGAAAACTTCAGCGGACGCGCATGGCTACTTTAACCCTTTCAGCAAGCTTTCAAGTATGGGCAAATCAGGCAAAGCTAACCATGTACGAAATTGAAAACTAAACAAAATGTATTCAGACGACACAACCGTTCTTGAATAGTTTACTTTTACTACACAACCGTTTAAGATGGAACAAATCTATAAATCGTTCTGTTCATTTATTTTAGATTGCTTACTCTTGATTCTTGAACGTTAAATGTCAAAAATGAACAATTTAAAAACTATTCAAGAATTTTCAAGGACCCCGGAAAATATTCAAGGACAGCAAGATGTTTTTCAAGAATCAAGGACATAACAAGTTTTGACAGCAAATTCAAGGACAATTCTTGGCGCTCAAGGACGTCTGGCAA
>JGI24159J19872_10014774_pt1 | contig 10079 bp, 6 predicted proteins | sample Ectturendosymbi4_FD_19872 | JGI IMG/M metagenome (IMG submission 19872) | reverse complement strand
TAGACAACTTGCCCTGAAACTAACTTTTTAGTTTAATCCGAATGGGGCCTGAAACCTTGTGTAAATCTGTTCTATACAGTTGAATTCGTTTATAACGGCTTCCTCTGTAACGTCAATTCGCCCATAATGTTACATTTGTTTGGTCGCGATGGCATCTTTTGTACGCACTTCAATTCGCTTATAATGTCAATTCGGCAATAACGTTCTTTATGCAATCCGCTAGAGGTGCCGTTATGGGCAAGTTCTGTAGTTACCTTGCTTGTTAACTTAAGAGGTTGAAGTTCTTTGCGTGTTGTGTTCTCCCAGACAAAAAAATTTTTCGGTAATTGCTTTTATTGATGCAAATATGTACGCGACTTCGATGACGCAACCCAATGTTTTAAAAGCGACGGTGCCGGATCGTATGGTCTGACTCCCTAAACCTGCCTGTGTTATCGCTGCCGTGCGCTTGAGCAAGGCACTTAAAGTCGCGCACTCAAAGGAGCCAAGCAATCTGCACATCCGTGCTGCCCGCTTCTAAGACTCCTGTTAGTCAAAAAATCTATCACCTTAACACCCTGCACCTCTACCCAGCTCAAACTCGAAAACGAACAAAGAAAGAGTCACCGAATTCTTATATCAAGCTGTTGAACTACCGACATCCGATTGTTCGATTTTTACAGTAAACGAGAGCTTGGTCCAGATCAAAGTCACTATAAACAATCGTGACTTTGGTCCAGATTAAAACAACACTAGCCCTAATTGCACGGATCGCCCCCAAGTGAATATAGACTGTATTGAAAATGTTTTCACCATTCACGATTTTTGAGCAACTTGTGCTTGCCATGAAAAAAAGAGTTGCCCTGAAATTTCTCACCCTACTGAATATACTTTTTACATTCAGGATTTTTAACAACTTGAACTTGCCCTGAAAACAAAGTTTCCCCTGAAAATTTTCACTGTGTTGAAAATGTATTTTTTATTATTCGGGAGTTTTGAGCAACTTTGTGCTTCCCTTGAAAAACAGAGTTGCCCTGGAATTTTTCAATGTATTAAATATACCTTTTACATTCAGGAGTTTTGAGCAACTTGCGCTTGCCCTGTGAAACAGAGGGTGCCCTGAATTCATAGTACTGAATATATATTTTTTATCATTCAGAATTTTTGAGCAACTAGCGCTTGCCCTGAAAACAGAGTTTGCCCCGAAATTTTTCAAATCCGGGGGGGCGGCCGCCCCCCCGACCCCCCGCCTCGTACGCCTATGCGCCTACGTCGAGTTGTTTAAAATAAAAAGAAATGATTCGCCTCTTCCACGTTCTCAAATAACATACTTCAATACTGAGTAGCAGGCCAGAACATGGGAGCTTCATCAAGGCATCACGTCCTGTCCTTACACAGGGTGGTTAGTAGTGTTTTTCAACGAACAAGACAATTTACAAATTTTTCTGAGTCAAAACAAATTTATTGAAGCATAGCAACTGCAAACACCTTTATCTTGGTATTTGGCAACATTTCAAATATTTTTTGCAGCCTTTTTCAAAGAGTTAGCTTTACTTACCATCAGAGAAATGTGAGGTCTCGAGTCTCCGTCTCGGTCTCGAGATTTCAGGTCTCGGTCTCGGCTTTTATGGCAAAGTCTCGGTCTCGGAGGTTACGGTCTCGACTACGTCACTGCCTGTCCCTTATCTATAGTAGGCTATGTCATAAGATGCCTATATCACTCGTAGTAAGATAAAGGTAGAATTGTAGTGTAAAATTAATTGTTATTTGCGGCCCGCTAGCGATAATCCACAATTTATGCGGCCCGTGATAGTAAATAGGTTCCCCACCCCTGGCATAAACAAACACACATTCTAAAGTAGCGATTTATTTTCATATGGCCCACTACAGAATTACATTATGACCCAGTGCTTGAGAAATACGGGTTTAGACCAATTGCATTCATGCAAAGAAACTGACTAATGCGTCAAGAATAAGTTCCTGATGTTGATAAGTTCACTGTTACTCGTTGTGATGCCATTTATTCTATAATCATCCTCAGCCTCGTGCGATTACACTTGCTAGCGGTATATATGTTAAACACTCTTGGTCGAGTCTGTCTCTTGTCTACATAAAAACGTACCCAACCAATTGAGAACCAACTAAAGGTCTGATGCATTGTCACGGTCCAGGTCGGGACATCTTGCGTTTCTGTACAGTGTTTTTAAGGCGTTTTGAGAGACTGAAACAGTGTCTCAAATTTTTCCAACGGTGTGTCAAAATCAGTGCCGGATTAATAATAGTAGCAAATGTAGCAATTGCTAAGGGCCCCGCGCTTTTGGGGTCCCGCGGTCTTCTGTAATAAATCGTATTTGTTTATTACATCATATATAAGTTTTTTCAGTCTAATAAGTCAGCATTTTGCAAAATTTGCCGTAAGTAGTAAGCGAAGGTTTCCAACTGAACGCTGTCTGTGTCGAAGAATTCTTGTTTGATTCTTTTTGTACAGTTACGTAACAAAAGACATAAGATTGCGCTCACGGTCAGCACGATACACTCAGACTGTCATGTCCCGATGCGAACTGGAGAGAGCATGCAGAGAGTAAAGCTATAGTAACACGGATGCCTTGCCTACACCCTTTATGATTTAGCAGGTGTTGAGATGTTTTTTAAACTTAGGGCCCCGCGCTCTTGAAATGCTACAGGCCCCGCGCTACCTTAATCCGGCACTGCTCAAAATACAATACAAACTCGCTTCATTACAACCATCAAAATACATTAAAACGTTGCTTTTCGACCACCTCAGCACTCAAACAAAATGAGTGAGGTCTCTCAAAATATCTTTGCGGTCAGCAAGGTCAAACCTTAACAAAAACTGTTTCTGTACACTTGGAATAAATCTAAGGAAAAGAGTATTCTTAAAGTGCGTTTGCAAGCGATCGAAAACTCTGTAAGCTTGCAGGAGGTTCAGAATCAGAGTAACAGACAACAAAAGTTCTTTCTAGTGTATTAAACAAAGGCTACAGGTTTTCGGTAGATTGGTATCCCTGCGTTACAATGATACTACTGGTGCAAAATAGAGCTGCAAACCATCTGGTCTCCTTTCTTGTACTGTATGTACGCAGAGATTATTCGCAACGCAACGGTGAAACAGAACATCATGCGTGCTTATTAACTGGTGCTGTGAGATGTCGACAAGCAACAGGGTGAGCTATACCGAAATGACCTGTTACTTCCCACCTTGCGACCCGAGAAGTCAAATATGATCTAATGCACCAAGACCACCAAATTACAAAAAACTTCAAAAATAAAGAGCTTACCCAACTGATCATATGTTTGCATTTTTCGAAAGAAGTATTCAGGCAATTTTCTTCATGTTTACACCCTAGCAAACTCAGATTCGTTGTTTGAAGAAAAATTGCTGGCAACTGGTCACCATGCTCATTGTATGTGACGTCTTTGCCACATAAGAAGTTTTCATTTGCATTATTGCCAAAAATACCAAATTGTCAAATGCATTGTTTTGTGGAATCTACTTTTCCTACTGAGTTGTGTTCTCTATCCCAGCAGTCGACTGCGCAAATTGCAGGCTTTTCGTCTTGGCATGTTTACTCCCGTAAGAAGAGACTTCGGTTCTGGGACTGGAATTAACGGCCGCTGTGTGTCGATAAAATCAGAAGATTCGGTAAGAAAGCAGCTGATCTTTCAGCGAAGTATTCTCGATTACAGACAAAGATTCCAAGCGTTAGTCGATCACCTACTGACGATAAAGGAAAAAACATAAACTGTCGTTTTTTGTCAGCAGTGCTGGACCTGGACCTGACATTCTTTTCCAGTCTAGCATTTGGGTCCCCGGTCCGTCTGAACCCCTCTAAAAGAACTTGACTGGTCTCAAGTCTTCCTGTATAAGTCAGTGAAGCTTGAAAGAGGCAAGGACGTACGCAAGAGGCCTTTTGGGGTTGGGATTAAAACCCCCCCTTGAGCTTGATATTTTACAAAAACTTTATCACCCGCGCAAAGGAGATTAATTGTTTTAGCATACTTTTTGCTTGTTAATTTGTCGACTTATTGCAAATACCACGGAATGAATTTGCATGCAAATTTCAATGAACACTGTAAATGGGCGAAAAAGTAATAATTAGGTTTAGGTGGGAATCTGGGTTATCGTCTGCATCCAGAGACCATCTCACCACTTTTTGCAGACCTTTCGTCCACTACGCAAGTTCAAGATTGTGTTCCGCGATAGTTCACTTTATCCGAAACAATTGTTTTTATTTTGTCTGCAATGGCTGAACAGCGCAAGTGCTGACCGCATTGGCTACATCACCAGTTTCTGTAGCATGATAAAACTGTTGCACGAGTTCAAAAACAACAGTTGTTAAAATATAAGCATTCAGGTATTTGATAATGTCTCAGCAGGGAAAAAGAAAAACTAAAAATTTGCTGGACTTCTATATATAACAAAAAATCGAAAGTTTTCTTGCGTACTTTATGCGCATTCTCAATTCTTGTGTAGTTTAGCAAGATTCGATCTTGCAAACCAGGGTGTGCGTCAGACAGTCCAACCGCACAATTTCTGTGCTCCACTGCTCGTATTCGACAAGACCAGCTATGTCCAACCAGCGGCCCAGGCAAAGTTTTGTGCGGCCCAGTTTAGGTTTCGCTGTAGTAAAAGAATCCTACATACTGACAACCTGTCCTTATTGTGATGATCTTGAATTTGACATTTTTGATGCAGGTGGTCCTCGCTGCCACTTTATCACGACTGTTACCACTGCAGCTAGGATTCGAACGCATTCAGTAGATTAGCTTAAGCTAAATTTATATTGCTAAGGTCAACGTAAGTCAATCAACGTGCGGCCCTCATTAATATGTTATTCAATGTGCGGCCCCGGTTAAGACAGTGGCACAATGTTTGGCTCAGTAAGCCATCTGAGTTGGACATAGCTGGACAAGACATTAGCGCAGCCTCATTTTGCAATTTTAAATTGTTCTGACGCAGTGATGACTGATGAGTGTGTTTTACTCCCCTGTTTTAACGCGCAGCCTGATATTTTCGCAGTTATGAACTGCTGTGTCGTAGCGTTGAGTGTAGGCTATTTTCCTCCGATATCCTAACCTGGAGCGCTGATAGTTGATATTCAGTTCAATGACACATAAATTTAGGGGAGTGCATGTAGAAGAACATGCATATAATGTCTAATGTCAACAAACTTCGCCAAAACGTTGGTTTGGAAACATGAATATGACGTCGAATTGTGACGTCACAAACAGCGGACACCAAATACAAATGACCACCACATGCCACTGAATGAAACAAACCCCATGAAAATTTTCTGGGTACGCCACTGGAAAGATGTATAAGATAAATTTTACTTCGTTTCGGCCTCAGGCTCGGCGAGTAGTCGATGCATGTCCTACTTACCGCTAATGCAACGCAAAACATTCGTGGTTGACTGTGGCAGATTTGCCATCACCAAGAATAGCGACACCTCGCCTTCTACTCTGTTGATACGGGATAAACTACGTTCGCCAACTAATTACTAGGCAGCAAATCAGCTAACCCAAATACCATGGGTGTCTTCAGGTTTGTATGACGAAGCGTGAAGTGTGCAAAGGAATCGCACACTAAATTATCTACAGATGCTCCGATCAACACAAATGTTTGCTTGATTTATTTCTTCACTGAGCTTTTTTACTCATCACTGAGCTCGCTTTCCAACTGAAAACGTTTGTTGCATGTCATGCTGTCTTGTGGTAGTGCTAATTTAGATGGAAACACTCAGATGCGTATAGGATGGTTGCGGCCCTGGTACGTTTACGTACCAGGGCCGCAACCATCTGAAATTTTCGGACGGGACAAAATGATTGCAACTACTTTTTTACCTGACAAAGAAATTTTGTGCTTTCAAAATGTTTTTGAAAACCCCGGGGGGGACAATTGTCTTGTTTCCTCCCTTTTTGCGGGCCTGAAACGCACTGAATATACTTCGAAAATCCGCAAAGCAAATCACTTCTTGCTTGAGACTTCATTTCTTTCCGCATATCTGAAATATCACGAAACTGCTAAACCACAAGTATTACGCAGGCATCACTTTGGCACTGATTCTTTATTGCATGCAACCTTGACTGTATTAGAGTTTTTTTTATAGGTAGTAAAAACGATCTGTTAGCAATGAACAAAACTGCAAGATTTGCACAACTAGCTTTACGTGCGCAGCAGTCTCTGGTGAAACACTCGAAAACATAAGCTCACTGATTTCTGGGTTTACAACTTTTTAAGGACCGCGATGGCCACTGTAGTGTCTTTCCAATAGTTTCGGCCACAACTCGCCGACCAATCGCGGTAGAGAGCTAATCAAAGTGTCAACGCTTGCGGATTTTCGTGTTCTTTTCATTTTTCGATTAAAAAAATTGGGTAAATTGGCAGTTGGAATTTTAGGGGGTAAAATGACGTCACGAGGAGGTCCCAGTGCTCTTATTGGGACCTGTAAAAATAAACAAGTGCCACTTTACTTTTTTTTAAGAAAGTAAAGGAAAATCCGCTTCTTACGAGGCTTTGGTCAACTCTAGCACGATCGCTTGCCGAATAATAGTTGAAATTCGGCTCAAAAGTCAATAAGGCACTTTCGCGCTACTTATTAGCGAAGTGACGAAAAAGCACGAAAAACCATTTCAAGGCTGATAGCGTATCCCACAATGAATGAAAGAGCTCTTGCTGGTTGTGGGATTTTTGCGAGGTACACAACCGTATGAATGATTCTTGCCCAAAAGAAAATCTGCAACAAGTTTTAACGGTCTTGTTATTTTCACATCGGTTTAATAATAATTCAATGATGAAAGTTGATTTTTTACCTGACAAACAATCGTCACTTAGCTTCGTCTCAGTTTCTGTAGGTTTCTTTCAAAAAGTACTAGCCATTCTTTTTTGAAAAATAGCTGAAGCACTTCTGTTTATTGTTTTTCGGTTCTCTGTTAAACTTTGATTTGCTTATGACAAATCTCAGAAGTTCTGATGACGGTCGTCCAGTTGTAAACATGCTTTTGTTTTGGACAATGAATATAACTTATTTTGTAGAAAATTTCTGCAACCAGTGCAAAACATCAAAGATTAAAACCAGCCCAAAAGTTGAAGGATGTGAAATCAGAAGTAAAGTGTAGCAGCCATGTAAACCTTACAGTAAAGACTATTTATTTTGAAATTTTCCAAAACGCACTTGGAACCGAAAATCGTGAACTATACGTCTAGCAACCAATTCAGCAAATTGGTTTAATGAGTTGGATGTAGGTGAAACGATCGCACAGATAAAGAAAGACATTTTTCGCATAACCTAACTTGCTCCTTGAAAAAAGTGTTTTTCTCTAAATTCGTTTTAAATATTGCTCTCTCACGTTGTAGAGATAAAATTGTCTTGACGTCTTAACATTAACTTGTTTTTCTGAGTTGTACCAAAGTACCAAACAGATTCTTCAAAGCGTGCAAATGAATGGTAAGGAAATGTGTTGGGAAATTCTTCGACAAACTACTGTAACACTAGAACGGAACATTTGTCATTTCTAAATCCCACGATGGAAACGTTCGTTGTTGCGGTTGCTGCAATGATGTATTACTAACCTTAAAACGTAAGATTGCTGAAGCAGGGTCAGGTCCAGTCAGCAGATAAATCAAGCCGATCAGTAAAAAGGGAACAACGTTTTCGAGATCGTTCAAATGAGCGCGTCGAACCTGTTGAACAAATTTGTTGTTGAAGTTTCGGAAAATGTACTGCGGTCGGGCGTGTAACCACTATGCGTCACTACCAGGACGGCGTTTCCGCTGTTTCGCACGTTTCGGTTCAGCGGGTATCTGCAACATATTGAATGGCGTATTGAAGCTAAGTGCCGCCCGGCCCGGGCAATAAAAATGCCACACTTTCCACTCCTCAAATTAACTAGCAAGAATTTAAAATGAAAGAAGACCATGTTTCGTGCTTCAAGGAATAACAAAGCACCTTGAAAATCGCTACCGAACTTTCACGAACTGAAATGGATCTTGTTTTTCATTGTCGATTATGAGTCTAGCTTTTTCTGCTTGTCGCCACCTTTATGATTATTACTATTTTTTCTGCTTTCTTTACATATGTACACTCGTATATGGACCCGGCATATTTCGTCAAGTTTTCTTCCCTGTTGGCTTGTAGCCTTGGAAAGCCGCACAACTTGGCTTTTATCGTTTACTCCAGGTTTTCTCAACCTGAAGGCCACTGAAAAATTTTTGACGGGTCAGTCAAAAGTTGTTATTATTTCTGCTCCGTACATGTACAAGTGTTGCCCCCAAGTAAGCATGTTAAAAAAGCCTGATTTCAGGCAAACACTGGGGTACTTTAGCTCATTGGATTTGACCCGGATATTTGAGTAAACATTTAATCAATTTGCTCACTCCACAGTCACATTTTATTTTAAAATAATAAAGAATAGTTGGAATTTTTAAACTACTTTCAAAAAATACCTTTCAATTAACAAATTGCCCGCACCTCAGAAGGTGCCGCCCGTGTCCGAAGCCCCTAGAGCCCCCCCTCCCCTTTGCTACGTCACTGAACATGTCTATGTTTTCGTTAAAACGGATCTTTTTACCCTTTTACTGAAACATATTTTATTGTTCTTTGATTTTTCCATCTAGTGGTGATTAATTCATAATCATCCTATTATACTTAACAATTTATGTCAGGCGCTGGCATTGAGAAATATTATTTGTTTTGATTTTTTCTGTGCCATCTTGAACTTCCAAGCACAACAACAAATAGCTTTTCTGCAGAAAAAGCTGACAACTATGAAATCATACTGCAGCTTCATTAGTTTCAAAATATCCTGCATTTTAACATAAATGCTGTAAGAAGAACTTTAGAGTGAATATCTGAAGAAAAGGTGATACTGGCTGAAGGTAAGTGGAACTCCGCAACTGGTTTGCCATTTGATGGCGCCAGTGAGTAACACGTACTTTTTCAAGTGATGTCCATTCATGCCATGTGCTGTTGAGAAGTTTATCTCATTAGGTTTTGTCTTTTCGCATAATTTTTAGTTTAAACGGCTTTTGGATTAATACTGACAAATAATTCAGAGTATGTATAACTTCAGACATGAGATCCCAAACTGGGCTACATTTGCTTGTCTGAAGGGGTACATTTAAGGTTAGTAATAGAAGGGAAAAATATATTTATTTGCAAATTTTTGCACATGTATCAATGAAGATTACTTTCAAAAATCATTATATGCTTATTAACAAATATATTAAGTTGGAGACATGAAAACAGAGTCTACCTTCATAGTTCTAAAAATCTAAAAGTTCTATTAAAAATTCATTGGATTTTTGTTATTTTACTCAGCCTATTTGTCACAGGAAATTTCAGCAAAATGTTGAAAAAAAACACTGCTGTAATGTTGTGTCAAATTGTTCAGCCGCACGTGTCACTAGAACTTAGTGAGAGTTTCTAAATAATGCACGACTAACAAAGCATGAAATAACATATCTGGGCAATTAACTCATGATTTTGTATTTCGTGCAGGAACCTTAAGGTGACTACAGCAGAGACTAACCTGTTGAGTATTAGCAGAAGGCTAAAGTTAAAACGGTCAATGTACAAAGGTTTTTCACTAAAGCCTGGTACTCTTCAGGGTTTAACTGAAATGCGCAGAAAATACTTCAGGCCAGCATAGGTGTAGGATCAGGGCAAATTTTCGGGGTTGTGAAAGATTTTTGCCCGAATTTCCCCAAATTTGCCCGAAAAGTTTTTGTGCAAATTTTGCCTACAAATTTTCTCTCACAAAGATCATGAAGACCTTATTTTCTTTTTGTGATATGACCTCCAAAAAAAGGTCTTCATGTTGGCCTATTTTTGTTTATTTCTGCAAAAGCTGGGCGGTCTTTTTTCAAATCAAACAACGTTGGGCACCATTTTTTCCCGGATTTTCAGCGATTTTGCCCAGATTTTCAAGGATTTTGGTCGGATTTTCGACAAATCAAAACTTTGCCTCCTACACCACAACACAAGGTTAGCATCTTGGCCTTTTTGCGGCCAATTTTTGAAAATTTGGCCGTTTTCAGAAGTGATTTGGCCTCAAATGTTTGACGTTTTGGCCTTTTT
>JGI24159J19872_10014773_pt1 | contig 10079 bp, 8 predicted proteins | sample Ectturendosymbi4_FD_19872 | JGI IMG/M metagenome (IMG submission 19872) | reverse complement strand
TCCATCGACCAAGGCATCATTAGACTATTTTTTGTTTAATATATAGAAAGGTTAACTATTTCCCTATGACAATCTGGAAAGAGAAAAATGATTAAGGTCATCGATACAGGTTTTAGAAGCTGTCGCTTTGTTTCAACAATTGTGAAACACCCTGTACTTGTATATAGGTCGCACTTTTTTTACCAAAAAATTGAGCCAAAAAATTAGGTGCAACCTATACACTGGTCCTTGGACATAAATACAAACACCAGTCCTTTGGTTGGATGAAGTATCCATGGGTGAAAAAGCCAGGGGCCTTACTCAAACCCAAAATTCTTCTGGTATGGGACATGTTTAGGGCACATTGCTGTGATTCTGTCAAGGCTAGGCTGAAGGAATATCGCACAAGGCAAGCAGTCATTCCAGGTGGTTGCACCTCTGTTCTGCAGCCACTTGATGTGTCAGTGAATAAACCTTTCAAAACTTACATTAGAAAATTGTGGATGTCTTGGATGATATCTGGTGAAACAAAGTTTACTAAAGTTGGGGCCATGAAAAGACCTAGATTGAGCTTAGTCGTAAAATGGGTGAAAGAAGCCTGGGACAGAATTCCTGAAGAACTAATTATCAAGTCCTTTAAAAAATGTGGCATATCGAATGCAATGGATGGGACTGAAGATGGCATGTTATATGAAGATTTAATTGTTTCATCTTCTGGTAAAGATGACACCAGTGTGTTAAATGAGGATTTAGTTGCTACAACTTGTAGTGTAACAAGCATAGATGAGGATGAAAGTCAACCAACCATAAGTGATTATGAGCTGAATGACTATTATGACATGACCAATGATAACAGTGTAGACCTAACTGATCAACAAATGATGAGATTGTTTGACAGTGATGATGACAGTGAAGAACAATTCTCTGGATTGAGTTCTGAACCGGGGCATACCATAGCTTAAATGAACATACACTTTTTTACATATGCAAGTGCATTTACAATTATAGAAGCGAAACCCTTTTTATGTGCTGGTATTTTTACATTGTGTGTGGCAATCTGACAGCATGGTATTTGTAACTGAGTTTTAAAACAAAAGATAAATATTTGATAGTTTTTGCATCAGGATGAGCCATGTAACTTACCAAATTGCAGTGTGATCTATATACAGATCAACCACAAATACCTACTTTGACAATCACAAACTAGGGGTACGATCTATCCACCAATGTGACCTATACATGAGTATATACGGTAGATCTATATGATGTCACATTAGTACCAAGTCTGCTTTCTAGTGCCAAACACTCATCTGGACTGTCTTTCAGAAATCTAAAAAACAGGGAAAGGAAAAAACTACATTTCTAGAAGTTGGCAAGCTATTTGAAGATAGTTATAGAAGCAAGCACAAAAAATCCAAAGCTCTAGATAGGAGCAGGTTTGAGCAGTGATGATGTGGGCCAATGGCAATTTCTGTTTTTTTGGGTCGAACGCTGTGGACATAGTTTGTGCAAGAAAACCACGTGGTAAACAGTCAAATTTTGTTGATCTGCTTGAAATTTGGTTGAAGCATTTAAGGAAGACTAAGAAATACAACTATTATTTTTTTAATGTTTCACCTTTTACTTTTAGAAGTGACTGTGGATACACCTGTCGTGATGCAATTCAAATTTAATACGGTCAGTTTGTCCAACAGCGTACTGCTCGTAGTGTAACGGTTATGCATTATGGCTACTATGCCAATGCTTTGGTTTGAATCTCACCTTGCCGACTTTCGTTTTGTTTTATTGCTTTGCTTTTTTTCAGGCTTAGTTGTTACGTTTAGGGGTTAGTGTTAGGTTAGGGCTACAGTTAAGGTTAGGGTTAGGTGTAGGGTTTATCTTTTATATTTAGTTCTTGTCTACCAAGCCTACTGCATTCTCGTCGTGCATTACTATTACGTCACAGGTGATATATCAATACGTTTTCAAATTTCAAGATCCACAGACGTATCTGTAGCCACTGCCTTTAATTTTTGCAATAAAAGATGTTTGTTTATTGAATTTCCGCATGCTAAGTCGATCTGCAAACTAGTGGTCTCACCCTTAATTAAAAAAATTTAATATCATTGTTTCTCTTCACTTCAGTTATCGAAATTATTTATCGTGAAACAACTTGCCCATTGCATAACACTGCATAAATAATGAACTGCTTTGTCTTCAGGAAAATTCTGCCCAGGTGCTTCTGATTTCTTTTCCATTTAGAATTTCCAAATTTTTCAATTTATTTATCATATATTTATTCGAGTATAGGTCACATGTGTGTATAAGTCACACCTTCATATTTGACCTGATGAAATGGTACAAATTTTTTAAAACGATATATATTCATCAAAATCACGCAACAAAAAGTAACAGCTATCAAAGTTACTGCATTCACTGTCCGCAAATAGTTTATCCCCATCTGGTTTGCCTTAGTGTTTTTCATGCGATTGTCATCGCATGCGCTTGCATACACACACATTAAGGTGCACAGCGCTGTCTAGATCGGGTCTTCTCAAACTTTTTCGTTTTGCGACCCCATTTTAACAAAGTTTTTTCCATGCGACGCCTTCATGGATGGCCTAGATCAGTGGTTCTTAATACTTTCGCAGCCGGGTTAATTCAAGCGGTTTACGCAAAAACAGTTGGATTGCACGTGGCTTTGCACGGGAATTTCTCTGGTCCAGTAAGCGTTAAAGACCTGGTAAAAGGCTCAAAAGAGTCGGCAAGTCTTGTAGTTTGTACTCGAAAAACAACTACTTGAAAAACAATTTTTTATTTGCGGGATGGGGGATTTTTTTGAGTGACATCTAAGTAGAAGAATTTCAGGCCACCGTGGCCGAAACCGTTAGATGGTAATATTCTGCTGAAGTTTTTATTGGAAACTAGGCTACAATCCGAGTCTTTTGATAGTTTGGAATGACCTGCTGGGGTTTCGGGTTCAAAAGTTATGATCTAAAGCAAGGGTGTCAAACACGTTTCAGTTCAGGGGCGACTTAAGGCAAGTTTAATCTCAAGCGGGCCGGACCAATGTAATCACTATATAACACCCTGGTTATAAGCATTGAAAACTTCCAACTATTTTCATAACTTTAATGCAAAGAGTTCAAGCTTATCTGAAAATGATTATTAGCACATAAAGTTTTCAATTTCCCCTCATAAATAAAAAATGCCTTATCACTGAGTAGACTGTCAAACTGACTGATCAAGACCTGTGGTTCGGATGAAATTAACTGTCCGGACAACCACTTGCATGATGTGATACATTTTTGACGACTTGCAACACAATCCTGGTGCAAAATACAGTGAAATGTCCAAAATGCGTGTCCTCTACTTACAACCTGTACGTTTTCTTTAAATTTTATCGCAACACCTGCCTTTTTACCGATCATTGATGGCGCGCTATCTGTAGTAATACTGACAGCACGGTACCAGCCTACTCTGACCCTGTTCAGCACCCCAACGAGAGTTGAAAATATCACTGGCTGTCGTGGTATCCGTCATAGGCACCAACCCCAGGAATTCCACAGTGACAAAGTCTCATCAACGCCACGAATAAATATGGCTAGTTGTGCAATGTCAAAAATGTCCATGCTTTCATCGAGCGCAACTGAAAACGTAACAAACAACTTGATTTTGTTCTTCAGTTGGCTGTCTAAATTCGCAAAAATGTTTGAAATCCTCTCTGCCACAGTGTTTCTCGTCAGGTTAATATTAGCAAAAATTTGTAGGTTCTCAGAACACACGATTTCTGCAGCCTTTAAGATGCACGTCTTCACGAACTCCCCCTCAGAGTATGGCTTTGATGCTAACGCTTTATCATTAGCAGTAAGGTAGCTAGCCTTCACAGCTGTTGCACTTGTATCTCAGCTACTGGTAAAAGCAGGCTGCTGTTTTTTCAAGCCTGCTATCAATTCCTTTACCTTCTCTCTCCTCGGCTGCCCTTGCAAGCCACGGTATCTTTCGACATGGAGTCTCATAGTGGCGTCAATTGTTATATTTCTTCATCACTGAAACCTGTTGTGGACAAACCAAACGTATACAGGTATCCCATTCACCTCCGTAAAAAAATAGGAAACGGTGCAACTGTCTTGGAAAACTCTGCATTCTTTGTCAACTTTTCTCTGTTTCGATAAAGACATTTTTGCAAGCGAGGCTGCCACGGAATAGAGAATAAAGGCTAAACTGATCAATATAAGGAAAACAAAAGCCCAAGTCCGAGCATCGAATAGTTCTACAACTAAAAATCGGTCCTAATTACGCCACAATACAATTTCCTTGTCTCTTATTTTCACAAAAAACTACAAAGATGTCCTCCCCGTTTGTACTCCAGGTTGACATATTTGAAGCATGAAGTTGCTTGAGTGGGTGGTTTTAGTTAACATTTCTGTGTATTTTTTAACACTAGAATTCCGGCGATGTAGATTTCGACATTTTTAAAAATTCAATGCGCTATTTTCTGCAGTTACTTCTTTTCACCGATTTTCAAATTTTACCCTGTTAAACATATTCCTGTGCAGTTTATTTTATGGTCAATAATTGGAATAGAAGTTTCACATAGCAAATTTTGGTTGGAGTTGCACTTATAACTCCGACGGTTTCGAAATTGACATCGCTGGAGCTCAAGGTGTATTTTTTGCCGGGGTTCTAGTGTTAAACTTCATCAACAGTAGTTGTACTTTGCATGTTCACACATACCTGTTTGAAAGTTCAAACCGGTGTGAACATGCAAAAGGGAATATGCAGAAAACGGGAAAATTTCACGTGACAAAAAACAGAGGAATACAATGAAATATAAGCAATTGCATTAAGATTTCAAGTAATTTAAATCTAGTCACCAGTTATCGAAGTATAATTGGATAAACTTCTCAAGCAAACAAAGAAGTTTTTACTTTGCAAAACCATCCAGCGGGCTGTGTGTTTGACATCCATGATCTAAAGTTATAAAAATTATTGACTGATTAGTTAATTCAAGCGGTTTGCAAAAAACAGCTGGATCGCACGTGGCTTCGTGCGAGAATATCTCTGCGACCTGGTCGAAGTGTCAAAAGACGCGGTAAGTCTTCTAGTCTGCACTCGAAAAAAAGTTTGTGCTTGGGGGTGCAGGTTTTTTGTCGGTGACGTCATAAGTGGAGGACTTTTAGGCCACCTTGGCCCACTTTGTGGGGGATTGCCCCTGAATGCCCACTGTGGCTACAGGTCTGATTCCGATTTCCCGGATACCTCGCTAAACAGACATTATCAGACGAAACAAAGTAGTTTGGATAAACAAGGTCTGACTGTAGTTACCATATATTCGGGACCATAAGGCGCAGCATCAAAATTCGAAGCCTGGCTGTTCTTTTTTCATACATAAAACGCACTGGATTATAAGTTGCTTAAATGAAGCAAAACTTAGATATCGTAAGTCAAACTGTATTTAACTCCTTCCCAGTAACTCCCGAGTGCCGAGTCGCCACTGGGAGTTTAATCTGTAATTACATACAACGGAGTTTAATCTGTCACACACGCCTAATCTGCCAGACACGAATAGAACAAAATAAAAGTTGTACGCATTATTGATTCGGCGTGCACCAATGTAGTCAGGAGCCTCGCCGAGTTACACTATCTGTGGTATGTGCTAGCTACTTTCGTGTGCTGCACATTGTAGTTGTTGTTGGTTTATTACGTCTGTTTGCAAAAAATTGTAACTAGTAATTAAAATAAATGATATCGTTTACCACGTAAAACTGGTTCTAGATGAGAAAGCACAACCAGCTTCATATATTAGGCAAACCGCATTATAAGGCGCACTTTTGATTTTTGAGAAACTTAAAAGGGTTTTAAGTGCGCCTTATGGTCTGAAAAATACGGTAATTGCCCTAAATTTGTTTGCAGGCGATCATTTGCTTACCGCACTCGCAAAAACCTGTGAGTGAATGTTACATCATAGAGTTGTTTATGGGGACAATTGTGGAGTGGTATGAGTATTGCCCACTACTTGCTGCAGTCAGAAGGCCGCCCATCCTAAGAAACGGGCCGAAGTAACAAGTTGGGTTTCCGAAATTTGGCAGAATTCATCGGTCGATTTCTAGTCTTAAAAGAAAATGTGGTTTTATACTGAAAAGTGATATCAAAAGCTGCCCTTCCGCGGCAGCCCCTTTTTTTTCCAGGCTAGATGCGCCCCTGCACTGAGCCAAACATCATGTCACTATCTTACCCAGAGCTGCACATTGAATGACATATTAATGAGGGTCGCACAATGAATGGCTTACCTTGATCTTAGCAAACTAAATTTACTTTAGGCTGATGTATTAAAAGCATATGAATCCTAACTGTAATGATAACAGGTGTGATAATGTGGCACTAAAGACAACTTGCATCAAAAATGTGAAATTCAAGTTTATTAAAAATAAGGAAAGGTTGTCAGTATATAGCAGGGGTCAGGAACCTATGGCTTGCGAGCCAGATGTGGCTCTTTTGATGATGGCATTTGGCTCACCTGATGTTTTCTTAACATAATTGCTACGTATGAAACTTTTTCTGTAATTTTCTTAGAAAGCCATCAGCAACAGCAGAAGTCGCATTAACAGTAAGAAGCATTTTATGAAAGAGAAAATTCAGACATTTACCATTGTTTAAAATTGTTGATTTTGCTTAAAAATGCACATGTTAATTAGTAAGTTAGTTGCATTAAGTGCTGAAAAATATTATGTGGCTCTCATGGAAATACAATTAAAAATGTGTAGGTTTCATGGATCCCTTATCCAAAAAGGTTCCCGACTCCTGGTATATAGGATATTTTAGTACAGTGAAAACTTAAACTTGGCTGCGCAGCCTGCGCGTTGGACATAGCTGCTCTAAAGCCTACAAAACCTAGAGCTTTTAATTGTCATTACAAACAGTGATGAAATCATCACTTGACTGCGTTGAAGAACTGTACAACATCGAATTTTGCGTAAGCCTGGGTCACTGAAACAGTCATCCACCATAGTACCTAATTTGTTAGAAGGCCACTAGGCAGTCATCTGCTTACCATGCAGAAACTGGCAAGCGAATGTTACAGCATAGAGCAGTATGGTGGCCCATGCATGCCACACAAAAACTTCTCTTCTTTCCAGCGTTTTTTTTAATAAAAAAAAGCTTACAAATTTTTTAAATTTTAAATGATGTATAAATAAAAACAGTTTCGTTTTGAAAACAATTTACTTTCGTTTTAAAAACACTTTCACTTTGCAAATGAAATATAAATGAAAACGTTTTCGTTTTAAAAAAAAGCAATTTACTTTCGTTTTAAAAACAATTTACTTTCGTTTCAAAAACATTTTCGTTTTGCAAATGATTTATAAATGAAAACGTTTTCATTTTGAAAACATCATTTTTTAAAACGTTTTCATTTCATTTTGAAAACATTTTCGTTATAAAAAAATTTTTTTTCGTTTCGGAAAGTTTTTCATTTTGCAAAAAAATGTATATCAAAAGCATTTCGAAAACAAATCACATCAGGTTTTCTGGTCGTGGCCCATGCATGCCACCCTGCATTGAGGGCCAGTGTTTCCACTTGAGAAGGCTTGCTTTGCAGATTCTCCTATGTTGAAGTCTGGCTCCAGAAGGCAGCTCGTGATCACATTGCAAGTACGTGTAAACTAGTCGTAAGTCTTTCGTTGTTGTCGTAACCTATCCTTGGGGAAATGTCTTTGAGGAATTTATGACATAAGACGTATAACTTGCGTCTTAGAGTAAGTGAATGGTATCTTTTTGGCCAAGAGAAGCGGATGGATTGTGCGCATGGGGAATGGTGGTTGTGATGCAGTCGGAAGAGCTCTTGCGAACTTTTTCCTTTGCCACCACTCGCGTCAAAGTAGCGAATAGCAGTAGCGGTAAAATGGTGATATCTCGCTACCGCATCCGTTATTTCTTTCAAAAACGAGCGGCGTTCCCGCTGACGTTACTGGAAAATTAGCTCGCTACAATAGCTCGATACAATAGCTCGCTATTTTAGTAGCTCGCTACTGCCCAGCTCTGTCTGACTGTAGTTAGTTGCCCTAATTTGTTCGCAGGCAATCATCTGCTACCGCGCACGCAAAAACCTGTGAGCAAATGTTATGTCGTAGAGCGGTTTATGGGGACAATGGCGGAGTGGTATGCATATTGCGCACTACTTGATGTAGCCAGAGGGCTGCGCATCCTAAGGAAAAGTACAGAGAATTTGCATTAATTAATCAGAGACGAAGTAGCAACTTGGGTTTCCGAACTTTGGCAAAATTGCAAAATTCATCAGACGATTTCTAGTCTCAAGAGAAAATGTAGTTTTATGCTGAAAAGTGATATCAAAAGCTGCCCTTCTGCGACAGAACCCTTTTTCCAGGCTAGATGTGCCCCTGTTGTTAACTGCTCAATTCTAAAAAGGCTATTTTCGAAATACAACGCTTGACTGATATTTTGTTCAGAGAATGCGACCACAATTTCTGAAACTAGCTGTCACGCCTTTCATTATGAGGAATACCTCGTAAAAATATAGCTTAAGTTGAAACGAACCCGCATTGCTTAGCGTGACACTGGGGAAAGCGTAAACATCTTTGATTTAGCAACCTATTTAGGCCGAAACTGCAAAACAAAACGATCGCGATTGGACACTGTCCTCTCGCCATGAAGCGAAATATTACAAAACAGCTCCTGCATGTGCATGGCAGTGTACGAGCCTCTGACAGCTTTGTTTGCATTGGAGTTGCCACTGCCAGAGGAAGAAATTCCGAAACACGTGCGTTCAACACAATATCAATTTAAAGTGTTCAAAAAAGTGAATTGTTTCATGTCATTGCGCAGGCACCATTTAGACAAGGCAGGGATGTTGTTATTTCGTAATAGTACGATGGAACGTTAGAAGGGAAATGCTGTTGTCTGTTGCAAAACACCCGCATTAGAGACTTACAGTGGCAGTGTTTGATATTTCATCGGCTTCTTTAATGCTGAGTACCTGCGGTGCCAGGGGGTCTGCCATGGCAGCCAAACAGACCCCCTGGATGCGCCCCTGTGCATGACTTAATTCTTCATCTGCATTTTTCTCAATTCTTCATATAGGTTTGTTGTTTACCCTTCTTCTTTTTCTTTGTTGTGTGTATAACTGATATATACAGTCCAGACTGGAAAACGTGGAAGTTGTCGACGAGATATCGTGCGTGAAAAAAAGATTTTCAGGCGTGACAAAACTTTGGCGTGTGATGTTCACGCGTGACGGCTATATACTGAAATCATAATGGCGCATGAAATCTCTTTTCCAAAAAGCTTTTATGAATGAAAACTTTTATGAGGGTTTTTTGAGCAGCTCCAGTGCCTCGTGTGTTCAGTGGCGTTACTAGAGGTTTGATCCAGGGAAAAACTTGGCTGAAAGGGTCTACTGGTCATTGTAGGTGGCCTGCTAGAGTGCTAGCCAACACTCAGAAAATAACTTGAGAATTGAATGTGATTATGGATGTAGCCGGCTATATTTTAAAACCCTAAATAACCAGAAAATACTCCAAAATACGCAGAAAAGCAACAACCTACTGAAAACCAAAAGAATACTAAAAATGAAATATAAGCTTATGGGGCGGCCGGTTTTTACATGTAGCTTGCCAGGTGGGGGATTCTCCCCTCTTCCCCCCGTCAGTTACGCCACTGCGTGTGTAACCTTGAAAAGTCATACATCTGTATGATGTGTAACTGTTTGTCATTCCGAACAATATCAAAAAACATATTCGTACCACTACAAAGTTCCATTCCCATCGCCAGGAGGGGGTCTTTTGTAGGATAATCCCCCCCAAGAAAATTCAAGCTCCCCCCAAATTGCAGTAACAAGCACTACAAATCGGGAATTTTTGTCAAAATTTTGGATATCAAGCCCCCCTGCACAGACGTGAAGACCCTTATTGAAGATTTTCTGACGACGGTTCTGCAAAGTTCCATGGAAGACAGGAAAAAAGTTAGTATTTCATCTTAGAAGCACGTGGATAACAGATCGCCTCCGATATTTTCCCGTTGTTCAGAAACAGTATTTCACCAACATTTTACATCCCCGTCAATGTGGAAAAGATAGTTGCCATCCACCATCCACCTTTGAAACA
>JGI24159J19872_10014771_pt1 | contig 10081 bp, 7 predicted proteins | sample Ectturendosymbi4_FD_19872 | JGI IMG/M metagenome (IMG submission 19872) | reverse complement strand
TTCAAGGGGGGGGGGTTATCCCCAAGCCCCCCCCCCTTGCGTACGCCATTGCTCGGAAAAGCCCTACACGAACAAACACCCATTCATGTCGGTGAGCTAACGACAGAAATAAAATCATGATAACTTACTACCTTTTAATGTTGTCGCAAGCAGCCTGGGCGTTTTCTGAACGACGGTCGTCGGTAATCAGAAACGACTTCGGGATCGAAAGAAGATGAACATCGCCGGAGGCGCAGGCCAGCGCTAGGACGCCCAAACGGCTGGCGGATGAACTGTAGCCCCCAAGCGGACACCACTGCATGTCCCATACAGGCCCGGCGTCAAGAGCCGCACCGAACGCCAGTGTGGGTGTCTGAACAAGAACACCGCTGTGTGTAAATAGATAATTAATTAATTCGGCCACAGATTTTTGAACACACCTACGACTATTGCTTCACAATAGCATTTTATTGTGTCGTGAAATCATTGTATGACAATAACCCGAGCAAGTACTGTTTTCGCTACACTCAGAGCTGGGGTGGGAAACGGTGCTGACCTCAATGACCGGTGGTAGAAAACAATCGGCAAATTCTGGGCAACTTGAAAGATTGGCATTCTTAATTAAAAGCTCTCTAACAAATCCAAGCACATTTTTTGGCGAAGGCGAACAAGAACGAATAAAGTTGATTGCATGCAAAGAAGGTGGACGGTGTTTTACTTTTGTGACTCCGCATTCGCTTCGCCACTTNCGGAAGTTTGGAAGTCAAACTTCGTCTAGACTTGCGCGAAGTTCGACATTTTACAGAAACTTAAACACTGTTGCTTGGCGGTTCCGCTACAAGGAGGCCTCAAGATACATCGTTTTTTCGCATGTTTCGAATAAATCCATGAATTTCTCAAAAAATAGAAAACTTGAACAATCGCTGTTTGAACTTTGAAAACAAAAAACCCGAGAATTAAAGTTCTCCTCGGAAACAAACACGTTTTTAAGGCTTTGCCTCCGTTTCAAACATGCATACTCTGCTCCGGTTTTTGGCCAGCTCTATGGGATGGCGTAGTACTTCACACCCATTCTTCCTAAAAGTCCATGGTCAAAGTCTATTTCCCAACACACCGATTGCTAAGAAACAGCCAACGACACTATGAATCTTGTTTTTGTAGCGTGTGAAGGCGACGAATGAACCGCAGATTCAGAAATTAATTAGCAAAGCGAAAGGTTCACATTTAACCGGCTAAATGGCCAAGTGAGCACGCGCCAGCAAACCTGGTTCGATTCCCGGTCGAGGTCATACCGAAGACTTCAAAAACGGTACGTGCGGCCTGTCAGCCTGGATGGCAACAAGCGATGCTGCCACTGACTCGCCACCAGCACAGCATTCATTGCGAAAGCAGCAGCACGGCGCAAGCAAGTGCAAATGGGTGCCGCAAATCACTCGTGACACTCCGAAAGGAGTACAGAAACCAAGTATAAACGAAACATTCCATCTACCGCGAGCCAAACCAATCGGAAGACAGATAGTTTTGCCTTGCGTAGCTACCACTATATAAACTTGAGAGCACTATAGCTGGTCGGGAATGTTTTCTACGGAGAACCACGCACGAAATTAATGCAAGGATTTCGCACAAAGAACGCCACTAGGAGTGCCTGCCGAAAAACGCAACGTCTGCTTTGAGGTCATGCTTGCTTCAGTTTGTCTGCTGCCAATCAACCAACCTGCATGCCTTCGCTGTCGCTTCGACTGTCTTGCACGTCGACGCCGAGCTGCTCGACAGCAGGAAGGGCCGGAAGTTTGCCGCAGTTCCAGAACTGCACGACTGTCGGCTCGCCGTACGTAACCTCGGGATCGACCAAATGTTCACGCGAATGGTTCGCAACGGCGAGGATCTGATCGTGCTGCGATTCTGACAGCGGAAGCGGACACCAGTCCATCGCCCAAACGGGCGCACCAGTGAAAAACGTACGCGACTGTCCCGATTCGACGGGAATTGATTGGAACAACTGTAAATTTTGAAAGCTGACTTTCGAGTAGTCTGCTTTACTTGACTTGGAGTCTTTGGTAGTGCGGTTTAAAGTCACGGTGTCTATTGTAAAACTCGGCGAAACTTCGGCAAGACGGTATTTCAGTGCAATATTGGCAAGCGTACAAGCAGAACTTTCTGCAACGCAGCTGCGCAAGTTCTCGTGCGTGAAAGGGTATTGCTGTTCCAGCGCTTTTCGCCTGACGTGAGTCCACTGGAAAGCTTCTGCCAACGGACAGTGGAACCAGGCGTACGTGTTGAGACTCGACGACTGAGATTTTTCGTGCACATTTTTCGACTTGCGCGGTTCCTGAAAAGAACTGTCGACATCATTATAGGAATAAACACGCGATTAAAAAAAAACTTAAAGCCGGCTGAGTGGTGCACTCGGTTGTGCACGCACCTCTCAAGCTGGTTGACTGGATTCGATACTTCACCGGTTTGGACAAAAGGCTGATGCAGTAGCGCTCGACGCGCTGTTAGCTGTGCACCTTCCACTGAGAGTTATTAGACCCAGGGCTTAAATTTAGGCGTAAGACTTGATGATCTTGAAACCGAAGACTTGAAAAACAAAACTTGCGATTTTTTCAGCTTCGCGTTTGGCGTTACCGGAAGGATGCAAGCAGAAGAGTTATGCGCTGTGCTGCCATTAACTTACCGTCATCAAAGCATTCAATACAAAAGCAGCAGCTTGACCCCTGCGACAAATTTGTGGTGGTCGCCCGCAGATCCCTCGTGACACTTCAAACGGTGTACAGAATAAGTATACACCGAAATATTTTTCAAAGTGTATCAAAAATATTCCGTGATTGCTGTTTTGAAATCCAAACCTAAGCTTCCCGAAATACTTACGAGGTTTCATTTGCACAAGGAAGAAAACTGAATCATGTTTTCAGTTTACATCGCTTGCTCTTTTAGCGTGAACTTTGCATTTGATTAAAACTAGGATCAGTCTAAGCCAGGGGTGGGCAAACTGCAGCCCACTGAACGCTTCTGCGGCCCTCGTATACACAATGCACACTCATATATAACATGATAATATGAAACACAAGAAACACGTAATAAAATACCATCCTCTTGATAAAATCAACGAGGTTTGAATATTAAAAACATAAATATGTTAATGCTATGAAAATATATTAAAGTATTTGTGGAAGCTGGTCCTTCGCTGGGTACTGACACAACAATGTGGCCCTGATTGAAAAAAGTTTGTCCACCCCTGGCCTAAGCCAAGCAATGAAACCATCCCCGTTGTAGACAATGGGACTTATAACGTAAAAGCGCACAAATCACATGGTCGCGACGACACCGATCATGAAACACTCGTCACGCGGCAGCAAGGCGTCATCAAACGGTCTGGATTGACTTTATTACTTTCCCCTAAGTATGCAAGGAGGGTATTTGGCGTAAAAGAACTGGAATGTGGCATGTTTCACCTTCACCTGAAACATACCAACAGCAAAATCGTTAACACAACAATTTTAAGCAACCAAAAAAACATCTTGCTTTTGTCAAACTTGGGCTTAACTGCGTTTCCACTATCTAAAATTATACCAACGAAACATCTCATCTGATCTCGGAAGCTGTAGCGATGCTTCACCTACGAAATAAATCTCGTATAATGCATTGATCAAAATATTTTCATCAAAAATAGTTTCAATGGAAAAGTATCATCAAAAAACTACAAAGTTTAAACAAATTTGAGAAATTTTGTGATGCGCCCAACGGAGGTTATTATGCCATTGGTCCCTGCAGCCAACAAGACTTGTTCAGAAACCAAGTGGATCAAGTTAGACAACGTACACTATTTGTCCTCAGCAAAGCATGCCTTTCAATATGTTGAGATGTTATGGTGTTTGAAAGTTTCTCCTTGTTGTACTGTACACTACTCGGCCCTTTCTGCTCTTGTTCTGCTATATCCAAAACCAAAACAAGTATAAACTGATTCAAGTAAAAAACAACGCCAAAGCTTTCAAAATTAACGAGAAAGGTTTAATCTGCATTTTTGTACTTTCTTTCAAACATGTGCATTCCAGGCCTGCAACCAAGAGGGACAGCTGGCAATTGTCCCCTTTGAAGATGTTTAGTTGTTAGGTACAACAAGTTACAACATTTTTTCCCCCTGAAACATAGTACAACAACAAATTAGTCATTTTGCCCTCTCCCCGAAAATATCAGCTGATTGCGACCCTGACATTTTCTATCATAATGCAACACAACAGTAATATTGGACAGGTAGCAGCTAAACTGCACAGAGTGTTCACCAGTCAGGTTGATTTGAAAACAAAAATGTTTGTGGCTAGAAAGCAGCAACTGTTGGTGTAAAAATTGCAGATTATCACGTTTTGGCTTTTTGTGCACATCAAAACTTAATAACTTATACTTCATCAGATACAAGATGGGTTAAACATAACAGGCATGTAAAGTTTTGTTTATAAATGAAGTAAACATTCCTCACTTACAGTAACACAAATACAACATTAAATCAAAAAATACTATAGTGTTACAACTTTTTAATTAGAGAGCATTACTTAACCCACCTTTTCTTGAATATTGAATGAAATTTCCTGGTCACTTTTATCTTCATAAAACGCTGTTTCAACCACATCATCAACGTGGAAACCTTCCTCATAGTTTTTTATTTTCATGCAGCTCCGGCTTAGCCTTGCAGCCCTACGGCCTGTGTTATCGTCACCCAAGTATGGTTCAACGTGTGCATCTAAAAAACAAAAAAAACGAGTTCACATGAGATGCATACGAAAACTTGAAGATACTTCAAGTTGTAGTCCTTTCCAACATAACAGGTATCATAGGAAACACTGTTGCCGAACATTGAACAACTGACCAAATACCACTGAAATAAACCACATTAAGGTAACAATGGAAACAGAAATTATTTTCAGAATCCACTTCACAATGACAAAGCTACATGCCACTGCACTTCCTAATGTTATCACAAACTAGGGAATAAGGAAAAATCGCTGAAAAACCCTTCTTACTTCAGAAAATAGCTGTTGCAATTGCAGGATGCTGGCAAAATTAAGCCACGAATGATGTCAAGTTTACTGATACCAAGTTTATAGATTATACTTCAATCAGTTACAGCTGTACACTGGCAAATACCTGTACATATTTTAACCTCGTAAAAGTATGACATATTTAAACAAATCTCACCATTAATATGCTTCACAACATGGCTTTGATCTCCAAACCCTTCATTGCACAGAACACAAATAAAGGAAATTTTCAAAACAGCTGGGCAATTGCGTACCAAATGCCTTTTCAGACCAGCTGCAGTTTTGAATGTCTTCTTAGTGCATGCCTGGCATCTATAAATAACTTCTTCACCTGGTTTGCTGTTAAATTTTACATAAGAAACTTCACTGTGATAAATGGCTGGTACTTGGGGACTTTCAAAAAATTTGACAGTTGGGTTATTTTTTATATATTTTGCCAATTCAATTGGATCTGATGGCATAGCATCAGAATAACTTAAAGTATTTGACATTTCTTCATCAGCAGCAAGTAGGGATCCATCTGGAGAAGGTGCCTCCACAAAATCAACAGTTCTCACAACTTTTCTTGGGGAAGAGGTTTTTCTTCTATTGGTTTTCTTCATTCTACTATTTACTCTGTAATTACACCAGATTGTCCTGCAAACAAATACCCACTTGTAAAAGTCATTCTTGCAGGGTTTCATACAGCCAATATAAATGAAATTTCATTTTTGTAGAACATTTCAATAATTTTCAGACACTGATAAACTTTCTCACCTGAAGACTGCTCCCTCACTTTTCAGAATTAGGCCTTTAGAATAAAAAATCAAGTACTTCTTTCAAACATTGACAGTGATATCATGAACAGAACTGTTGCACAGGTTGTAAGACATCAATTTGGAACATAACTTGGATATTACAAGAAGTTAGCATTGTTAAAAATGGCCGACAGTGTTGAGCTACAATTGTGACTTTAGCGTCTTACATTTGTTATNGTGCATTTATAATCACACACTTTTTTGTAGGAAGGTAATCATGTGTGAAGCCAGTGACAAATTTGGCCTTCAAGACTTCACAACAACACACGAACTTAAACAACATGATGTAATAGTACTAATATAATTTAATATCTAGGTTTAGACATTGTATGTGATTTATGCATGGTGTTACTTTGTGATAACAACAACATTAATGTGATGTATTTGCAATGTTCACTTGTTTGTCACATCTGTTGAAGTCAAAAAAAAGTGTTGGTATATTTCCATTTGAATCAGCATTGCTTGCAGATTTAAGGACTGATGATGTGAAGTGTTATGTGAAATCAATTTCCTATTAAAATTTTCCAATAGATTTCTTGCTTATCCCACATTGAATTGGTTTATGTGTCTCATGTCTCCAGATGTAACAAGTGGTTATATCTGGAGAGAATGCTCACAATCATGGGTACCCGCAGAAAATTTTCCAGGGGAGATAATGTTTTACAATTTGCTCATCCTTTTCAGGTCGCTAATGATGCAGTGCAAATGGATGTTCACAAAACACTTTAACTTTTCAATGCCACAAAAGAAATGCCCTAAGTTACAGAAACAACCATAAAAATCGTGCTTTGTTAGCAGCAATGCTTCTTATAACACAGTATAAAATAACGTGGCTTAATGGTATCAGCAATTAGTGTCTTGTTGCATTGCCTGCCAAAGATGTCTGTGTTCAACAGCTACATGAGGCAAAATGCTCACTGTCGCAACTTGAAGTGAAGGTAAAATGCTTACTATCATAACTTGAAAAATTTGCTTTTACTTTCCATCTTATTGTTACACAATAAAGATCAACAATAGAACAATCTGTTTGCGAGTTCACAACCTGCCTCAGCAGGCAAATGAGTAGACATGAGTCAACTATTTGCTCATCACTGCATGACACCAGAACAGTGAACATGGCTCTTGTATAGTATGAATGTCATATCGGCAAATAAACTGCCATTGCAAAATCAATTAACCAGAATTAAGCTTATGACTTCAAGTTTTCTAAAAATTTTTGGTTCTTAGTCCTAGTTTCCAGGTGAGAATTCTTGTTTTGTCCCTCCTCACTTGCAATGGTGGAAAGTCATTGGCTGTACTGCTTATGAAGTTCTCTTTTGCACACACCCACTCACACTAGTCATACCATGTCCCATTTTAGCAGGGACAGTCCTGGTTGAAAACCTTTGTCCCGGCATCCCGGTCAGTCAACCAAAAAGTCCCGGTTAGGCATTCAATCATGCAGCATAGCCCTACACCTAGTATTTCAACTCCCATTGAGATAATTTATCTATCATGAATATAATGTGGTCTGATAACAGAAGCAGAATGTGAAAGCCCTTATCATCTTTAAAATTAACTGACTTCTTGCTGTGTTTTTTCCAAAACATAAAATCAAACAAAGACTTTACAGAAAAATATGATTATGCGAATGTGTAAAATTAAAAATATTTGAACATTGTTTTGTTGCTTATTAAATGGATTACTTAGTTTTTCTTAGTGTTTTTAACTACAGCTACATAGGCTAGGCTACTCCAAGTAAGATATGAACCACATTTATCTAATAAGGCCAGTTGTTCTGAAGCATCCCGGTTTTCAATCACAAAAATATGGTATGCTTAACTCACACCATGCCTGAGGATAGAAAGATTGCACATGCCATATTTCAGGTTTTCACCAAAATACAAATGGGAATTGAACCTAGTGTACCAACCTGGGTAAAGCACATGCTTTATCACTGAATTACTTGACTAGCTCTAAAACTTCTTACAGCATGACCTAACACAAACACAAAGGTTACCAAACTATCGCCCATGGGCTAGACCTAGCCTGTGATGTCAGTTTATCCAGCCCAGATCCACTCATCAAATCAGTTTATACTCAGCACAAATGATCTAAAACACAGTCATTTGCAAAAGCAGAGGACAACCCAAATATCAACAACGTAATGGATTAAACATGAAACAAATTAATCATTCCCTTGTCCAAATACCATCAGTTTATCAACAAAACACATTATTACAGATCATAATAAATTCTGGATAGTTTTGATATGATTGGCTTATGAATGAGCATGAGTGTTGCTCTTGGCCTCATAACCCCTATTGCTGCTCGCTTCCTTCACCTGTGTGCTTGCTTCACCTGCTCATCTGTACATGTATCAACTCTTCACGCATTGCTTGCCCACCATCATCACTGTGTTATGTTGATGTCTATTGTTTTTTTTTATTTTCGCCGTATTTCTGTTTTTTTTCTCTGTGCATGTGCTTCTTTTTTGTAATCTTTACTTTTTTTGTACTGTTTAAATAATAGAAGTAGTCTATGAACCAACATGATTAGTACAAAGAACAGCTGAGCATTATTGCCTATGTATATCTTTACCCTTAGTTATTATGCGGATTGTTCTGTGGCTCAAAAGACTTCTTAGTTTTTTCAGAGCACGCAAAAAATTGACAAAAAAATTACAGTAATTGTTGGCTGAACTGAGTGTGCAACACCTGTTGTTATACAGTAGATTTTTTTTTGGTATGGTGGTTTTGTTGTTGGCGCTGTATAACTGCAATGGTCTTGTAGCGCCACGACTGTGTTTATACAACTTCTGGTTTGTTTTTGTATTCTTGGTGTGTTCCCTGCAGCTCTTCCACATACCGTGCGCCTGGCAGTGGTAATAAGGCTGTAGTACCAATTTACAAGGTCTTGGTAAGACCTGGTCGAGAGATGAACTCTCGACCTACCAGTACCAGCACTGAAGCAGATGCACTTACTACTACTAGACCACAGGCTGGTTTTATGCAGTAGATAAGCTATGCACAATCATTTGATACCAGACTATTCCAACATTGGCAGGCAATAATTGAATATATAGGCATGAAACAAGGTATGTTTTGTTGCAGTTGAGCAATCAGGATTCCTATACAAATGACCTAACCATAACCCAGGTCAAACACATTATACAACTTACTATACATGCAATAAATATTCAATACGATACCATATAGGTAAATTATATTCATCTTAAGAAAATATTACTGTAGTGTAATTATTATTTAATAAATTCAATGTATGGCAACAGATCAAGTCTGGTTCAGAATTTTATTGAACCACCATTCAGAGGTTGTTAAAATGTGGAAGACTATTTCAAGGGAATATTACCGTATTTTTCGGACCGCAAAGGGCACCAGATTATGGGGTGCAGTAGCGGTAGGCTATCAGAAACTGAATGCTAGGTAGCTGTTCTTTTTTTCATACAAGGCACACAGGATTATAAGGGTACCCGGTAAAACGCATCATCATCATCAAGGTAATCTGCCTTAGGACAGGTCTCTCATGACTTCCCTCCGCCATTCTTCATTATCCTCAGCTCTTCTTTTCATTTGTGCATAAGTGCCAGTTTGTTTATGATATCAGATATCATGTCATCTAGTCTACCATTTTTCTTTTCCTTCCTAATGTAAAAGGCGGAGCTTGGTTGCGGAGGTTAGATGAGGTAAACTGAGTAGAAAAAAGTTGCGTTGCAAAAGCCAAAAAAGGAAAATAAGTTAAGGAAAAATGTTGTAACATTGCTGCTTGCAACCTAACATGCGTTTCCCCCAAACATGGAATGCATGGAAGTTCGCGATGTTTAGCAATTTTATACATTCACAACTGTTGAAACCTTTTTTGGTCCCCGAACCGTTGTGAAACTAAGATAACCAACAATTATCAAACTTTAAAATAGAATTTTTTAACCGTAGTGTAATATCACCTTTGCAGTAAAATTAATTTTACTACCGTTTAGTTTTCATTGCTCAATGCAAAATATCGGTTTTAGCGACTCCGGTTACGTCATCAAACCTCCACAACCAAGCTCCGCTATTTACGGAGCTCCGCCTTTTACAGGGCACCGATTATAAGGCGCATGAAATGAAGCAAACCTCACATAACATATGAAGGAGTTTATATCTGTTCGATTATAAACTCCTCCAGATTACTGTATATGCAAGGGAGTTTAATCTGTCACACATCCCCTGCCCTAGACAAAACTAAAATAAAGTCATGCGTACTTGATTCAGCATGCATAAGTAATGGTTT
>JGI24159J19872_10014767_pt1 | contig 10081 bp, 8 predicted proteins | sample Ectturendosymbi4_FD_19872 | JGI IMG/M metagenome (IMG submission 19872) | reverse complement strand
TGCCAAAGTTTCTGCGTTAAAGCTATAGGCGTACGCAGTGGGGGGGAGATTCGGACAAGCTTAAAAAATTCAGGAAGAACTTGCCTATACTTTTGGGAAAGTGTCTGAAACAGAATCATCGCCCCGCGAAATTCTCCTATTCGTTTTTCCTCAAAATGGCGCAAAAATTCGGGCGAATTGAAAATTTTGCCCGGCCTACAGCCCAAGGTTCCCGTATGCCTCTGGTGAGAGCAGTGTACCATGATTTGTTGAGGCGCGTCGCTGCGCGCATTAATCAGGGGCGTAACGACTGGGGGGCAAGGGGCAGAATTCTCCGGGCGTCGAATCACTATGAGGGCGCTGAATGACTGCGGGGCGCCGTAAAGTCCCAACAATGTCACAAAAACTTCAGTAATTCCTTGAGCTAATCGAGCACGTTTAATGCATTTTTGTCACATAGCGGCACATTGTTTGCTATCGTAAACATCTGTAGCTTTTTACACGCTGCATTATGGTTCAATCAGCAGGGCGTAGTCAATAAGCTTTTTTATACTGGGGTTAAGAGTGTGTTTACAGTTTAATTCCATTTTATATTTCAATGAAGTCAGTTATATTTAGCCAAGTCTCAAACAATTTAAACAAAGTAAGTTTAAATGCAGCTACAATAGTTTTACGGAATAAGTTGAACATAGCCAAAAGATCTTACGTATTATCAAAAATCCAAACATTTTTCGAACGCGTTGAAAGACTCCAGCGTTTACGGTTATCAACTGCGCACGTTAATTAATCGCTCAAAAATTAGATGACGAGATCCACTTCTTATATGCGCGAAAGTTTTGTAGAAGGCCTACGTTGGAAGTCAGTGCCTCAGAGAAAAGTTGCTGCTCAGTTTCGGTCGAATGTGCTGTATTGGCGTACATCCGAAGCGTATAAAAACTGTGTAAGCGCAGTCGTAATGGCGGCCGCGATGACATATTGCTCAAATGCGATATTGGCGGCGAAAGGCATACAACAGATGACGCAGTTACAGCATCGAAAGGTTTACTATCGCTTTTGCAGGAAAGGTGGCATTGATCCAAAGTAGAAGCTTGGAACTTCACTGTTAAAACTTTATAACTTGACAATTCAATGCATGAGCGCAAATTTGTTGTAAAATGTGAGGGGGACAGCTTGACGTGAAACCAATATATTGCGAAACTTAACAAGAGAAAAATATGGAGTAACATGGCATTTTGTATCCCCACTGTCTGAGAAAGTGGGGGGACGCGTCCCCTGTCTCTCCCACCTAATTGCGCCCAAGATTCAATGCAAGCAGACTTTTTATCTGTCGGCTTATATCTGAACACAATTGTTCAGAAAGAAAGCGCCAGAAAAATGTACGTTTAATGGATGATGTTTTGAAAACGAGCATTAAAGATATTTTAAATGTTCAAACTCAGTTGTTGTTTACCCCCCCCTAATAAAATTTCTGGCTACGCGCTTGGGTAGTCCTGCCAAAAGTGGCGTGGCCCACCCACATCTGGTGGCGAGCCTGGCCCAAGAATACGTAATTTAAGTTGCATTCCTTTCTTTACAAGAGTGTTGCAGTTGGCAGACGAAGTTTCGTATCTACGGTTGAAACAAAAACTTCAGTGATTAAATGTATCTTGACATTTATATCAGTTTCTTGTATCTGACAACTTCACCACCCGCAATATCGTCTGCAGAGATTATCTCGCTGCAAATATATTCAACTGAAGTTTTTTTTTAAACAAGGCGAAAAGTTATAGTAGCTTATACATCTGTCACACTGAAGTCATGCAACGTTAATGGTACGTTGTTTTGTTAGCTGGATGAATGCTCTACTTGATTGCGGAAACAGGTGTTTGTACTAGGCTACTACTTTACTTTGTGCTGGTCGTTAGGTCTGCATCTTGAATAAAACTGAAAAGGTCTCATTTTCTGAAATGTTGCGAAGAGAACTTATCTGTGACCGTTTGCGAAAAAGTTGTACCACGGTTGAATAAGCACGATAACGTCATCGAATGGAATTTCATGAAAATTGCCCCTCTCGAAATGAAGAGCTGGTTGCGCCCCTGCCAGCTGATCACGCATATCGATACGTGGCCTGGGTCAGCAGCATCATTCGACTCAGCGTGCAGCTCAAAATGACGAAAGAACACTTTATTAGAAATATTACAATAACATATTTAAGCTCCATCACGATCAGGTCATTGCAAAAAACAAAAAAGATAGGAAGAACGCAGGGATCAGGTCACCACACTAAACTGAACTGCTTTTATTTCAGCATATGGGCAGTGCAACGGCTACTACACTATCAAGGCACGCTGCCTACCAGAGGCGTAATGATAAGGACTTGGAACAGAAATCATCAAGCCCAAAGCATACCTGCTTCGAAGCATGACAAAACTACGCTGAGAATAGACTTACGAGATCGCAACAATTATTTCCAGTGTACCGCAGATATGCGAACAATGCAGTGAAACGAGTTCTCACTTCTCGGCGAGTCTTCGCATTTGGTTACACTTTGTACTATTGAATACCTGCACCAACTCAGCCTTCGTCGTATTAAATAAGGTCAGAAAAGTTAGATCGTTAAATTTGCGACAACCTTATTGACCTTGAGATGAAGCTGTTCAACGCGTTGATAATGCTTTAACTGTTTTCAACATTGACAGGATAACATGACAGTTGGCTTCGAGAACAGTGGCGGTCCATCGGAAAGTGCACAACAAATGTCGTAGGATTAGTTAGATAAGCAGTTTTGTCACACAGATAGTGCAGTCGTGCAAGCCACCAAGCTTCACGCAAGCAAAGGGACAGTTGTATAGGTTGGATCTAACCACTTCAGAAAATATGGCGTTACTGATGACGTCGTTTCGAGACTCGCTGATACAGTGGCCTGCAGAGGGGGGCGACGACCACGGGCATGCAGAGTCACAAAAAATAACGCTGAAACTAGATGATTTTTCCTATTGCAAGGCTACTAACATATGCTGCTTGAACGTCCATGATTATCTTCCAAACTTCTTGTGTGATTTTCCCGTGGTAGCACGATTTGGAAAGTGACGTCACCATCAGTTTTGATTGGGTGTGCGTCACACAGCTGGAGTACAGGTCCCTGATATTGAAAAATGTGAGAAATACGGGCATTCGAATACGTGAAAACTAGTGTTGACAAAAAACGAGTTTCGAAAAATTCAATCCTTGATTGATTTGTGCCAAATTTTACAATTTAACTGACTTTTTGATGCATCACTAGCTTCCCGTCTCCTTTCTAGATGCGGCAACCGTGGGTGTGCGCTATCACAGCCGCACACCTGTGCTTGCAAAATGTGCATCGTCATTAATTGGCAGTTCAGGCGGACTGACCATAACGGCTCACACAAGCCCGCTGTTCTGTTCCTCCAGTCGTTATACATATAACAGCCACAATAAAAAACGACAGTTTTCTTGCGTACTGTATGCGCATTCTCAAAGCAGCCGCCCCGAGCACCACCAGACCTCTGCGCTGATAACCTATTAACATTTTTAGAAACTTTTTGAAAGCCGCCGGATGTTGGATTTTTGGTGGTGTCGAGGAATTCCACGGCGTTGCTATTCTTGCCCGGTTATAGGACCAAATCCGTTTGAGGCAATGCTACTTACCGTCAGTGATTGTCAAAATCTTTCATTATTGCAGAAGAAAAACATACTTGTCTGATTTATAATAGTTTGTTTAGTCAGCAGATCCCGTACTTCTCTTCAACACCTATTGTGGAGAAACGACGATTACAACACAATCGTATTTTAACACCTGTTACTACCTGGTCAACAGAACCAGTTACTGAGAACAGGATACTCAGACTACATATTCGTCTTTCTCCAGTGTTTGAAATTTGCATTTTATAAAACACACAAGTTGACCTCTTGCAAACTGTGGATCCGACGACCTTTCTCTTGAAATTCTCTGCTAACGTTACTTCTTGCAAATATATATAATTGAGCATTTTCATCAATATCATTGAGATTTTGATACACTTCTTTGTAAATTGATTTCAACTGCATCCTTCCTTTAAATCGGTTTAACGGTAGTCGCCAAGCTCAAAAATAATTCTCAAATTACACTAGCGGAATACCTTGAACTAAACGCATTGTTGCTGAACAGCACCTTGGCTTACATGCAACTACATAGCACAATCAACAGACTTGAGGAGTGCAGCCTTTAACTAAACCGACGATTGGGGAAAAGCAGGATCAGTTGTGATTGTTCCAAACTCATGTATTTCGGCATCGCTTTCTTGACAACCTCTCGCTTGTGTTTTACCGAACCGTCGTTTTTATGCTCTGTACTGGAAAATTCACTTCCTCGCTTAGGAATCAAACCCAGCCGATCGAATGCACCTTCACTTATGGATGTTCTTCATGCTACAACATAGGCTAGTTAAACTGTTGCACCCAGTTGGGTATTACCAATCCTAACACTCTTCATTGCACAAAATGTTAAGAATACATATGACAGCAGATGAACGAATGATTGTCGACCAAAATAGAGATGGGTGGCCTTTCTGCAAAGAAGACCGGTACAAATTCTTTCAGTTTCAAGGGTCTTTCGTCGGCATCGCAATTGGTCAAAACTGAAAACCAGCCAAACATGTGCTGTTGGAACAAGAACTAACCGTAACGCCAAGATTTACTTTACAGATCCAAAAATATACACTGCTTAAACTGTCTTATCAGGGAGTGGCAGCTGTTTGCAAGTATTGCACTTTGAAAAACAAAAACATGTTGGTTGCATCATCCCACCGTAACACCAGACTGTTAATCAAGCTTACCAAGATGTCTCACTTTAACAGACATTACGCAACGGGTGACAATGATGAAGCAACGCAGCACAGCAATTCAGCTTGGTGACACAAACGTGTGCAATGAGCCCGTGTTTTCCTGGCCGATGAAACAACTGGAAAGAAAACAGTGGAATTTCCATAAATTATTTGACTTACAGTGTCGGGTACTAGGTGAGCTGCACAAATAACACTGCATTTACTGGTGGTGAAACACATTGCTTCATTTACCTCCTTCAGCAGCCTTTATCAACAGACGTTACATCGAGCCTACAATTATAAAACTAATACTAATGGCAATCGCAACATTAGAGGTCCCGTAATCATTACGTTTTTGCATTTACTCGAAACGGAGCTAGAACCTCGTTGTTCATTTCCGGGATTTGCGAATATAATTTGTTCTCAACAATGTAGTCAATAACTGGATCAGGAGTCAAATATCTAATGCTTTGTTTCGCACGTAGTGCCCTCCGTATTTGAGTCGAACTTAAGTCGTTTTCGAACGGTTGATGAACAACAAATATGTTAGCTGCCAACTCCTGCAGCAAATCTGAATTCTGTATGAATTTGTCTGGGTCGTACGTTGGTCTTGTAACAACAACAAGACCGTAGTCTGCCACGATTGTTTTGATGTCTTCTGGCTTCCACAGACCTGTTATTGCAAACGATTCGAGAAAATCTGCACCACACAAGACCATCAGCTTTGAGCTGGAACCTGGGCAATGCAAACTTTTTGCGTATTTTTTCAAGACTTGCACAGTTGGCGACCAATGAGGTTGATCAGCTTCCCAATCCAACACTTCAATCCACGAGCTGTTGGAAATAGCGAGTTTGCACATTGCCAAACGATGTTGGGCTGAAACAAGTTCTTTTTTGCCATAACCGTCAGATACCGGTGAGATGTAGCCACGACGAACCGACTTACCCTGAGAACGCAAAAAATCGCGAGCAAGTTCAAACAAACGCAAGTGCATGTAAGTGACAGGGTTAAAAGAACCACAGGCAATAAGGCTTATCTCAGTGGCACAGCCATTGTTGCTACCTTCTGTCATAGCAGTGGTGAACAGCTTGGCAACAAGCAAACAGTTCCAATTACAACAGAATCTTGACTTCGTAGCACCACAAGGTTGAGAGACAACTGGCTCTTTGAAGAAAGCATAAGAGTATCTCAGAAGCTTAGCTAATTTGTTGGGCTGTCGATTCCACATACACCTTAATTACCAAAACAAAACCTACACAAAAAATGCTGTTTTATGAAAATCTGGCTAAATACAGGGAACTCAAGTACATGGGAGTTGTAAACAAACTTTCAGAAATAGATTGAATAAAATGCTGTACACACAGTTGTTACTCCATTTCCATATTATTATTAACAACTTAACATGCATTTCAAAGCATGAACGTCTTATATTTGCCACAATAAACAGAATAAGCACTTATCTGCACCATAAAACAGGAGTTTTGAGGGCAAAAGGCTGATTAGGTTATGATGTGAAGTAGGTTAATAAGAATAAAATGTTTCTGACCAACTTTGGTGTGACCACTGCTTGAAATAAACATACATGCATTCAAAGGTGTGGAAAATGAATGGATTGAAAAATCAGTGTTTATAAGAAATTCTATTTGACAAAGGATATGTACATGTGTTTTCAAAATAAAACTGTTAAATTAGATGAGTTAGTAAATGCCAGTCAATGAGAACTTTGAAAACAAGGCTGAGAAGAGCAGAGACTTTGATACAAATGTTGTTGTTAACCACCTACTATGGTCCAATACTCTTGGGACTTAAGAACATGTACGCCAATTGAACAGCTTTTCATGGAATACCATAACGATATGACATATGCAGAAAAAGAAAAACTGCAAGCTGAATATACTATGGCAGGAACTAAGCAAATGCCAAGGATCCAATAAAACTTGAGAACCTTAGGGGCACATGGGTACTAATTTACCAAGTGGGTGTCCACAAGACAAAACTGGCTCTGGTGACATATACCATAAACTTCCCACCACTACATTGTAGCTGACATTAATGCTACTTGCTTCTGCTGAGATCTGCAGTAACGTAAAACAGTTCGAAGCCCCAAAGGAGAAACAGAGAAAGTTGAACAAATACTGGAATTACAGCAGAAAAAGTGAAAATGTACAAATCACTTAAAGAGCTTACAGCATTGATTCCAACTAACACCACTGAGTTTAATAATTACAAGAAACACCTTCACTGCAATACAGTTCTTGTATCACAAAGAAACCAGAAAGGAATTCCAAGTGGTCACTAGAAATCAGGTCAAGACCACCAAAATATGCAGAAACTTGGACAAAAAAAACCTGCTCCACTTTGACAGATCTGCAAGGAACCAAATCTCACAAGATCTTTTCAACAGCTTTCCAAAATAAGAAACTAGAGACAAACACAGTCAAAACCCATCAAATTAACTAAGATGCAGAAATAAGAAAAAGGATGGAGATTAGAAAACTAACCAAAAAGAAAGTTATGTCTACAATTGGCAAAATGAGTAGCTCCTCTCTGAAGAAGCCCAGAAACCAGTGGTAATATCTGTCATGTGTCTGGAGCGAAACACTAACAAGCAGTGGTGATCAAGGGCAGATGCAATGATGCTGCAGTCTTCTGTCATAAGCTTATAACAAGATATATTTTATAAAACATAAGTTACGTAACATTGAAGGTGTATAAATGGGAGAAGTTCTCAACCCACACTAGAGATAGACCGATATATTGGTATTGGCCAAAACGGCCGATTAAAAAGATGTTGACAAAACACTGTTATATTCCTCACACATCCAGATGACCTGCGCAAGGAAGTACAACGAACGAAGTCAAGACAAATTATCTTGCAGCAACACTAGCAGGTGCGTTTTCATAAACAAAGAGACAGGATGAACCATGAAGCATGCGTCGGCCGTCGCAGCTGAAACAAAAGCATCATCATTACTCAGATTAATTAAAAATTCATAGCAAAATATTGAAATTGCTACAATTTGAAAATTTTTAACTCACAAATCTTGATTTCTGAAGATTTTGAAAAAAGGTAAGGCATAAAATACATTATATTTTTGATAATGAAGCAGAAAACAAGATTTAATAATTTTGGAAATACCGTTTATCGGTATCGGTCCATGAATCACTGATATATCAGTATCGACCCCAAAAAAGCCATATCGGTCGATCTCTAACCCACACAAATGGCCATGTGGTATTTTGGTTAAGTTCTTTCCTTGCAGGTTTCATAGCAATACACCCACCTGGAAAGCACATCACTCAACAATAGACAACAATTGCAGAAGAACAAGAGAGATTATCTGTGGTAACTTATAACTATCAAGGCTAAGATTTGGCAATGAACAATTTTGTGCCAAGTATCAATATCCGTCACCAAGAAACAAAAAGCATTCCCTGCACATGATGGACATCAGTGATGAGGACTTCGCCTGTTGAACAGCTGAGGTGAATTATGAACTTAGGTATAACTACTGGACCTATGGTGGACAGTTGTTTTATGGCATAAGTTAACACGTTTATGAATCAAGACAAAAGCATTGTTGGTCTAGAACAGTGATTCTCAACTTGGTCTGGGTGGAACACCAGTGGTAAGATTGAATATGCCATGTGTGGCCAAACTGTAGCACTTCGAACCTCTGCATAGAGCTCTTTTGAGCTTATCGAAAAATTGTATATTTGTTTTTTATTTTTTACTTCTATTGCAAAGTGTAAAAACTTTGTAAAATAGTGCTGTGGTAGCTAGTGTGCTATACAGTATTACTTTTGCAAGTCGTTCCAAAAAGAATTGATTTCACCTAAGTGTAGATTGCAAAAATTTTTTTTTAGACTTCGGTTACATGATGTGCAGCTCAGAGAGCAGGTTTGGCCACCCCTGGAATATGCCCTCAAGTTCACTGACCTATGTGCAATACATTTGATTAGTTGTTCATGAGGTGTCAGCATAGCAAAGTGGTCCACTGGATATTTTTTTAAAAAGATGGCCCATGATCCAAAAGCAGTTAAGAACCCCTGTTGTAGAAGTATATTTAATTTAAATTAATCTCCTAATTAGATCATTAATTTGTTTTTAGGTCATAGCTTTTGAACCAGAGATGCTAGAAAGCTGATCAAAGGCTTAAGACTTGGATTTTAGCCTAGTTTCCAAGAAAAACTTGAGAAAAATACTTCCCTCTTGCGGTTGGGCCTAGGGCAAGTAACTTGAACCAAAATCACCAAAAACCTCCCTCATTTATGATGTCACTCACAAAAAAACAAAACCAAAAATTGTTTTCATTGCAGATAAAGACTTGCCACATTTTTTGAGCGTTTGAACCACTCTCTTTTAGCACAATTGCCTGACAACTTAAGGGACTGCAAAATGGCAGGAAAATAGTGCGAAGACATGTGCTCAACGTGTGATTTTTAAATATGAATCTATAATACACCAGCACTGAAGGTGTTAAGACTGCGAAAGCCACTGGCTTTTGGCAGAATTTTAGTCATAATTTTAATCAAATGAGAGTCACATGAAGATTTGTAAGAAGCAAATTATTTTCTAGTTTTGTTTAAAACATGTGTGAATTGTCCCTTGTTTCTTTATCACAGGGCCTCCAGAACGTTGTCATTGGGATATTGCCCCCTAAAAATCCAAATCTGAAAGTACCCAATTGTTTTAACACTTTGGCGTCTGGCTGGTTTTGGCGATTTTCGCAAAAAAACAGCAGTTTTCGGTTGTCTTACCAATGCCCTAGCTCCTCTGCTGATTGCGCTAGAGAGCTGTTCAACGGCTCAAACGAATTAGCCAGTCTAGTAGATTGCACTAGAAAAAAATTTTTTGCCTGGGGGGTGCGTTTTTTTTGTGAGTGATGTCACAAGTGGAGGACTTTTAGGCCACCTTGGCCCACTTTGCCTGGCCCTGGGCCCAACCGTTAGGTGGTAGTATTTCGCAGAAGTTTTTACTGGAAACTAGACTAGAATCCAAGTCTTTTGATACTTTGGATGACCTGCTAGAGTTTCAGGTTCAAAAGTCGTGATGTGAGTTAGTAAAAATATTTGACTAATAAGCTAATTAATTAATTTGTTTATTTTAGATCCTAACTTTTGAACCAGAAATGCTAGGAAGTTGATCAAAGGCTCAAAAGACTCGGACTCAAGTCTAGTTTCCAATGAAAACTACAGTGCAACACTTTGGCCTAGTGGTTGGGCCCTAGGCCAGGCAACATGAGCCAAAATGACCCTAAAACTACTTCACTTATGACGTCAGTCACAAACAATCCGC
>JGI24159J19872_10014766_pt1 | contig 10081 bp, 3 predicted proteins | sample Ectturendosymbi4_FD_19872 | JGI IMG/M metagenome (IMG submission 19872) | reverse complement strand
CATCAGATGGTAACGTGTGACCACAGCTTTTTCCAGTTTTGTCACAAAAATGCAATTTCCCTAAGAAATGCCTGGACTTCTCAAATCCCTGGATTTCTCAAATGCCCGGATTTTTCATCAAAATATGTTGAAATTCCCAATCTAGGAACAAATTCCCCAGAAGTGGGAACGCTGACCACTTGATGCTTAAAATGTATCATAACACCACCAGGAGACACAGTCAAAACATAAAAATATTAATCATCACTCAAGCCAAAGAAGTTATTTTTTTGTGTGAAAACATGGGTTTGTTTCGAGATTTTGTGAAAATGACTCTGTCTCAAGTCATTGATTGTGACTCGACTCGAGTCATTCGGTGAAATACGTGACTCGAGACGAGCCACCATCATTTTTCAAGTGTCTCGAGTCGCCAAACATCGTGACTCGCCATCAGTGGTCCTGACTACTTCACCTGTGGAGTGTAGTTACTTGGTCCTGACTACATACCACATTAAAGCAGCTACCCTACTCTTGCCAGTCTAGATTATAGGTCACAGTAGGCTTACTTTAGCTGTTCCTAGTCCAGGACGTAGCAAACAACTGCCGTAATGCATACTGAAATAGCCCTATCTTGATACAGCAACAAAACTCATCCTGACAAACTTGGCGTGTCCAATCAGTATACTAGGCAGGGACCATGGGAGTGCACTATGGTACTGGGATTGCACCATAGATAGACTCTGAGGCATGGCACAGAAAGCCGAAAAGATGCTTCTGAAGATAATCTAACCTTTCCTACAATTCAAATGTGACCAAAAGTTATTTCACAGTATGAATCCCTAAAATATCGAGTAAAACGTTTCGGAACGGATATCCAATATTCGGTTCCCGCTTAAAACCAGTTCTTGGATATCCGCATCTGGTTGTAAACTTACTATCCAGCCGGATGACCAACCGGCAATCAGGATAATGATCATCTCAGGAATTGACTACTGAGTAACCTAATACTTGTTAATATGCCCGAGTATTACGTCGCAGTCGGTAGCTCACCAGAAGCCGGCTAACGCCTTGCTGTTGTAAAGTTGCATGCCACTTTGCTGTCTCTTTTTTTTCCATTCTTTGTTTATTAATTTTAGCCAAGGCAGTCACGTGGTGCGGTGAAGCCCAAGCCTTGCGATGTATCAAACACGTTGAAATCTGCCAGACAGGTAATGCAAGAGTTGCTTAACCACGACAAAAGCATTTGCTGGAAATCAAGGTAGTGTTTTCTTGGAAGATAGATGAATATAATTTATTTTTTTTNAAATTTATTTGTTTATAGCAGATACGAAGTCCATAGTATGGACACACACACTCTGCAGAACGCAGGTTGATAAAAACAGACAATACAGAACGTAGTACAAGACATTGAAGCCGGCGATATAATCAAGGAATATCCAAGGATAAATATAAATTCTTTATTAGAGCATTTGAAAGTATGTTCAGCGTTAAACTTGAACGCCTCGAGTGCCTAAGGCAAGGATGTGGCCAGGTCATAATTGTCGGGTCACTAATTGAGTCGAGTCACAAGCAGTTCGAGTCAGAGTGATTTAGAATCTTTCAAGTTGAGTAAAATTCGAGTCATGACTTGGTCTAGTCAAGTCACAAAAACTGTCGGCCCACTTAACGTCATTGGTTTCCCAGCTCAAGCGAAAGTGCAGTAAAATGAAATACAACATTTTACCTGTGTGATTGTTAAGTCCCCAACTGACAACGTTGTTAAAACATTTCAAACGCTTTGAAAACGTTTCAATAATGTTTTAAAACGTTTAAAAATCGTTTGAAAACGTTTTATGTTAGCTGGGTTTCAGTTCACTTCTTTCCTACGCTCTCAGTTATATTCACAAGTCTAGCTTAAAACCTGCTGCCACAAATATACCTCTTTGTCCTTCACTTTGCCCAACAAAGACTCAAAGTGAAAGTATGAAGCTGATTGGCACAATCACGATATGTAAATACAGTAGAATTTGCCTAATTCGTCACCTCAAGGGGATTAGAAAAAAAGTGACGAATTACGCAAATAGGTGAAAACTCTATCATAGAAGCTCGTATACTTTATCATAGGAACTCGTATGCATACATAGTGCTCTTATTTGCAGTAAAATACAAGTTTATGACGTTATGGTTGAATACAACAATTAATTCCTCTGCTCTAGCTGGACTCCTCCATTCAATCAAGCACCTTTAAAATCTTTAATAAAACTTTTCCGCGTTCTCTCAATGGGAAGTCGGGTCGCGCTTCGCACCTCGTGTATGAAGTGGATAAACAAATTCCAAGGTGCAACAGTTCTCAGATGAACATCCTTAATTTGTTTGAATTCCCACACGTAGGCCTACTAGCTGCTTAGACATCTGAAGCGAAACTGCAAATGACGAATTAGACGAACAAAACGCTTCTCAGGGATAGAGAGAGGTGACGAATTAAGCAAATTGACGAATTAGACGAACAGAAATGTACACAAAAGATTGGAATTCTGCCGGGACCGATGAAAAAGTGACGAATTAAGCGAATTGACGAATTAAACGATGACGAATTAGACGAGTTCTACTGTACTAGACTAAACCACGATAATGTGTCCAATGTACTTTGCACTGCTGGCCCCTCTGTGAAATACAAATTATCGGCTCTATCACTCTACCTCTGTCAGGTGGAAACCCTGATCCTGAAAAATCAGCTTAACGCCACTAAGAGATACAGTCACAACAGAACATTTGCACCCATTATTAGTCATTGAAGCAAAACAGCTCATTCTGTTGTGTGCAAACTAACTGTAGTTGTCAGTAAAACGTTTGAAGATTTTGTAGAAATGACCCTACCCTGTCTCAAGTCATTCATTGAGCATCGTTTCTTTCGTGAGTCGAGTCACTTAAAATCGTGATTTGAGTCAGAGTTATTTACTTAAATCACGCCGTCATTGCCCTGAGCATACGCCAGTTGTAAGTAACCAGGGCCGAATTTATGTAAAGGCTTAAGCCTAGGAGCTCAAGATCCAAGGGGAACTCCAAACCCTGGCACGCATAGAATCAATTGTCGGTACAAGATCAGTTTGATAAATACTCGTCAGCATTAAATTTAGCTACACATTAAATTTAGTTTTATTCAAATAATCCTGTTTCGTGTTGGTAGCGCCTGGGTCTTCTAATGGGTTTACTGAATCATACCGATTGTTACGCGTGAATCAGGCCAAAGAACTTGTGGTTGTTCGTGCTTGTTATGGATCTGGCCAAAGCTTAGATAAGAGGTATGTGTAAGGCCATCAGCATCCTACAATGAAAGCAGAGTAAAATTAAACATTATAGCTTATAGGCCAACCTTCTAATAATGGTGAAAGCGACTAACTTAATTATTCTGGAATGAGTTAATAGCTCGGCATAGGATTGCCAAGTAAAAATTTAAATAAAAAAATAAAGTGCGAAAAATGGGCCAGTAAAAGGTCAAACAGATTATTTGAAGGCCGAAAATAGCCAGACTTTTTGTGGTATTGCTATTCCTTTTTATAAAAAAAACAATTCAGTTATGAGAATATCACTTAGACTTAAATTTTGCAACACCGTTAGGAACATGGGCGTCTGCAGGGGGAGCAAAACCGGCATTTTACCCCTCCTGGAAATCGAGTCTAAAGGCCAATCTACACTGAGCTGCCAGGAGTAGCCGCGCACGATTCTTTGTTTGTTTTGTTGCGTCGGGTAATTCTGCGCTCGTGCACGGCGCGGCACGGCAACTCCTGGGCGCAATAAAACCAACAAAGAATCGTGCGCGGCTACTCGTGGCAACTCCTCAGTGTAGATTGGCCTTAAGAGCCAAAAAAATTTAGTAAATCTAAAGTCAATTCGGATTAATTGATTTAATTTCTGCAATCACATATGATTTTCCGGTATGATATTCACACTGCACAAGAGCCAGGTTCACTGCTCTAGTGTTTTGGTGTCATGCAGCTTGCAGTTCACTCATGTTCGCATCTTTGCCTGCAAAGAGAGGTTGCGAAGCTTGCGAGTTCTACTGTTATTTATTGCGTGACAATAACATGGCCACAAATCTTCAAAGGTTCGCTTCAAGTTACTGTAGTACTGGTAGGCGTCTTGCTGCTTATGGTTGTGACTGTTGAACGTATATATCTTGGCAAGTGATGCAGCGAGACAGTAAGCCTATTTACGTAGTCGTGCTAGCACGTGCGGCCAAAGGGAGTTTTGACGTCAAGAGAACTCAGTGCAATTGAACCAAAACGAGGACGCTGGAGCTGCGAGTTTACATGGAGCTTCGGAACGACTGGGTTGGGTGTTCTGCGCTTCGGTCCTTAGGCTAGCGGCACCAGAATTCCTTTGGTCGTTGCAGAGCTGTATGTTTTCCAGTTAAAAATGACAAACGTAGAACATTTTTCTGCCACAGCACTTACGAAGCACAGTAGTCATTACTTTTCACCAAACCCAGCTAGTTTAAGGATGATGAAAGGAAAAAACAGATTAGGTCAGGATTACTGATCATTTCTTTGCACAGACTACTGCAACGTTTCAGCATGCGCCCGACAAGAAAAGGGATATCACAATCCTGCAGATGCCTACTAGAACACCCAATTTTCTGCAGTCAAAACACGATTAGATTACATTCCAAAAAACATGGTGTCCAACAGCACTGTTTGGAGGCAAATCACCATCAGCAATTAGCCTCTGCAGGCTAATAGGCCATTAATTGTGTATGTACATTCCAACAGCATTTTCTAGTGGACAATATTCACATTAAAATACTGCAGTGAAATAGCAGTGTAGCGTACTACAAACAGTACAACCAGGCCATGTTACGTAGCATAAAAAATTTCCCTGCACTCCGCAGTCACAAAGCGGTTGGATGTCGTTATTTCTGCAATATAGATTGCAAAACTAAGATAAAACCAACACGCAGTGGCGTGACTGACGGGGGTAAGGGTGGCGAGCCGCCCTCTACCAAGCTAAATGTAAAAAATAGGCCCGCCCCTTTAGCTGACATTTTTATAATTAGTATTTTGGCTTTCAGTAGGTTGTTTTTTCCGTTTTCAGGGTGTTTCGTTTTTTTTAGCTGGTATAGACATCAGCGACATCCGGATTCACTATCATTTCTTAACTTTTTCTTCTGAGTATTGGCTACTGGTTAGTGACCCCCTACGGTAGTCAGTGGGCCCCCTTCAGCTAAGTTTTACTCCCCCTGGCTCAAACCTCTAGTTACGCCACTGCCAACACGTATCTTTTCAAAACAGCAGACGTGATTTAAATTCATTCTTGCATCATCCAACCAAAAGTAAGCGTTAGGGCGACTGCCAGAGCTCAGGCACCTGCTTCGCGAATACACTTCAACCGGCGAGCTCGCTTTCGAACTAAACAACCATGAACGTGCTGTGTTTATCGAAAGCGCATTCGACCACTCAAGCATTCGGTGAATCAGCAGAAATCGTGTCATGTGACCAGGAAAGTGAGCTAATGAGCTCACTTAAGCGTCATGTAAAAAGCCCTACTGTGACTGTTGATAGTGGTAAGCCACTTACTGCGTGGCGAGAAGCATAAGTGAATCTGTAGCAGCTTCCACAATTTGGAAAATGCATTGTTAGTGTGAGTGTGACCAATGTGCCTCAGTGAATAGCTTCAAATGCACTTGTGCAAGCTTCTTTTCACACAGTATAAAAGTACGTATGGGGCTTGTTAGAATATGTCTATGCAGGTATACGGGAATAAGTCTTATCACTAAAGTCTAGTTCTGACTTTAGAGTACTGGGTGCAAAGCTGTATTGGCTGTGGCGTGTTTTCATAATTCATCTGCACAATTTTTAAGGTCTGCGTGATGTTCTAAATTAAGTATCGTAATATACCTGGCTACATGGCCGTCGGAAGGAGGCAGGGGGATTTGGACCCCTGGATTTTGAAATTTTTGTCTTACTAAACTTTTAGCAAAAAAGGTTGTTCTCTTGTTTCGAGCAGGTAAAATAAACTTTTACTATGGTTGGCCTCAGTGCCGTAACGGCCTAATTCTGCGACCCCTCAACATGCTAACAGGGCCGCTCTTTAGGTGATTTCTAAAAAAATTTCGACGTTATGGCTCATCCCGAGGCCGAATGGCCTTCACAAGAAAGTAGCCTAATTTTTTATTGTTTCTTATTTCACCATTTTTTAGTTCCACTTGCAGACAAAATTTTGGCAGAACAGACGCCAGAACGTCTTCAATGGGGAACTTCATGTTTGTGCAGGGGGGGGGCTAGACATTCTGAAAATACATTTCGCAACACAGCATTTGCAAATTGTGCGAATTAATTACAAAATTATCAAATATTTACCCGCAAATACCCGTAAGAGGCTCGTAGTTTGCAACAAAAAGTTTTTGATGGAGCTTAACAAAAGGAATTGGGTCTTATCAATGTCATTTAATTAACGACGATTATTTAAAGATGTAATGAAATGCAAATGTGAACAAAAATTTGCAGGAAATCAGAATCAAGCCTATCGTTCAGTTATGAACACATTGTCACCGAAGGAACAAACCTGAGGCCTGTCAAAGCATTGCGATGAACGTTTTCGTTCATTAGCGCAAATTGATAAACTTTACCAATAGCTGAAGTGAATTTTGCATGCGCATTGTGCTTTTAAATGACCGAAGCTTCTGGTGCATGACATATGTTTGGATTAATAACATTATGAATCTCATGGAGGCTATAAATGTTAAGAAATATAAACTAAGGCCTGCGTGGACGCACATCCATTATCCACTAACTGCACTACTCTGTTGGGACAAGCTTAGCAGTGATTGCTAAATAAACTGTTACAACCACACTATTAATTACATCTTGCTGTCTGAACAGCAGGCTGCACATATGTGTAAATTTGATCGTAAGCACCAAAGCTATCTTGCTTCTGTGCAGTACAAAATGCGAGAAGACTACCTGCGCTAGCCATAATACATTTTCCCACAACAAACACTGCACAAAATACGTTGTGATCAAGTGGAAATCTGACTTCTGGACGTATACAACTAGGCATGTAGGTTAGCTTCGCGTTTAGCACTCCCAAGCAATGAATGCTGACGCTTTACGTTCAAGCCTCAAATACATGTATTACCACGCAAACGTATCATAAATGATTAGACGATGTTATTCTAGGCAACAACTGCAGGCACTGCTCTGTCTATAACTTAGAATAGAATACGGACAGAATAGAATGCGGATTGATAGAAGCTTCACTGATTTCTAGTATTTCATATTTCAATTTGGAGGGATTGAGGGCCTTAAGCCCAGAAAGTTGGACTATTTCGGGCCCCGTGTGACAGCATGCCGACGGGTCTGAATTTCGGGCCCCCTGTGACAGCGTTGGCCCCCCAAATGGGGTATGGAGGGCGGCTTACATGGCTCTGGTTGTCCCCCCCTGGAAAAAATCCTTCCGACTCCAATGCCAGGCTACTGCTGCCAACGAACGCATTTTCGTGACTGTTGCCGTAACATGGGGCCTTTTCTTTGGTTATTTGAATTAAACAAGTTATGTGAATTAATTTATGAACAAATTATTTGAATTATTTGAACAAGTTATTTGAATTAATTTATAATCAGATAATTGCCGCACTGTCGCGCAGAGTGTTGGCACCATGTGTTGGTAAAGTACTGAAACAGAAGCGTTCTCATGCCAAGTGGATTGTTTCCGCATATTTGCAGAGACTCTCCACTTTTTCCAACAGGTGGACCAACGTCTTTTTTTCTCACAATAGTCTTGTTTCTGATGCATGTAGGCAAACCTCGGAAAAGAATTGATTAACTTTCTAATCTTAGCCCTACAAAGCCCTCGGTAGTTTTTTTGCCACGAACTGATGTAGCCTTTTTTCCTGGTTTGTTACGGGTTACAATTTCCGGAGAACCAGTTGTTCCAACATGGCCGATATGCAGTAGGTAAATCGCTACTTTTAAAATACAGTATAGACATTATGGTTGGTATCGTGGAGGTATAGTTTGTTCCACCAGCTGATTTTTGTGGGATGCCTGCTTGCACATGCTTTGTATCCACGCTTTCATACATTGTATCCACGCTTTCATATACTTGACAAATAGTCTGTCTGCACACAATAGCCAGATTCACAATTTCTTAATCATTAGATAAATTAGGCTTTAAAAACTATTCTAAATGGTCTATGATACGTTGTGTTCTATACAAGCTCAATTTAATTGTTTGAAGACCGCTAAGACACTGAAGAGGAACAGTAAGAATGGCTATATCGTATATTTTATGTGGAAAGCAGATGACAGTGCGTAGTCACTAACGCCACTAAGTATATGCTGCTCATTACAATTCATTGTTTTTATCAATTTGTACTCTGCTTTTACATGTGAGTTGTGTTTGATGCCCGCTTGCTATATCCTATTTTTGAACAGTTTTGACAAACTGTGCTGTGCTAAACATTTATTTTGTTATCTGAGCTATGATGTTCGAAGGTGGAAAAAGTCCTTGCCCATCGGAAAACTCGTACTGGTTATCAATACCTCGTGCGATGGAAAGGCTATACTTCGGCGTACGACACTTGGGAGCCTGCCCGAAATCTTACCAGATGTAAAGAACTCCTGAACGAATTCAAAGCAGGTAGCATAATTTAGTGTCTGTTACAGTTTTTCAAATATAAAAAAAATTCTGACAGAATTTTGGCGATACCAAAATTGCAGCAAATCATGATTTCAAAGCATGCGAAAGTGTAAGTAGTTTTTACAAATTACGCAGTGCCGCTTTCATTTCCTAGAAATCTTGGGAGTAAGGCCAATATGCGCTGAGGACGTGCCAAGAGTTGCCAGGCGTAATCCTTTGTTATGTTACGTCGGGTAATTCTGCACTCGTGCACGGCTCGGCACGGCAACTCCTGGGCGCAATCAAACAAACAAAGAATCGTGCGAGGCAACTTCTGGTAACTCCTCAGTGTAGATTTGCCTTAAGTCAAAAGATGTCTACGCATACTTTTTTGACCTCGACAAAGTATGCAACCGGGTCCCCGGGAAAACGCTTCGGGGAGTGTTCCTAGAGTACAGTGTTGACGGCCGGATGCTACAGGCCGTCAAGTATTGGACCCTGGCAAGGGTGTGTGGTGTCACCACTCCTACTCATAGTTTTTATGGCGTGAATTGGATGGACAATCACAGCCGCGTCTATGAGGATGTCAGTGTTGGAAGTTGCAGGAGCAATCCGATTTGGTGCTGCATGGACGAACTACTGTACCAATCCATCCTCCGGATGTTAGACATGTGCAATGTCACTTGTCGCATTTTGTACACGCCTCTCTTGAGGAACGTTGGTAATAGACTGGAAACGCAATTTCCGCTTTTGTATCGTGGATTAATTAAAAATTTGCATCAAAGGTTTTTATCTGCATCTCGTACCTGACAAGATAACTGACTTGTTTTTTTGTGTCACAAAGCAATGAATGTTTTTGTGTTCCCGAATCTGTTAAACTATCGTAGCTCAACTTGAAACCAAGCATTTATACCCCACAATTCGAGCGATGCCACGCTATACCTGACACAATCGCGAGAAATACGCAATAAGTATTTACAACGCCACGAGACGTTTTGCACTACCGTTCCATGGCGGGGTCGCAGATGTCCTGAACATGCAGTTACGTTCAAATGAACCGAGGCCGCATGTCGGAAGGAACCCAATCAAAAATAAACAAAGTGCGTCGGCGTTGAGTATGTGTTCATTATGTACTGCTTGTATGTAAGTTATGTTCAATAGTTCAGTGTGAAGTGGAACCTTTGCCCGCCGTGTTTCCACCTCAAGCGGGAATCGAACTATCATGATTCCCATCGGGGAGCGATCAAGCATGACGAATTTGACCACGCCCTTGCCGTCTGAACTAAAGAGGCACCTCCCTAGTTCTTGCGAACCAGGCAGTTTTGTGTTTCGAACTCAAGCCCTCAGGCCTTCCCTTCCTTCAAGCCACCCTTCCTGTATTGCCTTCGCATTCTCTCTCCATGCGCTTTGATTATTTCCTGTGTCTGGGTGCTTTCTGTCGGGGAAGAACTCTTGGGCTTTGTCGATTTTCTGGTATGTAATGGCCTAGCGCCATTACATCACTCCC
>JGI24159J19872_10014764_pt1 | contig 10082 bp, 2 predicted proteins | sample Ectturendosymbi4_FD_19872 | JGI IMG/M metagenome (IMG submission 19872) | reverse complement strand
ATTCCTTGCCCGATTAACAATAATTTTGAATTGGAGGCTTCATATCTCCAGTAGACCCCAGCAGTTTTTCATTGACCCCCTGGCCATTCAGTGACCCTCATTCGATCCCTTGACTATTTATCGACAACTTGGATGGTCCAATTGACCCCTGGGGGTCGATATCGACCACTTTGAGTACCACTGGCTTAGTGTTAGGCTGGCGTTAGCTTAGCATTAGATTAGGGCTACGGTTAGGGTTAAGGTTAGGGTTACCTTTTGTGTTTGCTATGTTTCTACAAAGCCTACTGCATTCTCCTCGTGCGTTATTGTCACGTTACAGGAGATGGTTGAACAAGGTTTCAAATTTAAAGATCCATCGATGGTTCTGTAGCTACTGCCTTGTTACTTATGTTACAGGCAAGTTTTGCCTGAAACAAATATTGCATAAATACTGTACTGATGTACAACACTGCTGTACAGAAGGCTAAGCCTAGAATTAACAATGCTGTACAGAAGGCTAGGCCTGGAATAAAGCACTGCTGTACAGAAGGCTAGGCCTGGAATAAAGCACTGCTGTACAGAGGCTAAGGCTAAAATAAACACTGCTGGACAGAAGTCAGGCCTACAAACAAGCCTTAATCTCGAATCCAGCTTCACAAGATTCAAAACGATTTCAACCAATCAGGATGCTCCATTCAATCATCCGATCGCAAAGCCAGTCACGAAAATCGTGACGCAAGGACGTAATGAGCCTCGACAAAAACCGTTAATGATGCTAAGCAACCGACGGCGGTTAAGCCTCATTCAAATATCTGAATTAACCAATAGCAAAGCAATTACTTAATGAGGTTTTATTAGCAACCACTCCAGACATTCAAATGGATGGGGAATGCCCAAGAATTCGGATATAAAAGGCTTTGAATTCGCACCTGAAGCGCAGTCGAAGCTAACTTCAGTTGAGACCAGTTTCTCTCCTTCTGTCTCTCAAACCCTTAAGGTTTGCTTCAGAAGTAAAGCAACCACTTCTGCCCAACAGCGTATGCATCTGGGTTGATGTCGGTTAGCGGAATTGTATTCGTTCCTTCCACGTGCTAATCAAAAAGAAGTAAAACTCTTACCTTCTGCCCAAAAGCATATGCACCTGGGTTAAGGACTTTTAGGGTATTGTATTCGTTCCTACCACTACTAACTGTCTAGGAAGATTGACTAGTGATATGCTAATGTAATCAGACACTATGTCAGTACAGAGTTTCATAACTGGTTAGACCTAGCAGGATTCCGCCAGGGTAAAAAGTGGCTTGTCCGGGGAAATCTCTGCCAAAATGGACGGCAAGAATTTGGCTTGTCCGGGTTAATCCTTGCCAGTTAATTAGGCAGCTTACTCTCTGTCAAAGTGATATGCTGTCAGTCGTATACAAAAGATATAGTGGCGCTGTGGAACCTAATATCAAATTAAAATGATAGTCATTCAGATGTACGAGTTATTTAGTAAGTAACTAAAAACCTTCAGTCATGAAAGGAACTGTGACTCGCTTTGACTAATGATAAACTTCCGTCGAAAAGTTTCTAGCAACACTCTGAAACAATCAGAGCTTAATATCGAGAGCCGAAGTACAGTATGAAAGCAGCTAGAAACTTGGGCAAACCAGTTTAAGTTAGGACACGGTTGTAACGAAAATAAGAAATAAGTTATGCTTACTAAGGACATTACATTTATCAAGAGAAAGTTGCATGAGAATTTTTGTACGAGAAGTGTACAAGATTAAAACAATATTATTGGTGAGTAACGTCGTCTGTTTATCATTATGCCTCTTTTATGAAACAATAAACTTTATGAAATAATAAATACTTATGAGTGTTGCCGGGTAGAACGAGTAGAGATGTATCAGAGATAAGTAGGTCTTATAAGCAGACTTGTTTCTGTGACAAAGGGCCTTGGTACAGTAATGAAGTGAACCAACCTTAAAATTTCTACTGTGCCTAAAGGGGTTACTTATCCTCTCATGGTAGAGCAAAGAATCTTAACACTTGGCTTTTGAGATTACATTATATTACGGGCCACGGGCCGCTCCGGGCCAGAAAATAATTTGTGGTTTAGCATAAACAGGCCGTGCCGAACGGTTTCTTGTTACCTCCGGGCGGGCCGGACTCCAAAAGTGCTGGCCCATGCCATCCCTAACGTACACATTCCAAATAAAATCAGTGTTGCGCACACGAGGTTCTTAAATGAATCCAGTAACCTGCATGTGTAAAGGTGAACTAAAAAGAGAACTTATCACTAAGCATAACTCCGAATCACAATCCAAGCTGCTACACCTCGAGTTTGTGTGACATTCAGCCTCTCATCAATCTACAAAGAAAACACTATCGGGTGTACTTTTGTGCTTTGTCCTGTAACAGCTAGCCTGATAATCCAGGATATTACATTGTGTAAAAATTTGAAAAATGTACGTTTACTGTAATTTATGATTCAGTAAATTTCCCCATATAAAGATGGAATTTTCCCCTGGGGGTAAATTTGCCCCAGGTTAGGAATCACTAATGTAGACAGAGGTGGCCACGGAACCTGAGTCGTCTCCGGCAGAATTCTGAGTTTTCCTGTGGATCCGGACCGGAGTCAAAATATTTTTAAAAAGTGGCCTCTGAACCGGAGTCACTTTTCAATTTCGGCAGAGCAGGAGTCTGCGTGGTCATTTCTGAAGTAAAACCATTGGTGATTTTCGGTTGCCTCGATTGCAGTCGCAGTCTGAAGAGGAGTCGGATTCTCAAATTTGAAAAACTTCCGGACCCGGTGTCAAGCGAAATTTCTGACTTGCGAAATTTCTGACTTCACACCAAGTATGCATCCACAGACTGATATTCTTCATGGCAAATACGCTGATAAAACTGATTATTAGGGCTTAGAAATTCGTGTTTAGGTAAGTGTGCCGGGTTAGGGTGAGAAAAAGAAAAATAATTCAGATCAACGATGAAGTCGTAAAATTTTCAATGCTCAAAGTTTTTTCCGTACTATAGCTTGTTGTGTGTTCCTGACATCTAACCAAAATGCTTTAATTTACACAACACACATTGAAAAAGTAATTGCCAAGCTTAATTTCTTTATTCTGAGAAGCAAAATAACTGAGAAACAATAACAGGTCAGAAATTTCGCAGAGGTCAGAAATTTCACTTGACGCCGGATTCAAGCATTTTGGAACAAGAGCGGAGTCGGAATCTGAAAACGTTAATCTGGCCACTTGTAGAAGTGGATGCTTGCTTGTAGTTATCCCTTGGCAATTGCCTGGTTAGCAGTTGTCCGGTTGGGATTTATCTTGATACCATGATTATTACAAAGAAGTATTTGTCAAGATGTGCTTTCCAATAAACTTACATGTTTTTCTACGATTATCAGACCTTTGCTATTTTTGGCTATGAGATTTTGCCAAATTTGGCTACATTTTTTCTAAAATTTGGCTGTGAAGTGTTTTGAAATCTGGCAACACTAGTAATATTCTGCACATCAAAGCAATCAAATCAAACACGCTGAGAAAACTGATTATTAGGACTTATGGTTCAGTGTTTTGGTGAAGTGTAAGTCGGGTTGGGATTTATGTAAGAAGAAAAAATAATTGAGGTCTAAGACTGACTCCAATATTTTTCAGGTAGTTTTTTGTGTGTTTAATCTGACGATCTAACCAAAAAAGTTTGAATTTACGCAACACAGACAATCAAAAAATAATCGCCAAACATTTACAGAATATAATTCCTCTCTGAGAAGCCAAATGAATGACAAACAATAATTAGGTCCGAAATTTCCCTTGACACTGTCACTCCTCCGTGATCAGGGTTGGCAGATTCTGAGATTGGCCATGGCCAATTTTCAAAACATTTGGCCATTTTTCAACTGTGCTGGCCATGAAAAAACGCATTTGGCCATTTCGCAAAATTTGGTAATTGTTTGGCCATTTTTTCAGTTTGTCACTATAAAATTAAGTTTCCATTAAATATTTTGTCTTTTTGTATTTCTTGGAGGATAACACTAATTGGAGGGCCGGGCGGGCTGGAGGGACGTGTTTCCATATGAAAAAGGTGAACTTTTGGCGGTCTGGCGGGCTGCACTGAAGACGGAAGGGCGGGCCGGCGGGCTGCACAAAAAGGCGGTCAGGCGGGTTGCGGAAAGCGGCAGGGCTGGCTGCAGAAAAGGGCAGCCCTCCGGCCCGCCTTTTTCCGTAGGCCAGCTTAACGTACAGCCTGCCATCCCGCCCTTTTGTGCAGCTCGCCAGCCCATGGAAAATTCATGTTTTTCATTTGGCAACACGGCCCTCCAGCCCGCCCGGCCCGCCGGCCCTCCGTTTAGTGTTGTCCTTTTTTGGACAGTCTTTATGTCACTCATTTTGTTACAGCAGCGCCATGGCACTTGAACCTTTTATTGCTTTGAAGTGTGTAGTGATGAATTAGCTCTTGCAGTTGCAGTCAGTAGATTTTGTACAGATATTTCACTCAGTGATAAAAAATCTTTTGGTTACCACTGGTATCTGCTGCGCTCGTACTCAGGGTTGCCAGATGGTGCCAAATTGGGCAAATATTGCCAAAAATCACTGTTTTCCAAAAGAAAATTTGCTAATTTTTTTGGCAATATTTTTTAATGCCAAAAATTTACCATTTTTGAAATACCAATTGTGACTTTATTGATATTAATAAATTTTATCAAAATTAATACCAAAACTTTAGAAAGTACACTGTACAGCTAAGATAATACGTCAGAATATGATTCACTGGCTGCTTGAGGAATGGCTGTAATTGTTTTGTTGTAATGTTTCATTTGATTAACAACCAATCATAACTGTCAATTTATTTATTTTACAACTGACCTGCTGTTACTGTGTTTCAGGTTTCGTTGTGCTTAGGTTTGTGTGTATTAAAAGTAATGATTCTTTAAATAACGATCAAACCAGAATATTTTGCTTTCGGTTTTCACCTAGGCCTGAAATATTGCTTTGTTTTTTGACTAAAATTTTGCAGCCAAGAATCAGGATCTATGATCTAAACTAGTGTTTATCAAAGTTAATTCCAACTCCCCGTTTTTTCATCCTCAACACCTGAACACGTTGTTTTCACCACAAGCCTAATAAAGCAAACACAAAGTAAATGTAAGAATTTTATTTAAAGAAAGTATTAAATAGCTGAACCAAGCTATTAAATTAAATAGCTGAACTAAGCTTCGGTGTCATGACGCTAGGCCTACATTCAGAATTTTTGTCATAATTATCCATACTGTAGCCAGGCACATGCACAATAATCCGGAGTAAAAATTGAAAAGATAATTTGCTTTAGGCTACTGAAGATAACTCAATGACCAATTAGTGGTTAAGCAATTCCACCCTCTTTGTGTTGTTTTGCCCGCTAACACCCCTTTGGGTTTTTCACGTCTTTGCCTCTTAAATCGCACATTTCACCCATGTTGAGAATCACTGATCTAAACTAAACAGAGGATATATTTTGCTTACACTGAGAAGGCATTTTTATTCCCATAAAACAGACCTTATCTTAATTGTCAAACTTAAAATTTTTGAAAGTATCGGAAACATGAAATAAATCAATAGCCTATTGCCATTTTGCAATGAAAAATTGATAGGGCCAAAAATATTGCCATTTTTGAAAATTTTTTGCCAAAATTTTGCCATAGGCTATATGAGACAAGCACTTGCCATATTTTTTGTCAAGCATCTGGCAACCTTGCTAGTACTGTATCTGAAGACTCCTGCACTCAGTTGCGTGACTGATAATGTTATATAGTAGAAGTATTTTGCAATTTTAGTAAGATTTTACTTTGAGAAGTTTCTCATCACTTCTACAGTAACACTCTGCAGTAACTTCAATCTTGTGATGTTCAAAGTAGGCCTTAGTAATTATTTAGCCCTTGCGATCTTGTAGTTTTTGTGCAAGTGTTTCAATCGGACCTGTCATGAGTCAATGAAATGTTTGTTCTCAAGTGTTCCTCTCGCCCTTTCGTTCATATGTCAACTTAATGATTGTTTTGAGCATGTGGTTAACTCATTATGATCATCAACTTAATGCAGTTCATGACTTGATCTTTTGTTCATATATTTGGAGCACAAGATCAAGAGAATTCTAGCCTTGTCGTTGAATTGGAATGTTAATTTCAAATTGTTTAACCCAGAAATGGGTCAGAAATGAAGCATGTATCTACAGTAGTGTTCAATACATGGTTCTAAGTTTTATTAAGATAAATGAAGACAAGTTGTAACAGGTAATTTTAAGTTCACAGCAGAAATTCTGTTATAGGGTAAAAACTTTCTTCTGGCAAAAAATATAGGGTACTGCTTTCTGAACAATTTAAGACACCTATGAATATAGAAATTACCGTAGTTAAAAGATTTTGTTGTTTTGGCTGTAACTTTTTTAAAAAACTACATTTTTGCCATTTTTTAACAAAATTTTGGCCATAAGCTGTAAAAAAAAATCTGGCAACCCTGTCGGTGATTATCTCTGGTTTGTAGAACACAGAATAGTCATTTTCTGTCGATGTTCTGATGTCGATATCTTCGTTTCCCGTGATGCTATCGTCATGGAATGTAACATGTGACATCATTAACCAACAGTGATGTCATAAGTGATGTCACTGTTCTCGAAGTTCCGTAGGTGATCTGTTCTCAGTGTTACAAAACAAAATTAATATGCATTGCCATTTTCGAACATGCCCTGCATTCTACAGTAGCTTTGAGAGATGTTTCCACTTTTGATTGTGACTGTTGCATGTGATGATGCGTTGAAGTGACTGCAGTAATTCAGCTCCCAATTACCGGGCTTGTTTGTTTAATCAAATGTTATGATTTAACTGAAGTTTGTTTTTTTTTTCATTTTTCCAGATGATTAGGATGTATGAATTACGTGTGTTAAAAATCATGAAGCAGTAACTTCAGCTTAGCCTTTTTTATGTTTGGCAGTGTCTGTTTTGCCATCAGCCGCAAAAGCACTGCTAGAGCTAATTTTCCAGCAGGCAAACCCAACTGGTTAAATTGGCCACGTGGCAAGGACGATGTACTTGGATGAGCGGATCATCTTTGTCATGTGACCTAAAACCCTTTTGCTTTAAGAATCCAAAGTGTAAACCCATCATGTCCTTGGTTGTTTTCAAAACTTTTTAAAAAAGCATCATACACTTTGGACCATAAGGTGCACTTAAAATCCTATAATTTCCTCAAAAATCAAAGGTTTGCATTATAATGCGGTGCACCTAATGTATGAATCTGGTTGTGCTTTCTCATCTAGAACTAATTGTACTGTATGTGGTAAACAGTGATATTTATTTGTTAGCTACGTTTTTTTGTAAACAGACCATCATGTTAAGTAATAAACCAAAAACAATTGCAATGACATAAGCAGCATAGGGTACTCCAAGAATAGATGGCAAGCACATACCACAGGTTGTATTACTCTGCGGGACTCCTGACTACATTGGCGCACACTGGAATCAAACATGTGCACAACTTTTATTCTATTTGTGTTTAGCGGATTATGCATGTGTGACAGACTAAACTCCCTCCTGTGTAATGACAGACTAAACTCCCACTACTTGGGTGTTGTATTGTGAAAGAGTTGAATACAGTTGGACTCATCTAAGTTTTGCTTCATTTTTAATGTACCTTATGTGTGAAAAAAGAACAGCTACTAGCTAGCAATCAATTTTTTATACTGTGCTATAATCCAGTGCACCTTATGGTTGAAAAGTATGGTGCATGAAAAGCGCTCCCATAAAAAAATGTCATCTCTACTTGCAAAGCCAAAGCAACAATGCTGAGAGTCAAACTGACAACCATTTGCACAACAAGAATAGACACTTCCCATGCGACCAGGTTCACTGTACTGCTAGTATCATGAACTCAGCTTTATATATGTGGACAAATCTGGATACGGTTCGAATGACCAAAGAGCCCTAGCAGAGGTTCTGCCTCTGACGACAAAATATTAGACATTACCTTTATATTTTTCATGCTTTTTGCTATTGTGAGTGCACTGCACAACATGTGATGTTATTGTTATGGATTGGGTCATAAAATGACATGGTGTTTTTGTTTTATATTGAGCCAATGTTGTATTCATATATAGATGGATATAGGGTAATAATTTTCTGAAATTTTTGTATAAGGATTGGATATGGATATGGACATCCAAAAAATCTTCAGATATGGATCTGGAGTTCAAAAATCACTATCTGTGATTGTGAAAAGTCATTCGTATTGGAGACTGTAAAACGCTTCTATAATTTAGGATCAGGACCAGATTTCGACTGAGCTAATAGAAAAGAATATTGGCAATTTGTTAAAAAGCGAGAGTTTGTTAATTTTTTTGCTTTCATTTGGACTTGGATTTTGCATTTTTAACTTTTTTGGACTGTTTACACTTGGACTAAGTTTCAAAAATTCAAGACTAGATCTGGATCATAAAATATGACAGTCATGTAAGTGCTTCAAAAACGTGAGCGGCATAGAGCAGTACCCAAGAAAAAATAACCATTTGGGTGGTTAACTAGCCTATGACAACCTGCTGTTAACGGCCATTATAGTGGCCCCTGCCATCTCAATGCCCTCCTTGTCTACATGTTGGAGGTGATAGATGAATTACAAGAAAATATAAAAATCCAGAGGCACCACAAAGCACACAGGATGTTTTTGTTTCTACACAAGCAATACTGATGCAATACTGTTTCTACACAATACTGGTCACTGACTGTCATACAGAAGTGTTATATAGCAAGAGTGAGTAGCTAGTAGAGTCTTGCGCGGGTTATAATTTTTTGTCCGCTCCCGCACCCAGAAAATTTACACCCACGCTGTACCTGTAGTAGTTGGATATATCTTGCCCGTTCCCACCCCACACATTTTTAACCCACACCAGCCCTGCACCTTTTTGGCCTCAAACCCGCACCTGTCTGAAAACTAGAAAACTCATAACTAGGGTGAGTTTTTGTTGCAATAATATCACAAGAAATATTCATTTATTTTTAACACAAGTTGCATTTATGCACCAACGTTTCAAACAACAGTGATTTACTCAGCGTTTTTTTACACAATGCTAAATATTTCCAAACATTTTTTGGGGAGAAATGACGATCTTCTGATGTTTGCATAGCATGCTAAAACTTTGCTCCATACTGCATGAAGTTGCTTGGCAATTTAATAATTTGGCATAGGCTTACAGTGCTGGACTGATGTTTGGCTAGGTCCAAGGTTGGTAAAAATCATGATTAAAAAAAAATTTTTTTAATTGGATTATTTAAATTTAAATCTCTTTTTTCATTTAAATCTGATTTTTTTTATTTTTATGACATTTTTGATTTAATGTGTAGAGGGTGACCACCTTACAGTTGTAATTCTTAGTTTTAAAGGGTTTGTTTTAACACTTGGACGTCTGCTAAGATTCGGTGATTTTCAGAAAAAAAATGCCTAAACGCACGTGGCTTTGCATGGGAATTTCTCTGGTCCGGTATGCTCTATAGACCTGGTAAAAAGACGCGGCAAGTCTTCTAGTCTGTACTTGAAAAAAATTTTTTGCTTGGGGGATGCGTTTTTTTGTGAGTGACGTATTAGACTGGCCGATCTGTTTGAGCCCTTGAACATCTCTCTAACACAATCGACGGAGGAGCTAGGGCGTTGGTAAGGCAACGGAAAATTGCTGTTTTTTAGGCCGAAATCGAAGTACGAATATATCGTAGACCGGCTGTCAAAGTGTTAATATAACTTTTTAGTGCTTTGTTTCTTCTAGTACAGCAACTAGCATTTAGCTCAATTTTCATTCAAACTTAATTTGTACTAATGCATCATGCTTAAAGCAAATCAGTTCATAACACCAGTATCGATGTACAAAACGAAATATTTATGGGAATGACAATACCCAAACCATTAGTGCATCAACTTCATTAACACTTGTGGCATGTTAAGAAGCTTGTGCAAAAATACAAGTTTGGCAGCCTTCTTGGTACAAAGTCTATTGTTAAAATTGATTACCGTATTTACTCGATTGTAAGCCGCGGCTTATAAAGTTTTTTTTTCATCATGTTTGCGGCTTAAATTCAAGGGCGGCTTACATTCAAGGGCGGCTTA
>JGI24159J19872_10014763_pt1 | contig 10083 bp, 1 predicted proteins | sample Ectturendosymbi4_FD_19872 | JGI IMG/M metagenome (IMG submission 19872) | reverse complement strand
AGGAATCAATCACAGATTTTTATCCCTTGCTTATTTCACCTGTGGAGTGAAGTTACGCGAATCGTGAACCTAACAGTTACAACCATTTGGGTGCGTTCTACGTGACGTGTTTTGCTCGTGTGTGTGAGATTTTTACAGCCGTGGTAAGCGAGTTGCAACGTCGTTAGGTGCAGTGTGTTTGTTGTTTTTTTAACACAGATAAGAAAGAACAGATGTGATTCTTANAAAAAAACGTAGACCATGTGTTTTGTCAAATATTTCAATTGTGGCGNTTTCGGTTGGTTCGCCTGTGGCAGTTAATAATCCGTTCTCTCCAGNCAAGTAGGATTCCAACAATTCCCTGCATTTTAACGCTTTTGAGTCGACGGCAGCAACAAACGCAGTGATCCCGGGCATTTCAGTAATGATTGAGAACTTTTTAATGACAGTACTTTCAGAGCGTTATTTTCCGATTTTCTCAAATTGATTGACGCTTTCCATTTTCTTTCTCGCAACAATGGGTGAGGGGTCCTCACAAGTGGATTAGCCTAGGGCCTCGCATCAATTAAATCCGGCCTTGCGTGTAGTACTAATTTGTATAACATCAATGGCAAACGTTTCACAAGAGCCCCTTTGAAACAGCTTAGGGCCCTGCAAGCGATATAAAGTATTAGTATCAGGTTTGCTATTTTAGGGTATGCAGATTGCAAATACAATATTAGCAAGTAGGCTATAGTATGAGGTGTTAAATTTAGACAACTCAAGTTGCATTGCCTGAACCATTTTCGGAGATAGCGCAAGTTGCCTTACGTAGCCTTTAATGCTTTTTGGTTAATTTTGAAGTGGTGGTTTTCAGAACGTACCGTATGTTTTTGTATTGTTAAAATGTACAATACAGGGTGGGCCGAAAGTAGAAGTGCTTTTGATTGCTTTTTTATATTTATGGCTGAAATTTTGGGACGGTATTGACAAATACTGGATCGTTCCGGTATGAAAATTATTGTACTTTCACCACTGCTTATACTGGACTAACTGACAGGTTTAGACGCGCGAGCGTTTTTTTTGCAACTTAGCAAGTCTTCTAAAGCTCATCCGATGAGAAAAAAACAACGTGTTGATTTTGGAAAATTTTTTATAGGATGAAGAACAAAAGCAATTTTCCAAACAAAAATGTCTGAGGTGCTCTTAACAAATGAATGCAAAAGTAAAGAAAAATCCAAAAATTCCGCCAGCAGGCGTCATTGGTGGTCAGTTTAAGGTTTAAACAGAACCTCATTTCAAGTTTGTGGTTCTATCGGCAATGAAAGTAAATTAGGTTGAGACATGAAATAGTTCTATTTTTATTGCAATTTTTAGCCACATTAATCAACCTTGCCTAAAATGGGCAAATTTTTTATGAAAATCAGGCACGTAAGGTAAACTTGCCCAAAATGGGCAAATGCTTTACGACAATTGTTGGGCAATCAGATTGATCGCGGCACTACTGTCTCACATTGACTTTCATGTTTCACATACGGCCAGTCCCGTCGCCACAGGGGGGATATGGTGGGCTAAGCCCCCCCCAAATTGAAATATGAAAACTATAAATAAGTGCAGTTTTGTCAATTTTTACAATGTCAAGGCATCAACAGGGAAACAAAAACTCACTCTAACCATAACGTCGGGTATTTTCACCTAGGTACCACGTGGCCACCACTCCTGTCCGGATGGAAATCACCGGGGGTTGGTATTCCAGGGGTGTGAGCAATATTTGCAGGAAACTTGATAGTGATCAATGCCGGCAAGTGCTCCCATCGTTGGCACTGGCAGTTGACACGTGAAGCTCGTTTTGTTCTGTTTTGATGGTGGACAGGTTCCACAGCGTTGTCTGGTCTCAAAGTGCATGACCTCATAAAAATGCTTTGGCCTTTTACCACAAGTGCACGCACAAGGAGCAAGGCTTTTTTTGGCTAGGCCAAAGTTCAATAAACTTCAATTAGGTAAAAAGAAGCACAAGGTTTCTCATGTCCTCAATAAAATGCTTTGACTTTTCACCACAAGTGCACACACAAGGTGCAGGCTCTTTCTGGCTCCAACTTCGACGGAGAAAGCGTCATACATTCTCCGGTCTGTTTCTCAATGAAGACCACGAGCTGACCAGGAGCCATTCGCGCAAATTGATTTCCGTCGTCAGGGCTTGCGCTCGTGTTTCCGTCGTCAGGGCTTGCGCTCGTGTTTCCGTCGTCAGGGCTTGCGCTCGGGCTTGCGCTTTACTCCCGTGCTGGCTTCGGTCAATGGTTGCTGGCGTGGCTTACTAGTGAACCTATATGGACCAACTCCTTTTGGCCAAATTGATCAAGGTTACCTTAGGAGGGATCTTTGTGTAGGAATTTTGCTACACCTCAGGTAACCAGGCCCGTAACCAGGGGGGCGCAGGGAGGCGAATCCCCCCTAGAAAAATTTTCGTCCCCCCTGGAAAAATGTGTTGGATATAGTTTGAAAATATTGGACATAGTTCAAAAAATTTGGGCCCCTCTCAGAAAACTTTTCGCCCCTCCTGGTGTTCCAAGCTGGTTACGGGCCTGCAGGTAACCATGGGTCAATATGGGCAAATTTTTTTCCCCATCAAAAATTACAAAACTTGTGCAGATTTCGAGAGGACTGCCCGAAAGAGCGTATAAAGAATGCAGATACTGAAAGAGTCAGCTTTCTACGTGAACGTTAATTAATTTTTAATTTAAGTAGAAGAACCGTTTGCCCAAATTGGGCAGAGGTTACCTGAGCAGGGCTAGTCCATATGAGTTTCGTACACTGAGTTGTGCATGTTACTTCAAAATTTTTAGTCTATGCCAGCATTTTTGAGCTTTCTGACGAGCGAACCATTTATCCTTTGGCCATTCCATCGATTATAGAGTGCAAGGCTATCCTCTAAAATTGCAAGTCACTCTCTCTATCTCGGCATCCCGCAACAAAGCTCTACTTTTTGTACTAAAATTATTCTGACACTCAGTTGTTTAATATTATTCAATAGGGAAATGTATAGTCAGCAATGAAAACAAAATTTTGGGTTGTTTATAAAAACTTCAACTTTTAAAATACAGTATATCTATAATCCAAGGTTTAGGAAAGTATCCCAAGGCCAGTAGTAAAAAATGTCATACAAGCCTGTTAAGATATATCTCAGGGTAGGTTGTTTTGCAAAAATGCTGTGTACGATACGGGGTAGCAAAAAGAAACATTTACAAATTTAATGAAAAGATTTTTCGGAAAAAAAATCATATAAACTACAAATATACGGAGTGTCAGTCAAGACGCAACACGTAAAGTAAAGCTGAAAAGATACATTTGATGATTACACAGCAATTGAAAGACACAGAAACAAGCAAACAAAAGATAAAAAGATTTTATGCTTGAACTCCTTCCCTCCTTACCCACCTAACAAATCACTGTTATATCACTACAAACGTAGAAAAGCAAAGAAACATTGAAATTATAGCGAATGTATAGGTGCGTCACGCTGCCCTTGAAAACTTTTTGAGCTTCGTTTGTCTAGTTTTGCAACGGTTTGAAACTGTACAGAAATTGTTGGATAAAACGAAACAGAACAATTGCGATTAATGTACAGTTTTTCAAAGTTCTTGAAAGGTAAATGTGCATATAATGAAATTAAAAACAGCCTCCGACCTAACGACTTCTGTACAAATGTGAAACGTGTCAAGAAGTTGCAGTAAAGATTACAAACTCGACATTTACACCCAAGGCAAAATGCAATTGCTTTATTAAAACTGCGAATCAGCAACTTCCGCTAGGATATCCTAGGTGATCCATCTCTCGTGAAAGCTGGCACGCTGCACAAAGGCCACACCAAGTGGATATGCAGCAATCGTTCATCATATCGCCCTGAAAATCATACAAGGGTCAGACTGGTAAAGAAACGGCATAGTTCACGCTTTACGCATTGGAATTTACTATGAGCAATGCATCGAAACAAGTCAAACAATGGATTATCCGGGCTGCGTCTTACAAGATGCGACTGCACCATTCGATGACATCCGTAGAGTAGTGCCCAACCTCATTTGAAACGGGTTCCCCTTGTTTTAGGACTGTTTCATAAAATTTACTGGAATTTCTTCAAGCAAGTATTTAACTAAATAGAAGGTGGAAACATTTGCGGGAGATTTTATGAATGAAGCTGTATGTAACCAAAAAATGCATTACAAAGAATTTTCGCTTGATGGTTGTGACGAAGTGAAGTCGTTTGGCCAATAGAGGGATAAGCTTAGACTGCTACATGGTGAACTTACTTTACAAACAAACATGTCAGAACAAGTGAGCACTTCTCCCAAATCCTTGTTTTCCGCTTATTTAAGTGAACCCATGCCTTATTCCAAAAATCTAATTAGGTCAAAATAAGATTTATTTACATGGACCAGATTTGCAGAGAAACGTTTGAAGGAAATTTGCTAATGATATGATCAAAGCGCTTGCATAAACATGAGACCAACCTGAATGCCATGTCTTTCCCTAAATGTAGACCTCATTGGCCACAAACCATTCAGGAAGCAACCAACGCAATAGTTTTCGCCCATTCGCGTTGAGATGGTTCCGACGTAACATCCTCCAAAACAGAAGGCCATGCAACCTAAGTAACGTTGAAGAATCAATCGATATCTAAACACGAGGAATAGATACTACCACTCGGTTAAAATTATCAGAGATTTTTTCATTGCGATTTTAACGAAACGATTGCATTTGCAAGTGCAACTGTACTTGTAAACAAGCTATGATGATCTCATCCGCTGTTCCCAAACTAAACTTGTCAACAGATTTTGCTCAATAAAGACCGAAAAAAAAACAAAACAAAATGTTTCCGGGCCACATAAACTTTCGTAATTTTTGTTGCTCAGCCTGAAGATACACACCAACTACCAATTACCATTCAGACATGTTTCAATCTATTTGCTATTGGAAACTGAGTGATATACGGTATTAACTTACAGCTTTTCATGTCTTTGGTGCAATCACATACTTCGGAATTCCAGTTTCTTTTCACTCCTGGTTGTTGGGTGACAATAGTCGTAGTAGTTGTGTAGCCAGGTTGTTGAATGATGACGTTTGACTGCCCGAAAGCAGGTTGGCCAGCAGAGTAGTTCGGCGGCTTTAAAACAAATAGAGTTTCAGTTTTCAGCTAATAGTAAATAGTTTTATTAGAAGTTAATATTTCTACCTGCAATTCAGAGGATTTTATATAACATATTTACAATAGTTAAAAAGATAACTGCCATCCAACTGACGCAGGCATTTATTGTGACGGTAGTCTTACTTTTAACCGTTCGTGCCTTTCGAAGTTATTATCGGCCCTAACTCGCGAACGGAGTGCACTAAAGAGTCAGGAGACATCCTCGGATTCGGAAGACTGCAATCGATCCGATGAGTTTCAAGAAGGTACCTTAGAATTTGAAATGTTAGAGAAAAATGCTAATTTTTTATTTTCTGGAAGTGATTTTTTGGCAAATATCCGAAAAATTACAACAAATTTCTTTAACGCTTCCTTGTTAGATTTTTCAAAATATTTGTTTGGCTTGGACTTCGTTTGAAGACCCCAACTAACAAAAAACTCCAATCAAAGTGAATCATCACTGTTCTAGGGGGAAAAATTTTAGGGTAAAAAATATTTCATTTTCGGATGACGTCACCGCGGCCTGAGAAAAAATACAAGGGAGAGCTTCTTTTTTTCTTTTAAATAAACTAGTGCGAAAGTAAACATCCTTAGACCTCTTGATTGGCCTTCTAGCGTTAGTGGTTGGAAAATTATGGCCTAAAAACAAAAAAATAATTAGCTAATGCCCTAATTATCTGAAAAATCTTCCATAATTATTTTCCTCTCAATCTTTTCACTTGAAATTTGGTGGGATTTTGTAAACTACCAAGAGAAACCTATTTGTACTTTTCAGATGTTTCGTGTGCGTTGATTGGGTATAATAAAGGCAAAAACAACCCAAAAATTTTCGGTTTTCGTCGTTTTACCCCCTCCAAACAAAAATCACGATTTTTTGAAACATGAAAAAACAGGGTTTCCCTCATGAAGACGTCAAAGTGACGTCACAAGTTCGCGAAACATACCTCAAAATGGGTTGCTGTCTTTCATATCCTAGGATGTCTTCACCGACTTTCTAGCGTAATCCATTCGCGAGTTATGGCCAATAATAATTTCAAAAGCCGCGATCGTGGGATCTGCGGGGCTTTAAAAGGGTTCGGCTTTCAACTTTCTTTATTTTCAATGGAAAAGTGTGGCATGTTTGGTTCTTTCCTTTTCACATTCTTGTCCTGACCCTCTCTAAAAGTCATTAGCACTGCTAGCTAATGCATCCTGCAGAAAGGCGAACTCAGTTTCAGTTTTAACAAGTGAAAAATTGCATCTTGAAGTACTGTAAAAGTTGACGTTTCTGAATCAATATCTTATCTTCACCATGAATTCGCGAGCATACCCTGCACTCATGAAATCTAGTTCTTTCTTCCGTGATATCACTTCCAACATTTCTCACACAACTGTCTTCAGTCAACCTTCCACTCGGTTGGAATATTTTGTGCATTTATATTGCAAAAACTGCGGCCCATACGCCTATATAATTGGTGAAGTCATAGACCAGCCTTGACACGATAGTTACAGGTAACCACAGGCTCCAAACAAAAATCCTATGTCTGTTAAAAAAACGTATAGCACTTCTTGTTCAGAAATATGAAGTTTAAATAAAGCACATGAAAGAACCTTTTAAATTTTCAATCAAATGCATGAGGTTCCAAAAGATTTGTTTTCTTTACGCAACGTATTCATTTATCTGTATTTTATCAAATGGCCACAATTTTAACAACGTGTGTAGAAATAACTTTTATGTTTCATGTTTCATGCGTTTGTCTTTTCAGGTATAGAAGTAGCATCCACTTCAATAGAAAAAGATATTTGTGTGTTAGAATTTGCTCGATCACTGTCGAACAAAACTGCACAAAGTTCCACTACTGCGTACTTTCAGCCTACTTTCCCTTAATAAACAACAGCTGCAGTACAAGTTTGCAAATCACACAAAAAGTTCAGAAGGAAGGTTGACGACTGCCAGTGTCGGGAGGGATTGTCGAGAAAGCTTAGAAAGGAATTGTGCGAAGCAGTGACGTAGCGAGCCCAACATTTTGGGGGGGAAAAATATTTGATTTTAGGCAAGCAACACTATTTTGTTTGGGATATCGTCTCTGAAAGCACAAAATGATTAGATATTCTAAAAATTTTTAGGGGGACAGGGACATGGCCCCGTGGATATGCCTGCGGTGCGAAGTCCCAGAAAGTCCGCAGGAAGAGCAAGTGTGAAAGCCCATGTTCGTGGAAATCGTTAACAAAATTCACGCACGTGATCCACAACAATTTTTTTGGAACGCCCTGTACTTTTATTGTGGCATCGTGGTAAGTGATGAAGAGCGCTAATTTTATCGGGAGAGACAAAGTTCCCAGCTTGTCACGGCTGCCCACAAAAGGAAAAAAGTGCACTATTAGCAACTACAAAAGGATTCTTCAGAACACTGATGCACGAACCTGCCAAACAAGTGGGTGGCGGTTTCACCAATCTTGTTCTAGAACAGTTTGCAAAAATATAAGACCACCCAAAGAGTTATTAATTTTGTAGTGAAATACCTTCTACTGTAACACGAATTCTTCAGGTATCAAAAAACTGATATATGTTTGCAGTGAATTATATTAACACCACTTAGCTAACAGTCGAAAGAATTCATTTTTACCCAAGGGGAGTCAGACGTTTTTTCACTGCTTTGCAAGCTTAATCTCGATGCATAATTTTTTCGTCCATCATTATATTTCCGCACAAATTCATTGTATTTCTTCTTCTTTGTTTTTTGTTACTCCGCAATGTTTTCATTATATTCCAGACTATGGTAAAATTTACACCTTGCTTTTTTGTAGATATTCAAAACCAGTGGCGGATCCAGACCAGGCGTTTGGGAGTGGCAGTCAACTAGGGGGACGCCAAAAATGACTCCCATTGGGTAAAATGTCTTAACTTGTTTAACAAAGGTAGTCTGCGACAATCGTTGGGTTTCACACAAAATTGATAACCTTTTGAAGGCCAAAAAGTGGCTATTTTTGTTGGTCGAACTTTGCGTTTTTCAGGGAATAACCACAGTTTGAAAGCGCTTTACACTATTAATTTAGAAAATGTTTGAAATGAATCCCAAACTGTGAGCCTCATTTTTCACAAGCTACACATATCTCGTACCCTCGTATATCTACAAAATGTATTTAAAAGGTATAAAAGCATGTTGCGCGCAAGCGTTTGCTACTGTTTAGGCCGGTGGTTCCCAAAGTGGGCGGTACCGCCGCCCTAGGGGCGATGAGAAACTCTAGGGGGGCGGTGAAGCAGAAATTGGCGGTTAGGGGGCGATAGGAGACCCAGTTAGTAATTACATTTCTGTTGTCTTACTAACTTTGAGTGACCAAATGTCATAAAAAGCAGTATGATCAACAAATATGTAGGCCTATGCATGTAATTTGTAAACAAAAACTTGGCGTTTTGGAAACAAAACAGAGGTGAAATGCTAGGAGATAAATTGATGAACTGAAGTTTTCATCACTAAAGGTAAGCTGCACAGTAAAACTGTCCTCCTCTATAATGAAATGATTATGATTGGAATTTTCGTCAACTGTACTTGTTGGCACGGGTAAACTGCTGCTTAATAATGCCCGTTTCGTTACAGTGACTACCACCGGTCTGGTGTGGGAATGCACGCTTGCACTTAGAATCAACCTGTAACCAAAAGCGTGAGCTAATTTTGGTTCGAGTGGTTTAATGATCACAAATATAATAATAACCTTGTACGAGTTCAATTTGAAAGTAGAAAGGCAATTTATATGTTTTACAGATAGTGTTAGGTGCCAACAAGAATTACAAAAAGGGAATCGAAAAGATTCCGGAAAACAGAAGTGTGTTTCAGAGCGCTCTTTAGCCTGAGCAGCGCCAGGGAAATCCAGCGAGAGAGAGATGATAGAGCCAGTAGACGACTGCAAGTGTCACGGTTAAATTCAAATATTTTTAAAATCTGCAGATTAATTCAATCCTGCACTGCTCCGAACTCAAAATTTGCTAAAAATGTGACAGAGTATTAATAGATTGATCAAAGGACACCAAAGGGATTAGAAGTGTTCTGCTAAGTTTAGGCAATGTGGTGCACTCGGATAATGATGAAGAGAGTTTGTACGCCTGTTGCTGCACACAGAAGGTGGCTGCCAAAGGATGTCATAGATACAGTATCTTGGGTGTCACAATCCACAGATATCTTCACAAAGTTCAATGGAGTTAATTTGCAATTGCAGGAAATGGTGTTAACCTCATTAAAGCCAAATCAGCAATCTCCACCTTATCCAAGTTTAATGCTGTTCAAACGAAATCGAGCCCGTCATCAACTCTAACAGTTTCCAAATCAAGAACTCCAACAGTTTCCAACTGTTAAATGAGTTAATTTACTAAATTAAGTTTTGTAGTGAAATGCATCTTTGCGCTCATTCTTGTTTTAATCATTTTCAAACATATCAGATATACAACACGAAAAAATTGTGTTGATATGTGTGCTAGGCATGGTAGGGGGGCGATAGAAATTTATTTGTCAGAAAAGGGGGCGCTAGCCAAAAAAGGTTGGGAAACACCGGCCTAAGTGGTGGGGGTGCAAGAAGCACATCGTACCCGGTCCCAGGAGGATGAAAGTACGCATGCTACGTTTTTCTCTAATCAACTCCAAAATTGATGGTCGCTTTCTCGAGCTGCAACGCTGGTAGCTATATTTGTAAATATTAGCACGGTGTTTTGTCTATATTCTGATTACTATAGAAACAAGCTATACACGTTTTGACGAGGGCCGCATGAGGTAAGGTGCCGATATCGGTCTTCTTACCCCCTGGTTCAATTTCTCTCAGAGGCCCTGGCGACGTTGGTCAATGGATGACGTAGTCATCTTAATGTGTAAGAACCTTAACTAACGGTGGATTGTTGCCCTGACGTTGGTTGTGACGTCACAATGCAGACCAGCATGAGGCATAGGCGGTCGCTAGTGCGAAAGGTTGGCCTTTTT
>JGI24159J19872_10014761_pt1 | contig 10084 bp, 3 predicted proteins | sample Ectturendosymbi4_FD_19872 | JGI IMG/M metagenome (IMG submission 19872) | reverse complement strand
CGTACGGAGCACTTTGAGAACCTATGGACTAGATGACCGCCACGGTCTTTCGCCAATCCTATATGACACAGCGCCCCTCTTTGTTTACACCGATCAACTATTGTGCCACTGTGTTTTCATTTGCTCTAATGTTCGCTAATGGTTGGCTTACTGCATGCGATGGCTTTTATGGTGCTTTTGCTTGTTGGCTGAGTCATATGAAACAATAAACCATTGACCATTGACCATTGACCTCCACACCTGTGGTGTCAAGTTGCCGGAGCTCCACTCCGCCACCTTCATCAATTAATGATGAGTTGTTGCCCAAAGAATATAAACGAAAATGCCCAGCAGAGCTCAGGTACTTATAAAATTTCCACTACATCCCTGGTCCACACATGTGCATGTGTCTTTTGGTTCAGTTGAGAATTCTGTAATGTCTCTCTCTATAGAGGGTTTTGAGGAAAAAGCAGCAACTGTTTTCAAAAAGAAAAGTCGCCAAAGTTTGCCAGTGTTGATAATCATCTTTTCAATAAATTGATTATATCTGGAATCTTCTTGCTTTTACTTTCCCCAAATTGACTCGGAAAATGACTAAGTTCTTTTGGAAGAACATGCTTGAATATATTAAACGTTTTCTGAAAAGGGCGCATAGTAGTGATCAAATCAAGAGTAAGACGTTTTTCTCCTTGCAGTTTTATATTCAAGTCGTTGAGGTGTTGCGTTATGTCAGCCAAAAATCCGACAGTTTCTCTTTCTTTATAATTTCCTAAAAAAGCTGAAAATACCTTAGCTTTTCTTCACATTTTATTAACTTCCTTTGAAAAACTAAAATTTTTTTCCCAAAGGACCAAAATTTCTGCAAAACTCTTCCCTTACTCAACCATCTTTCATGATTGTGCACTACTAAATTTGTATAATTCCATTGTTTTCGGCAAGAAAAGGTTTCACTGCTATTTTCTAGCCTTGAATCCACTATTTTCACCAGTATAGACCTTGTCGTGACGAGCTATTGTTAAACAATTATGACGAAACAATAACCAGATAAAGATACAAGTCCAACTCGGTGCGCTGCAATATAGCTGAACANCAGCTTGATTGACAATCACCTATNCCAGGAGTGGGAAAACGTTTTCAANAGAAGAGTCATTAGCAGATAACCACAAACACCAGCGAGTCGCAAAATCAGTTTGTAGTGTAATACAAATATAGTAAAGAATGCAATTTTAATATAAAATGACCTACATCAAATTGCAAAGACTCCTTGGCAACTAAGCTTACGAATTCGTGTAAACACATTGATAAATCAAATAAACGTTACGTATAAGGCGACAACTCGCTATCAATTTGAGATATTGCTATTCAGCTCAGCTAGAAGAGCCATTCAAAACATGTCGGCGAGCCACATGCGGCTCCCGAGCCGCAGTTTGCCCACCACTGACCTACACAGTTGGCGAGGCGTTGCTTCAGAAGCACGGTCAAAAGCGCAAGATTTTGGGAATACATAGAAAAAAACTTTGAGAGGCTGACGAGGTCCGCCAGTCACCATCGAAAGGTCCGGATTCGGACCGCGGTCCGCCATTTGAGTAGCCCTGGTTTAGGGTCTCTCTTTCTCTACGACAGTGATTCTCAACGTAGTCCAGGAAATTGTTGGTGGTCCACAGAGAGTTCAATAAATCTTTGATAAAAAGTTTCTGCAAATTGTAACCTTTACTGTACAATAAGTTTATGTAAGGTGTCGGCATAACGAATTGGTCCATCGGATATTTTTTGAAAGAAGGTGGTCCATGGGCCAAAAAGTTGAGAACCACTGCTCTGCGATACATAAGATACTCTGGTACTATGACGTCAATAAGTCATGGTTTTATGGCCTATAAGTGGAACGAAACAACATATGAGCACACACAAAGCTCTACATTCTAAAAAATTGAAAATATTTTGGTCTAACGTAATTAAAAAAGCGATAATCTTAATTACCCCAGAAATAATATCAAATTACCCTTTTGGGGTACTTTACCCACAGGGAACCACCTCCTCAACATTTATGGACTTCATGTCCATCACTTCGTAAGAACTGCCGATATCATAAGCACGGTGGGGGTAAAAAAGGCTTCGTATCCTGTGGAACGAAACTAGATCATATTGAGTAAAGTGCGTATGAGTTTTCTGCAATTAAAATATAGTTCTATGGCTTGTGGATTTGTGTTTTATTTAAAGTCTGATGGCAAATTTTTATTTGCGTTTGTTGAAACTTTCTCAAAAATCGTTTAAATCGTTATCGTTAGCTTTATCCCATGACGTCTTCGCGAAAACATCTTTTGATGAATTGTCTGCGATTGTTGAGTACCGATTAGCACGTTTTTAGCAACGTAACGTTTGATGTATGTAGTTGCATGTACACTTTTGCAATTAATCGTTGTGGGAGGAATAGTGTGCAGTTGCTGTAGGTTTCTTTTCTCACAAGGATGTGTGGCGAAGTGTTTGTAATGTAAGGTATAAGTTAACGATGTGTTACACTGGATCCAATTATGGGAGGTTCAAAGTTTATTTGGGGTTGAAATTATCCTGGACTGTTTGCGTGAGATTTCAAGAAGGCGTACACTTTTCGTCACACTTTCGGAAAGGCATTTGACCTATACACCTGTAAATCCTCATGTGCACGGTGCACCCTAATTTGACACAGTCCGCTTTTTATTTTTTATAAACCGCACGAGATTATCTGACTTTTGAAGTGTAGTCTGGTCGATTTTTACACATCGAATTACAACGTACTGTGAAATTTTTCAGAATGAACGCAAAAGCAGCCGGTGATTTAAAGTGATTGTACAAGTTCAAGCAAGCAAAAATCCCATACTGCTCTGTTAGGATCATAATAAAATCAGAAAGGCCTCTCACACTTCTATGAAGTCCCACGACAAGTTTAACAGAGTATATCTGTCCCACGGTTTCCTGTTTAGCTCCAAATACATGTAAGTTGTACAGCACGCTTACTCCTCAGTCACATTTACGAAGCTTTTGCATGGAAAACACAGAAATCCCAAGCGAGTTCAAATAGCACTTTTCAATCGTGGGTTTATTTGATAAAACAAGTTTTTCACAATCTTCAGATAACGACAAGATGGTGAGAAAGCTAAAATCTGGTCTACTGCTGACAATCGCTGTTGCTAGTTTTGCGTTAACATTTTTTCCTGCAACATTCAAATTCTTTTGCTATTGGAAAATTTCCTCAAGACTATCCATGAGCCACCCTTTTGCCAGCAACTGTCCGCAAGGTGTTCAGTTGCAGCCATCCGGACGAGACACGCGGTCTAAGGATATAGTCTTCACAATTAAGACAACGAAAGCTTTTCACGACAATCGGCTGGATCTTATCATGAAGACATGGTTTGAGAGTGTGAAAAGCCAGGTTGGTCATTATTTGATGCAGATCTATAATTCGTATAAATGCCATCACGTGTATAATTCATATAAATGCCATCACATTGAACCCCTCATTGTGGAGTAAACGACGCAACTGACGCTAGGCCCGAACACCAATACTCATTGTCTTTTTCGTTTGAATCAAGAGTATTTTCGAATTGTGCTTGTGAGATTTTCAAAAAGTTCCTGTTTGTTTATGGCGAAGTGGTTCGTATTGTTTTTTTGGTCACGGACCACGTCAAAACATTTTCAAGCCTGCACACGTCGTATCTAGCATTTTTTAATATGAAGTCTCGTGAAGGAAACCAAGGGAAGAGAATATTGCGTTTGTGCAGGGTGACAAAATCAGGAGTTGCACACATAGATTTTTTTTCAAAACAATGTTTGAAATTTTCAAAACAATGTTAGAACTTTTCTAAACAATATTTAGAAAGATACTGATTGTCAAAACATGCCAATTAGCTGCAAAAACACCAATAAATTTATGCCTATCAAGTAAATAATTGTCTCTTGGTACAAAGGTGTTCACGACCGACGAACCACCGAAACCTCTTCGCTAATCCCCGAAAGCCCGTATAACTCTAGATAGGTAATTGCATATATTGAAGTATTAGGTAATGTGTAGATCGGTCAGCGGCATATATTGTGGTAGTTTGGGAACTAATTAACCAACTTTTAAATAAACCCAAACCTTCCAACAATATATCTGAGCTAAAAACTAAAGATTTAACCAACCTGCTGACCAACATTCCGTTCCAAATATATTGAAAAACACTTTACCCGGCCAAGTAGACCCGAATTTTGCATCTGTAGTTTCGTCACCTGTAGCTTATGGTAACCCTCCAAATCCTTCATTCCAAAATTCTGTACTTAACCTCAGACCTCCATAATGACGAAATACTTCAAATTGACAATCTCAAATGCAACACGTCTAATGATCTGTATGGTATACCAGTTTCATTAGCAGGCCCGTAAACTAGAAACTTTTTCGCCCTCCCTGGAAAAATGTGTTGGACACAGTTTCAAAATATTGGACATAGTTCAAAAAATTTAGGCCCCTCTCAGAAAACTCTTCGCCCCTCCTGGTATCCCAAGCTGGTTACGGGCCTGTTCATTAGTCTTCATAATTCAAGCATTTCAAACGGAGTTTTCCTGAAAAGTTTAACTAACAACAGTAGTTCCGCTCTTTGAATCAAGTCCCAGATTAAATCCTTTAAATTCTACTACGTCAATTTCTTATTAAACTGCCTTACCCAGGTTAACATTGTATTATCATCTTCTTACTGAAAATGGAAATAACCTAGTCACTGCTGTATTCTTATACCTAAACAAGGCTTTCGAAACTGTAGATCATTAACTTTTGTTGAATAAGTTGTATCACTATGGCATACGTACTAAAGCAAACGACCTATTTAGAAGTTATCTTGGCAATATAAAACGGTTCGTCTTTGTTTCACAACAAAGATCTAACATACAGTAAATACTAATAAAATGTGGTAAGATTCTACGCTCAGCCCAATCCTCTTTCTAATCTACATTAATGAATTAACAATACCTAAATGCAATCTTACTGTTTTGCTGACGACACCACTCTAATGCTCTCACATAATAATACAATGCAGCTAGAATCAGTGGCGTAATGAGGCTGAGTCCCGCCCGGGGCCGACCATACAATGCCGCACTTTCCACCGCTCAAGTTGCTTTCTAATGAAAGAAGATCATGTTTCGTGCTTATTTATATATAAGGAATAATCAGACACGCACAAACTGAAATGGGTCTTCTTTTTCATTGTCGATTATGAGTCTTGCCTTTTCTGATTGTCTTTATCTTTCTCATCATTACTTTTCCCATTCTTTCTGCTGTCTTTAAATATGTTTGTATGAGCCGGGCGTCATATTTTCTTCCCTGTTGGTTTTTGGTCTCCTGTTAGCCGCACCACTTGGCTTTAATCGTTAACTCCAGGGCTACTCAACCTGTTGTCTACAGAAGAATTTTTGACGGGTCACGGCCAGATAATATTGAAATTGAGTACGTTTGACAAGTTGATTTTTTTTAACGAAAACTAACAACAAACAGGCTCGGCCTTCGCATTGATTGTAACGTACGTTGTGTCACAAAAAGTTGTTCTTATTTCTGATTCGTGCATGTGCAACGGTTGTCGCAATGGAGAAGTTCTACAGTCGGTGGGCCGCGGACCTTGTGGTTGTTTATTGATCAAACAATAAAGATAAGTGATGTCGGCACGCATACTTTAGATGTAAACTTTTATGTATGTTAATTTTTCGTTTAGTAGGCTATCCCCGTCTACCCGTTTAGTAGGCTATCCCTGTCTACCCCCGTCTCTAAAAAAGTATATATGCTGCATATAGCAGGCTATAATAACAAATTCAATATTTAATCTCAGTGATGTAAAGAATGATTCATTGTTCACTTCACGTTTCAATACTGGTTTAATTCTCTTAGAATATATAAAAGGCTTCAAACATTAACTCTGTCGACGCTTGCCTGAAGCCCCTACCCTTAAGTCCCGCGCAGTCCAAAATTTTGGCGCAGAAGTTATGGTCGGTTCCGATCCGGTTTTTCGCTTCGACGACGTCTGGGGAACCCTAGAACACCATGTGCTCAAAATTTGGGCAAATTATGGGGTAAAGAAGTGTGGGTTGGGTCGATTGAGCTCAAGGTCACGGTTTGGGGTCCTGAGAAAAACGTATATGGGTTAGTGACTTGGCTTGTTCTGTTCTAGGAGCTATTCTGAAGCCTTAGAGACCTTGATTAGCCTTCGGGATTGGGCACTTATGGCCTAAAATAGACCAAAAAGTTAGCTCAGCCGACTAGTGGATATTTCAATTTTCTTCAAGAATAAAATTTTCCTATCAATATTTTGGCATGAAATTTGGTGGAATGTTGTAAGACACCCAAATAGGCTACACCTTTTCTGCAACTTTGGTGGGGTTCGTGGGTGTTGACTAGCAGAAAAGTGGCTTGAATCGCAATTCTCCCCGAAATCCGTGGTTTTTGCCCTGTTGGACCCCCCGCCTAACATTTCAACTTTTGCGATCATCATTGCAAAGGTAAGGTCTTTACCGACACTTTTGATGNAGAAAGTTTGTTTCAAACGTGTTTGGTTTGAGCTCTATGGCTGTTTGAATGGACGCAACTGGTTTCCTAGCCTACGCGAAAACTGTTTTTTCACCTAAAACGACGTCACAGTTGCGCGCAAGCTACCTCAAAAGATGCGGTGCTGTCTCCCGGTTCCGATGATGCCTTCACTGACTCTCTAGCTCAGGGGTTCCCAACCTTTCCCTGACCATGTACCCCTTCAGCATTCTGACAGACTAGCACGTACCACTAAATTTTTTGAACAAAAAGCCTGAGTAAAATAACAAAAATCTGACCTAAACATTTGGTACCTTGATGATGGATGTATTGGTGGAGACCACGGACCGCTCTCAGCAACGCTATCACCATCAAGAATGGACTATCTTTAATTTTCCTGGAGATTAATAATTCTAAATATGAGCTACTCATTATCAACCACACAAACAATAACAAGCTCCAAACAAGTAAGCTCTTCCAGAAACATCTTTCTCAGTGTTCATCTCTCTCAATGCCCGATCCCCAATAATGGCATTTACGTGGATCGCCTCTGCATCAGGAATCTGACCTACTGCACTTAGAGGCAAAAACTAAAGTGCTTGACAACATCATAGAAAACCTCGAGCTAATCGAGCCGTCTCAAACTTTTTTCATCTTCAAAATTTCCTCTCAATCCCTAAACAAATATATGTGCTGCGTAGTGGCCCATACTTCACGTGCAAAGAACTGGAAGCATTTGACAGTGCTCTAAAAACCAACAAGAAAAAATATGCAAGGTGACTTCTAGAAAAGAAAGCTGGTCACAAACATCCCTACCAATTCGACGTGGAGGCCTTGGTCTCTGTTCCGCTACAGACCTGTTTTTGCCATGTTTTCTGTCATCGTCTTATGCATGTACGGGCTTTGTCAAGAGTTTGCTTGCCTCTCCTAACATTAAACCCCTCATTGTGGAAAATGTCGGCTACTGGCTGCACAGGAGAGTCACACTGCTGCCTGGTCAGAAACCTTCCCAATTGCTAATGTTGGAAACCTGCTCAGCGCTGATGAGCTCCGTACTGCAATTGTCCTCTGAACTGGTTCCAAAATTATTGAAAGCACGGAATGCCACTGTGGTAAAACTATTGATAAGCTAGGTCTCCATGGACTTTCTTGCTCTAGAAATGCAGGTCGCTTCCCCAGACATTATGTTATCAACTCCATTCTCGAAAAGTCATTCCCTCGCATTACTAGTTAGATGTTTCAGTCATTTATTTATTTGAGTAAACGTCTGTCTAATTTTAATTTTTGAGTAAACATTTTTCTTATTTAATTAGCCACAGTTTCTTTTTGTCGCCACTAGTATTTTTGACGTCAGTCAGTTTGTTATGCTGCTATGATTTCTGAGCTTGTGTTGCAAGATTTTGATTGTAGTCTTGAGTTTTTGTTTTTTTTCTGCTGTTCCTTCAGCCTTTCAACAATTTTCAGGACTGAAGATGCGTAATTTTACGTGAAATCGATTTCCTACTAAAAATTTGCTGATCGATTCCTTGCTTACACCCATCGCGGAAAGTACACCCCTCGCATTAATCTCCCCTCAACCCTAAAGCCCGTCGGCTTGACAGGGTATGGAAGGAGGCCTGATGGATTGACTTTGGGCCCCTGGTACAGAGGTCTAATCTTAGTATGGGACGCGACAGTTGTGGACACCTTTGCTCAGTGTCATTACAAAACAGCGTCATTCAGGCAGCCATTGCAGCAATGGAAGCTAAGGCCCTGCAACATGCCGAAAATACAATGACCTTAACAACTACTGCTTTCAAGCAGACGCAATTGAACCGCTGGTGTATATGGCAAGTCCACCGCCCCCTTTTTGAGCTGCCTTGCAAAGAAACGTGTAGATGTGTCGCGTGATCCCAGGAAGCGACAGTGGCTCGACCAGCGCCTGTCTCTGGCTGTAGTCAGAGGGAACGCTGCCAGAATATTGGTTTACGTGCAAGTTTGATCTGATTTTAGCTATTCCCGGTGTACTAACCAGTATTACTGATCGCCACTCGCTTTAATTTCAATGCATATTGCTTTCCGAATGTTCGCATAACCTATAAGTTTTGTTGTTCCCTTGTACAGTTTGTTTCGCTCAATTTTTTAGCTGTCTTGACTATTACATAGCCTATGATGAAGCTACAACATTGTGGTATTTTCCTCTTCGCTTGAAACTTCAGAAAGTAAAAAATAACAAAAGTCCATTGGATGTTTATTGTAACTTTCATATTTTTAGACCTATAAAGGTAGAGTCCGTTTTTATGTCTCAAAGTTAATTTTTGCAGCTGTATCATAAATGTACCCTTTGAGATAGGTAAATGTACCCCAGTTAGGGAACCCATGCTCTAGCTCAAACCGTTTAGAAGTTATGGCCGATCACAACTTCGTATGCCAAAAGTTTGGACTGCGTGGGACTTAAAGGGACTTGGTACGGGACGCATTTTGACCAAATGGGTTAAACAGGCTTAAAACCGGCACTGGTTGAGAAGTGCTCTGAACAACTCCATTCAGTACAGCCATTACCAACTTGTGCAACTGTTTCGGGTAACGTCCCTTACAACTTTTTTTCTCCCGAAATAACCCTTTCTATGACTGGCCATGGTAAGTGTGCCGTTGAACAAAGGAGACTTCTACGAAAACCACGTTGCAGGGCCGCACCCACCTGACATCTTCATGGGGGAAATGTTCGTAGCTTGTTGTTGTACTATTTCTGGGGAGGGGGCGAAATGATGGCATCTTGTTGTTGTACCCATAAAGATATGCATTTCTACTAATATTCGTGAAACAAAAACATTTACGAACTTGCAAAATGCATGCAACTTACCACCAACAAAAACAATCGGCAGTGTGACCTATAGCGACAAGAAGGCAAAACGTCAACATGCAAAGGAAATGAGTGGCGGTTAGTTTTTGTTTATTTAGACGGCGTGCTCCATTTGTACATTACGGTAAATAAATATTAACAACTGTTTTCGTAAGGCTTAACCAATTTGACACAACTTGAATAGCTACTGTGGCATTGATTTTAACAGAAATATAATTATTTTTACAGACGTATATTGTAACCGATGAGGAAGACCCAGTTTATTCTGCAAAAACAGGTACATTGAATAACGTTTTTAATGATTTTCGGATGGTTTTCAGTGTGCTGGTGCAATGGAAAGCACTGACGTCACCGTGCACCAGTCGTGGAACGGAATGGGACAGTTCGGCGCCGCCGTTTCGGCGATGGACGTTTCGGCGATGAAATGTGAAATGTGTTTTCTTTTGGAATGTCACCAAAGTGCAAAAGTTCGCACTGCCGTCTTCTGGGAAGCGTGTAAGCGCAAGAATTAGTTTAGCACTTGTCCCAGATCTTTCCAATCATGCTGTATTTATTGCGATTCATGATGCATACCACAGATTTGGAAGTGCCATTACTGCGTATGCGTACACCGATAGGCAACCGATGGGAAGAAAGTGTTGCGGTAGCTAGCCTTAGATGCGAGCCGTGGAGGAGCTAGTCCGCAGAAAATTAGAGAAACGCGCGCCTGACGAACTTTCGCCTAAACCTGACCCTTACGAACTCCG
>JGI24159J19872_10014759_pt1 | contig 10084 bp, 7 predicted proteins | sample Ectturendosymbi4_FD_19872 | JGI IMG/M metagenome (IMG submission 19872) | reverse complement strand
AACCGAACTACCTACCTATAGCAACCGTGGCAACCTTTAAACAACAACGGTCGTTATTCGATTGTGACTTTTGAACATTGTTGAACGCTAAATAGGCAATAATTGCAAAACAATGCACTAGTTGACAAGCAGATGTTTCTTTAAAAAATAAGTTTGTGACTTAATATTTCGATTTCCTTCCTTAGGTATTGGAGTAAAACAATTTCTCACTGCATGGATGAAATTTCCCACTAGTGGGAAATTTCCCACCGGTTAAGAACCCCTGGTCTATAGAAAGATGATTGATTCGCCCAGTGCTATGCGGGGCATTCGAAAAAATCAGCAATATGCCAATACGAACTCACCAACGTGTCTAAGTAGGATTCCTTCTGCTTGAAGCTCCTTCGCTTGACTTCTCGTTCGCGGGAAGCCGTCAAGGATGAAACCTCGCCGAAGGCAATCTTTTCTTTTCAAGCGTTCGGTTGTTAGTTTAATCTGTTGTCATTGCATTTTCATTAAAAAAATGATTTACAAAGGCAAGAAATGATTTGATGAACTAGCAAAACTGAGAGTGAAATTCGAAAGACGTTGCGTTCAAGTTTCATTTGCAAGAAAAACAAATCTGTTGCTAAATTCAACTCTTCAAGGCCATACCATAATTTTTCAGCAAAATACGCAGTATGACGTAGGTTAAGTAACCAATGCTTTTGACATCAAGCCGCAAAGTGTTTGATGTGCATCGAAGAGGAAATAATCAAAGTCGTTCAAAGTAGATATATACAAGTTCAGACAGCAGCCTGTACGAACTGTAGCCAATGTTCAACCGATGCGTTTTTAGCTGGCCATTCCTTCCATAGCATGATACTCTGTCTTTTTTGCACAAAGATTCTTTAACTCTTTAAGTGTATCAAGTGGAGCAAGCCCATGCGCTTGAAAGCATTTTGGCTTTCGCTCAATATTGCGCCCAGTTTTACAAATAACGGCTTTTGCTACGGGCGTGATCACATGATACAAGGCAACATTGCTTCACGCCAACCTAACCCGCAAACGTCACATAAAAGGGTGGAAATGCGCTGTAGACGGTGCTTTGCAAGTATGTGATGGCAATGTAAGTAGAACGTAACGACAATGGCAGGTTAACCCTAGGACTACCGAGATTTTTTTCTTCAAGAATTACCAATGGGGTCAATTGACCCCTGCGTCGAATATGAATATGAACCCCTGCGTCGCTTTTTCAGACACAGCGCACTAGTTATCCCATCTCTTTCATATAAATTTATTTTGGCAGTGTGATATTTGTCTGTGGTGACGTCACAGTGCATTCGCTGCTGCGGCAATGCTGTTGTTTGATTTCACTGCCTTGTGGAATTGTGGATGCAAGCTGCTAAAACGTTATATTGTGACTTTTTGTCAGTATGCTTGGTTGCGAGTCGATGACGTCACCATGTTCGCTCAACCGTAGTACGACCTTTTTGTAAAATTGGCAAATCATGGAAATAATACATTTTGGGACCATCTGGCTATATTTGCGTCTTCACTAAGTACACATAACTGCAAAACTTTAATATTAGCACTTGAAGAGTTCTTGAAAAAGTAGATAAAACAAACACAACACTTCAATTTTTGGTTCAAAAAACAAACAATACAATAACAGTAGAATTTATCAACATGTATGCGTGAGATGAAAATAGGCAGCAGCATAGTTCAATTAATAAACATGTCTCTGAGATTCCACTGACTGGCACAATGACCCACAATGTAGCCCAAATCATACCGTTGTTTGTCATAAACATCAGGATAGTATTTCAGTTTTGCCAAGCATATGGCACCTTGCATAAATGCACCTCACAAATTCGTTGGCAGGAAGTTTATACAACTCTATTAATATCGCAAAATACTTGTGGTGACAAAAATGTCTCTCTATGTCCAAAAGTTGGAGAGGACATGTCTACCCGTCACCCCTGAAACTAGGCCTCTGTATTGCTGTATTGGTGAGTACTTACCGTCGTTTAGCTTGTGAACACCAAAACGTATGTGAAGACAACAAGGTTATCATCAAAATGAAGCAAGAATTCAGGATTGTGGATCGCCTAGTTCAAGAGGCTTCCCAAAGACTTCCAGCAATTTTCCAGAAGATGTAGTATGCAAGTATCCGGAATCTGAACGCTCGATTGTGGCCTTGTAGCTGCTTTTCGCAGGCATCGTCTAGCTGTTTATCTCAAATGCAAGTTTGCGTTTTTTGTGATATTGTTTGGCCAAAGGTCTGCTCTAGTTCTTGCTGCGCAGTTACCTGCTGTGTCTGGGCTTGCAAAAAATGAAAGGTACAATGCACAAGGAATGCTCAAAGCCCTTCAAGTTGATAAAGACTCTGGTGAAAATGAATTGGATGAGCTCAAGCCAAGAATGTTTGAGGTTTTGAGGTTGACGAAGAGCTTCATAGAAAGCAAGATACTGTGCAAGAATATTTCCGAAATTTGGGTACTATATACTTTGGCAGACAGAGGTCAACTGATCAATAGAGATCGTGGCAATAGAGATATTTTTGACTACAAAATGGACGTGCAAGTGAAAGATATATAATCACTACAAAGCCAGGCACAAAACAATTCATTCCTGCACACGTAGACGATGCTAAAATGTGTTTCAAGAGATGTGGAGCCATAAACTGTGACCATATTTTACAATTCACGTTCATTGAACCTCGTCGACATGGCGAAAGCGACTTCTCTCAGAAAAGTGTTCGAAGCGTTGTTTGGCCTGTTTTTTTTTGTAGAGTTTTAAAAGGTATGAACTTCCAACAAGTTTGCGGGAGACATAATAAGAACGACATGTCTTTCCAGACACGACTGGACTTCAACGCTAGTAAGGGTAGTGTGGATACAGCAGATGAAATGCTCTATGCATGCTCTACTTAGGCAGCATCCCGAAGATGGTCACTTGCTGCATTGTTCAACCAGTTGGACAGTGCGACACCGGCTGCATACACCATTTGCAAATATTTGCATGTAACATATAAAAAGNGATTTTATTATCAAACTGGCAAAAAAAGTTGCAAACACCAGAGAGAAACTGTTAAGGCATGTAGAGCCCCCATGTATTGCATATGAAGCGCAATCAGGATGGAGCTGTTGAGGACATGTCACTCCATAAAAGAACCAAATTCCGAATTTGCCAGTCAAACAAAACAAGAATGAAATGTTGCCACTGTTCAAATTTGTTCTGACCCTGGGTGCAAAAGTTGTTTCGATTTGTAACTGGATAGTTCAACATTCTCAGCTTAGGGGCCAATTGACCCGTGTGGTAATTCACCGTTTTTCCATCGTAAAACACTGGTTTTGAAAATAAATTTGTTGGCGACTTGGTGGTTTGCTCTTGAGACACAAAAATAATAAAAGTCAATACATTTAAGGTTCCTAGCTACAAACCTTTTTCTTAAAATTTGAAAAGAAAATCGTAAATGGGTCAATTGACCCGTTTGGTATAGCCCTAGGGTTGGTCAATTTTTCATGGCAAAGAACAGCCAAAAAATTGACCTAGATTTCACATTCTGCAAAAGCGTTCCAATTCAATCGTAACAAATAGCAGGTTGCTTGAAAAGCTGACGAAGATAAGCTTTATCTCGAGTTAAAACAAAAAATTTTATGCAGATGCATCAAAAAATGGTATCATATGGTAGTTTAATAGTACGTGATGAAAAATGTGCATCGGTTCTTTTGACACGCTAAAGATGGCATCAGTTAAATCTGTAGTTTTCTCGTTATAAACTTTTAATTTTTACTCTGTTGTTTGAATACGGTTTTGTAGAAATGGTTTCTGTTCTTTCGTACGACAGCATATCAAGCTGCACTGGAACTCCACGACTGGTGCCCTTCTACTCCTCCATAAGCATTTTCTCAGCGTTTTGACTGCGTGCATAACGCGCTGAAGGTTCAAGGGTGGAGCATGCCCGTCGCCATGGGGGGCTTTAGTGGGTTTAGCCCCCCCAAAGTGAAATATGAAACTTATAAATCAGTGGAGGTTTTGTCAAACATCAGAATGTCAAGCCCACCTACACAAACGTAAAGGCCCCCCTGTCGAAGACTTCCTGGCGATGGCTCTGGGGCGGAGCATACACAACCTTCGACCACATGTGTGGATATTGCCGCTACTGCAACTTGATGATGCGTTAACCATTTTTAGTTCCGCTTTCTATTCGCGCTGTTTGCACGGTTATCAAGGATAAGTTTTAATGTCTTGCAGAAATTCTTATTAGAAACAAACCAAAAACAATGCTTTGCAAGTTATCATGATGGATGTTTAGTTTTCATCAGAAAATTATTGAATTCTGCATAAAATTGATTGTGCTACTATAGATGTTACCACACGATGTTCCTCACACTTCTAAAAACCCAAAACACACAGAACCCACTAGTGCAAGTGGAATTGGATTTAGCCAGGGTCGGTGACATAATGGAGAAATAGACACAGCTTAAATTAAACATACGAGTTGCTGGTGCATGCTCTTGTAACGTTGGATGTGAAAAAATGATTACAATTTTTTTTTAATCAGCACCTAACGAAAGGAGTACTTTTACTGCAAAGAAATCCAATTCTATGTTATGTTTACCCAGGTCCCAGAAAATGTTTTACCTTCTGAGCACGCACCTTCAGCTCTCATTCAATAATTTTTGCTCAAGTAGATCAGTGATAACAAACTCAATATCCATTATCAGTGAATCACCATATCTAGTTTCTTCACTTGTCAGTAGACTAGAGGCTTCACTAAGCAGCAGGCTGTATTCGAAGCTTTGCTTCCCAGAAGTGCCTGTTTGCTGTTTTGGTAGTAATCCAAATGATTTGTCAATACTTTTAATGGTGTCGAGTGCATGACAATTAGCATCTTTTTTCAAAAAAAATCAACAGCTGGGATTAGTACTAAATATAGCAGTTGCTTGGTACTTGCATCATGTCAGATGAAAATACAGTATGTGTCAACTATGCACAAGGCACACCACAACCAAATACTGGTATCAGAATCAAGAAAGCTGCATTTCTGGACAGAATGTTAGCAGCAGGTAGCCAATCACACTGAGCATAGACATTGCGAAACCAGATCACGTAGCACCACAACCTATAGTCAGAAAACCACAACCACTACATAAACATACCCTACTACATACACATACCCAAATGCGATCAGGAACTGGAAATGATTTTGACATCAGCATCTTGGCTTCTGCAGCTTCATCTGATAGTTCATCATCTAATAGAACTTCTTCATTGATAAATGTACAGTTTATTCTTTTGCTTAAAGACGAGCTCTAATAAAAAAGAATAACTGCTGTTGTAAATAACCCTTGTCAGTTTGAATTGGCACAAGAAAGGGAAACAAGCACCTTGACTAAAAGTCTGTACACATCACAAATGGCTCGGGAATTTATGTTGCCGACGGTAAACGGCAAGCAAAAGTTTTTCTCTCAGATGCAATTGAAATAAAAATGCTAGATAAGTGCCAGAAAGTAACTTGTCAAAAAGGAATCAAGTGTCATGACAAATGGCATTTTTATGAAAATACGTTTTATGCCAAATCCAGTTCTAATTCATTCCAAATTTTTCTCAGTTTATTTGTCATAATTTATTTATGGCAGGGCTATAAACTTCTACAGAATCATGCAGTCAAAAATAGTTTTAATCCACACACAGTGGTACAGCTGGCCCAGACACAACCATTGACTTGGTGGTGACATGTGACAAACTATGTTAGATACTGTTACATGCAAAAGCATTGGTTAAATTTACAAATGTTTAATGTATATTGTCTTGTTTTCCTATAATCACAGAAATTTGGAACAGTTTTGTCTTCAAAACTCTATGAAAAACTAATATAGTGTTGCAGCCAGTGGTTGCACATATTGAAACTTTATAGCANTAGGGTCNTAATTTGTCAACATTAAACCAGGGGTGTAAAAAAATGCAGTCGCTCAGTCGTGCCACGTAACCAAAAACTTGGAGAGTGCNAATGCTTTTTTTAGATTTTATACTTCATGTATATGAATTCTGTGTGGCCAAGNTTATGCANATGTGTGCAATACTAAAATTTCTGCACATTACTAACATTCACAGAAAATTTTGCACCCCTGCATTAAACCATTGTGGTCTAGCAAAAATTTTGTCAGGAAAGAAAAAAATATACATGCCTCTAATAAATGTAAACGGGACACCGATACATACTTGTTCATTAAAATCAGACAACATTTATAATAGTCCCTCAAGTCACCATCAAACACAGAACAATTTATAGCTGTTGATTAAGTCATATAACAAAACTTACTAATTTTTCCACAGAAACTTGGAGCCAAGTAGAATCAGTTTTTTCCATCACACATTCACTTGATTTCAATTTCAGGCACTATATCATAATTACTACAAAGGGTCAGCATTCCACATGCTGGTATGTCATACAGCGCTATTCATTATTGCAGATGTGTCACAGTTAGTGCCCTTGTTACTTAAAACAGCACCTCAGGTATTATGTCGAAAAACATACTACTTCAGGTGCTGTTTTAAGCAACAAGGGCGCTAACTGTGACACATCTGTAATAATGCACCTGACGTAGTATGTTAAAAGGTGGTGATTCGTGGAAAAATATGGTAAAACACCACAAACGTGGCTTGCTTTGAGTTATCTCAACAATTGTGCTGTATGGTTTAGATAGAATGATTAAAGCAGAACTTAAGATTGTCAAAAGATGCTCCAGAAGCAAATGCAACCAATCCATGTTATCAAAAAAACTATAACAAGAAAAGCCATCTTGCTTCTACCACTTACTATTCCACTTTTTCCGCTTGCTGGTGGACCAAGCACAGCAATTTTCGGAACTGCAAAAGCAAAGTTACAATTGCTTACTTACTTCTGTTATTTGCATCACATATGCAAAAGTGAAATTTAAATGGGAAATGCAATATTTCAATTAGTTTTGGTAATAAAGGTAGCTGAGCCATAACTTTAGATTTGAATGAACATCTTAAAGTTACAAAGTATAACAAGTAACATAGTATTTTTCGAAATTTACATTTTGTTTAAGGAAAACATTAACACAACCACCAATGATTTGAATGAAACTGTACTGATACAAAATGTGCAACTTTTGTCTTCTTTAAGTTTTCTGAAAAAATTGCATGGAGTCAGACTAATATGCATGTTAGTTTTTTATCAAATTGCTTTCAATTAAATCATCAGTTACACTGTTGTTTCTTTTAAGAAACAGTTACACAACTACAAATAAAAATTATTTTCATAAACAAAATAAAAAGCGAAACAGACAAGCATACCATCATTGTTATCTCGCTTTAGCCATTCAATCAGATACTGTAGCGGTTCAACTGGTTTGTCAATAATTAGTTGACTGAGCATTCGCTGAAAAAAAACGCTGACATTAACACAAGGTGTACTACCCAAAGGCAATGGTGAATGAAGGCTAACAATCTTTTGGCTATAAAACAATTTTCTAGTGTAACAAGCCAGCAGTTGGTTAAACTGGAGAAAAGCACATCTGCATCTATTCAATTAAATTGGAAATAACTAATGTTTAGTGACAACCTACCAATTTACTACTTTTGAAAGTGAATGAACAGATTTTTCCTGAGTATTCTGGTTGTCAATGCATTCACACTTTGGTACTAGGTGTTTTTCCTAAAAATTAGCAGGATACCACGCAGTTTTTGAGAGTTTGCCACGTTGTGACAATTTCATGAAACATAATTGAAGCCTAAAGGCTCTAAACATGGATTTCAATTAATAAATCTGCTATTTTTCTCATAGTTTTCATACATAAGTTTACAAATGTCAGGAGAAAAAGTTTACAGCTGTATCTAATAGATGTCAGATCTGTATTGGAATGTAGCCTGGTATACCATACATACCAAGTACATAAAGATAGGCTGGTGGAAAAAGCAAAACTGAAAGCAGGGTGCCAGGGTGTGGACATAGCTGGTGAACAATGAACACAAAAAAACAATCAAATGTTAATGTACATGTGTTTCTAAGTTCAGCACTTTTGAAATAGCATTACAATGGAAATAAAAACAATTAGTACAGTATAAAAAACATTTTGTGTGGTGGAAAGTTTAAGAAAGTTAAGGGAGTTTAACTTTGCAAGGAAACAGCAATTTTGTTCATTTCAGTAGAACGTTTTAAATGCTTTAGAACACTACACAAGATGTCCAACATCTACGGTTGTATGATTGATGGGCAAATGCCATCAGTAGTCGTGGAAATTAGCTAGTTTTTCAAAAGAAAAGTTGCAGTAAATTTAGGGTTCACAAAGTGTATAATTTGTAAGATTCTCAGAAGATTAAACTAATTTTTTCAACATTGCTTGAATATGCCTAATTTCCTAATTTTTTATTAGGAATACCATGAACAATATTAAAACTTACTTATTTTCTACATAAACTGCTGAATTTTCTTAGATTTTTCTTCCCATTTTTTCAGGTTCGGACAACAAGCCTACCTTAATTAACAACTTTGCTTGTAGTTTACATCACATGACAAAAACACCTCAATATTACCTTATACATATCAAAAATTTCATGTTCTTCAGCATATGTAGCAAACTCTGGAGGAATCCGAAGTGGCTTTTTTGTAGCATCCATCACTACAGCATTAAACACCAATTCAGCCACAAATGAAAATTGATAGTGAAAATCGATAATGTGATCTCAACTTCTAATTCTATCTTTATTAATTCTTAAAAATTTTTAATAACTAAAGAATAATTAAAAAAGTTTAATCATTATGAAGCAAACAATGACAAATCAATCATTTTTCAAAATAAAAATGCAAAAGATACTTCATAAAAATTAAGATAATGAAAATATTTTATTTATCTAATCAAGCTTATGGATTCACTAGTTAATCTGTACAGTTTATTAAGCATGTGCCAACAAAGCTGGTAGGCTGGGTTCAATTGTCACCTCCTCATGGTTCATTTTACACTTCTCAACTTCTACGTTCACTATCACGTACTGTCACTCATCGCCCATAAGGTAGTGTCGATTCAATGGCATTTTTGTCTTTGCATGTCACACTGCTCATTGTTTTTTGTTAAATTGCATGTTATATGGTTAAAACATTGTCCTGATGAAGCCTACTTGAATTGGTGGGCAATACATCAGCTAAAAGAAATGAAATAGATTTAATCACCCAAAGAACGAACTTATCTGCGTGATTATATTTTATATTTATAATGAGTAGATTGAGACAATGATACTATGAGTGATTTATTCTTATTTTCATACTTACTAAATCCATCTAAAACCAGCGAGCAGACACTTTTGATATTGCCAATTGCCTACCTCTCATTAATAACTAATATTTGTTTTTCTTGCATCTTCCACATTAATAGATCATTTTTCCTCTAGCATTTCATAAACTGTTGCATTATCTGATGCCTCTGATTAGCTGATACAACTGCTACCTATATCTTTCTGTCTTCTTCTGGGTCCATTACGCACCCTTCTGTCGCTATGGGTATCTGTAGTGGCGACACTTCATCATGGTNTGTACTGTTCAAAATTGCTTTTGCCACACATCCTATGCTTTCCCAAACCACATCCNTATTGTATTATCATGTCTGCTGCATGGCTTTACACCTCTTAAACTACATTGCTACTTGCTTCTCTTACCCATACACATTCCTCACTTCTGAATATGTATACTTCTCAATTCTTCATACCTTGTCTTCATTGTTATAGTTACCTTTCATTGTCTTCATTGTTATAGTTATTATTTTTACATTTATTTTTGATCATCTCTTGTCGGTGTTTCATTTAGAACTTGGTTAACGTATTCTGTTGACTGCTTATCATTACACTTGTACCATTCAATTTTAAAAATTAATACTGTACCTTATGTTTGTTTAACACTTAATCTTTCCATGAATTGTATTTAACTATGATTTAATAGGCTATAGACTTAACAAAACCCCTAAACCTAAACTTTTTAACCTTAAACCTAAACCTAACCCCTAAACCAACCGGGGTGCTGCGGCACCCTGGGGTGCCATTTACAGTTCCCAGGGGTGCCGCGGGCTAACACGTTTTTTTACCATATCATTAAAAATAC
>JGI24159J19872_10014757_pt1 | contig 10084 bp, 6 predicted proteins | sample Ectturendosymbi4_FD_19872 | JGI IMG/M metagenome (IMG submission 19872) | reverse complement strand
ACGATTTTATTGCAACAAAAACTTGCCCTAGTTATGAGTTTTTAGTAGTTTTCGGACAGGTTCGGGTTTGAGACCGAAAAAGTGCGGGGCAGGTGCGGGTTGGGATGGTCTGCGGGGCGGGTGCGGGTTAGAAGTGTGTGGGTGCGGGGTGCGGGCAAAATAACTCCTGCGGGTGCGGGGCGGGTTTAAATTTTGCGGGTGCGGGGAGGGTGCGGACACAAAATTTCAACCCGGGCAAGACTCTAGAAGCCATACCACGTGGGTCAAGTTTTCGTTCAACGCCGGCTATTCTAATTTTTGCCGCTTTGATACGGCCGAGCGATCTGCGTGCCTTATGAGGCTACGTTCGAATACGATTTCAATTAAAGACAACTTCTGATTTTTTTTTTGCATCTCAACAACTTTCAGTTGAAGCAAACACGTACAGAAAATCACTTTTAATTTTCGAAATTCGAAAGTAACGAAAGCGTGCACCGTGTCGTCCTATAAGAAAAGCGCATTTCGTGTTAATGCAACACACCAGGTGCAGATTAATCTTCTAAACTGCAAAATAGAAATCGTCAAATTAATTTAGTTTAACTCTAAATCTCAACAGTGTTAAAGGTGCTCCACACGATGTTTCTAGCCTTGGAATTATGTGCAACAGGCAAAACAGCTTTTTGTCTCCAGACGAACTCATAACTATCATGACTCTGCATATCCAATGCCAGTTGCACCGTATTACTCAGCTTTCATATCACAACATCGGACGACTGCCAGAAAAAAACGTATCATTCCATTTTTATGCTAATACGTTGTTGTAAAACGGCTGGTGCAGACTTCATGAATGAAAAGCAGTGCAATGATTTGGAAAAGGAAAGTTCTTGCGTTGCTCATTCACATCTGAAGTCCATGAAGGTAGCCGGTTTGTTACGAGTAAAATTTGAAACTTATGTTTAAGATGTACCAGTATTGTAACGTTTGTTGCAAAGTACCCCGAAAATAATTGAGAAAAATACGTTTTGTACAATAAATATAACTCAGAAAGCAAACACACAAAAGGAGGCACAATACCTGAAAATGAAATACTATTTTAACCCATATGTGAAATAAAACGAAGAAAACCTCAGTTCACTTTGCCATTCTCAAGCAGTGTTTTACAATCGGGTCTGGCAGTGTTTTACAATCGGGAAATTCCAACGACGTTTTTCTTCACAGTGCAACTTAACGACTTTGTCAAACGGTTCGACCTTCAAATAGCTGAATACGCACTAGTGATTCCAAACCTCAATAACTCCTTCAAAGGAAACTACTTAAAATGTTCTAGAAATTTCATCACTCAAAAACGTATTTACACGTGAATAATGTTCTCAATATCATTGTTACTTTGTTCTCGGCAAAACATAACGTGGAATGAACCTCGACTCAAATAATATGATGCACCTTTGCAAACACGAATTTTATATTATCTTGATGCTTCCTTCATCCCGACCACATGCAAAGCACAAAAACGGTGTTGCTTTCAACCGGACACAAGCAATCACATACCAGGGCTCGATTATTTTTGTAGCTACACGAGACACCAACAGACAGTCATATTTTACGATCCAGGTTCTGTCCATAAAAAAAGCCAACCAAAGTCCAAAAATTTGAAAAATGTGAAGTCCAAGTCCAAACAGAGTCCAAAAGATTTCGAAAAGAGTTTTTTCACAACTGTAATGCCGCAATTCTTTTCCATTTACTCAGACAATTCCGGTCCTGATCCTAACTTTAAAACCATTCACAGTCCGGATCCAATCCAAACCCCAGAAAATCGTTATAATCCGGATCCAGCCCAATCCAAGTCCAGTTCAATGCTTATCTCTGCACCACACCAGCATCAACGGCGGAAGGGGGTGCAGGGGGGGCCTTGGCACGAGTAAATTTTGAAGTTTGATATTTTCCTACTCATTTGTTTGGAGAAAAATGTTTTTTTGTTATTCTGAGTTGACAAACTGAAAATTCCACCATAGTTAGCCCCCTTGGGAGAAATGTTTTTGATCACCACCTGGAAAAGCTCACTGTTGCCCCCTGGAAATTCCTTCTGACGCCCATGCGTACCAGTACGTGTGAAACTACACAATACGTTGTATAAATTACACCATTCAACCTCGGAATTGAAATGCGGCTGCCACACATTCGGTGGCTCGAATCAATTACGTTAACCAGTTCAGAATTTATATTTAGGTAAATAGCATACACCATTGCATTGCATGAAAAGCTTTGAGATGTGCAACCCCGCAAAAACGATTTTGAGAAAGTTTTAATAAGCTGCTGAAAACATCACTCTGACAAAAACTCCAACGAGTTTCTTGTAAGCCATCAAAATGCTAGTGATAGCTGCTTGCGCGAATTGCTCATCTCAGCGGACAGCGATGAGCTTAGGGGCGGATCCAGCCAGTAAGTTTAGGGAGGACGATTTCAGTAATATTTGGTTGTTAAGTCTCATAACGGCCTCGCTACTGTAAGAGAGACGAAGTATACTTAGCAACACTGTTGTGACAAAACAATGGACGACAAAATGGCCTTACATCGCAAATGTTGAATTCCTAATTATACAAATTATAGTTAATAAAGTTATTTTCGTATATTTTAGGGGGGGGGCAACCGCCTCTCTGGATGAGCTGTTGTACAAAACCACAGTGCACAAGTTGCCTCTCGGGAACGGAATCGGAGGTTTCATATTAAGCAGTTTCACTACAGGCCAATCTTCGCGACGGTGTAACTGGAAAAGCAAGGGCTGCCATGGTCTGTCTGCAAGCGCCTTGATTCCAATGAATGGTCGTTCGTAGCTGTGAGAAACACAAAGTACCTGTGACAAGACATTGCTTTTCTTCCACTTCTTCACCATTCTGGAAAAGCTTGCACTGTTGGGCAGCCATCATGTAGCTGGACGCAAAATACAACCCCAACTAAATGAAACAGGCGTTTTACACAACAGCCTGCTGACGGTTTCAGTTTCTGGACAACAGCATTGATTGAGGGGGATTTTACGCGATGGGCCTCTTGATTCCGAACAGATATGAAATGCACCAAGGTTTAATAGTCTAGTGATAAAAAATAACAACAACGCTATGAACTGCGAAATTCTACGTTTTAACAAACCAGTGCTCATGCGTATTTGCCCTGTAGCTTGCGAACTCGCACTAGGAATAACAGTGGTGACACATATAAGAGAGAATAGGTGCAGTTGGTCACTCCAAGAGACATAATACCACACAGCACTTCAGGGCACATTGGAAACTTTTGGCGAACACCTTACAAATATAGATTGCGTGCACCGGGGTACATTTTGCGTAAACCTAAGTTAACTTAGTATTTATTACTGTAGCTTCGTTTCGTTTCTTTCCTTTGCTGAAACAACAACAACACAGTGCTGTAACGACACACCTCATTTCGCATCGTGTGAAGCTGTTATTTAGTTTCACAGCAATCCCTACAAGTTTAGCAGCAGTATCAGGCGGCTGGCAAACTCAAAATGTCTAAGGCAAGAAAACTAAGCCTTTTGAGTTTTTGCCCCTTTCCACATGACCGGCGGGCAAATGTCAGGTTTCATCACCGCACTTTCGTTGCAATTTTAATAGTGCTGCGTACATTATCGCTGCCGTTAAGTGCTTAAGTTATTTTGTCCAGCACTAACGTTAACCCGCACATTTTTTAGAACTTAGAAGTGGTATTCTTTGCGTACCAGAATCAACTACTGCAGGGGTCTCGAAACTTTTTTGTCAAAGGACCACATAAACTATAACACAATAGTTCGAGGGCCGGACATCATACGTAATGTGATTATCTCAACAAATTTTTTGTACCTACGTTATTGTTTCATTCTTGACAAAATGTCTTTGCGGCCGGATGAAATTGCTTCACGGACCGGATTTGGCCCGCGGACCGTAGTTTGGAGACCCTGAACTACTGCGATGTATTATCAGCTACGTTATAAAATTTAATTATTTCATTGTTTTGAAACATACACGAATTCCATAGAGTACAAGCACACACTGTCTGCACAACGCAGATTGATAAAAACAGACACACAAAGTTTTATAACGGCGTTGCAGTAGAACCACAGGGTTACAGACACTTTCGTAACTCTGTTGTTAGCTAACCCGTAACACTTGCAATAACAACATCCAGAGTAGGACACTGAGTCCAACCCTGGCCAAAGCCAGGTGAAGAACGAATGTGTTGTGACATGATGCACACGCCCTCAAACTAACGTTGTTACGTCCGAGCACTCAGTCACAAAATCCTGAATAATAACCCAAACGTTTTGTTGTTGTAACAATAATGAGACAGCAAAGTCCATTACAACATGAAAATCAATACAGTTTAAATTTTTCTTCGCAGCTGTATATCACGCCTGCTTGATGCAACGGCCATTGGTAATACCTTGCACCAGCTTGGCGGTAAGCGCGGTAGCACACATCACCAGCGCACAGTTGCTTGCTTTTCGTCACGAAAGCAGAGCAACCGCCACAAGAGGCTACTGTTTTTGTGAACTCATTTTCCAGGTAACGTGACACTTTCTGAGAATCAGTAAACGCTTGAGTGACCTTTCAGGAGAGTGACGCAGCACGCTCGTTGGTAGTTGCTTTGTACGTAATTGAGCTAGCTCGAGAAAATGTTAATTGATTGATTTATTGTTTCATATGACTCAGCTAACAAGTAGAAACAATAAAAAAGCCATTGTGCAAAGAAGTAACCAATTGTCAGTGGAAATTACAGCAAATAAAAACACGATGGTATTGGAATTGTTCAATACAAACGAAGTTTGTCACTGCGTCACACAGCAGTGGTCGGCAAACAGCGGGCAGCGGCCCAGTGCCGGTCTGTGAGGAATTGCCACCGGTCCGCGTAACTTTTAGCGAATACCTCACAAATATAGATTGCGTGCACCCGGGTGCAGTTTGCGCTAACCTAAGCTAACTTAGTATTTATTACTGCAGCTTCGTTTCGTTTTCTTCTTTGCTGAAATAATAACAACACAGTATTGTAACGACACACCTCATTTTGCATCGTGTGAAGCTGTTATTTAGTTTCACAGCAATCCCTACAAGCTCAGCAGCAGTATCAGGCGACTGGCAAACTCAAAATGTCTAACGCAAGAAAATTAAGCCTTTTGAGTTTTTTCCCCTTTCCAAACGACCGGCGGGCAAATGTCAGGTTTTATCACCGCTCCGTTGCAATTTTAATAGTGCTGCGTACATTATCGCTGCCGTTAAAAGTGCTTTCGTCCAACACTAACGTTGACCGGCACATTTCTTTGAATCTACTTTTATTGTGTAACTCATTTGTTTCTACAGCCCCTTTACGTAAGCTACCAGAATCAACTGCTGCAAGCTATAGATCAGCTTTGTCCAACCAAATAGCTTACTAAGCCAAAAATTATATCAGTATCTTAACCAGGACCGCGCATTGAATGACATATTATTGAGGGCCGCACAAACTATATTTAGCTTAAGTTAACATACTGAAAGTGTTCGAAACCTAACTGCAATGATAACAGACGTGATAAAGTGGCACTGAGCATCACTTGCATCAAAAATGTCAAATTCAAGATTATCAAACTAAGGACAGGTTGTCAGTACGTGGGATACTTTTACTACAGCAAAAACCTAAACTGGGCCGCACGAAATATTCGGCTGGGCCGGGGTTGGAAATAGCTGCTATAGATCCATGGTTCTCAAAATGTGCGTCGCGACGCCCTGGTGCGTCGTTTTAATTTTCCAAGGGCGTCGCGCAAAAGTAAACTCAGTGCAGTTTTATTCAATGAACTAACAAGAGTAAAATTCAATGCTATGTACCTTTGTCAAAGGAAAGTTATTGTTCAAGTGCGATCATGGCAACAGCAGATAGCCTATTTACTGTCTCATGATTATGTAACTGAACGTTATTATTTGCTAACGCATTGCACCACGGCTTACTTTGACGTCTTAAGTAGGCCATGCATTGCACAATTTTACTTTACCTTGCGTCAGACAAATGAAGGCTACAGTAATCAGTTATAAAAATAATCAACTTGCTGAGTCCTTAGCTCAGGACGATTTTTATTCAAATTGGCTTACTTGCGTGATATCTTTGGTAAATTTCATAAACTGATCATTTCTGTGCAAGGGTTGGATAAAATTACCGTATGTTTGACGTATCAGATAAAATTGCGGCCTTCAGTAAAAACCTATCGTTGTGGAAGGAAGATATGGAAAACATGTCTGGTTGTTTTCAGTGCTTCGATCACCTTTATGTCTAATTTGCTTGAAAAGTAATGTGCTTTCAAATTTACCAAGTATATTTTTCCAACATCTGTCTAAGATCGAATAGAAATTCACTCAGTGCTTTGGAAGAATTTATCAAGCTATGAATGGATTTGTAATCCTTTCGTCCAACCTACCCCACCATCTGAACAAGAAAAAAAGACTATATTTACCTTACCTGTGATAATTTCCTGTAAAGAAAGTTTGATTCAGGAAACCCGACAATTTTTTTTGATTTTTATTGAATGACGAATTGCCTGCTTGGCGAAAAAAGCGCTACGGATGGTAATCCCTTTCGCTACGTAGTAGTTATGCGAAACAGGATTTTCCGCAATGGCCGTTATCAAAACCAAATATCGATCACGAATAAATCTTTAGAGGAAAATGGGGGTGGAAGTTTCACAAATTCTTCCAAGATTTGACAAACTTTGTAAAAACAAGCAAAGATATCACATTAAATGATGCATATTCTTTTTGCTGTTTCATCAATAAATCAAACTTTGATGATGTGTGTCTTTATTAACATCTTGTTGCTGGTTCTTCGCAATTCCAGCAAACTTTCCCAAGGGCATCGCAACGAAAAAAGTTTGAGAACCACTGCTATAGATCATCGGCTACTGACTTTACAAACAAAACTTTTTGCCATTCTAACACTAATGAGACTACAAACTCTATTTCAACATGAAAATCAATACAGCTTCGCTTACAGTTTGCTGCACAGCTGCAAAAGACACCTGCTTGCTACAACGCACATTGGTACTTCCTTGCAGCAGCTGGGCCAAAGCACTGTAGCACACATCATCAGCGCATCCTGTTCGGCTGCGCAGTTGTTTGCTTTTCGTCCCCATAAAATAGCCCGCGTCACAGGACGCTTCTGTGAACCCGTTTTGCAGGTCACGTGAAACTATTTCTGATAAATCAGCAAACTCTTGAGTGGCCGAGTGACGTTTCCGGTGTCAAGCGAAGTTTCTCACTTGCGAAATTTCTGACTTCAAACCATGTGCGCATGCGCAGAGTAACATTATTCATATTGAATACGCTGAGAAAACTGATGATTAGGGCTTGGGGGGTTCGTATTAAGGTAAGTGTGTCGGGTTAGGGTTTATAAAGCTTTTCTTCAAGAATCGGGGTTTGCAACATCAACGCACGGCTGAAAAATAGGCTGGCCAGTGTCCATCTCAAAACATTCTTTACGTTTCATTAAACAGTGGTCGCCAAAACTGCCTGGAATAGTACTTCTCCTTAAACAAAAGCTGCAATATTTTGACAAACTTTGATAAGGTGAAGCAATATAAAAAATACAATTGTCACCCACGGAACAACTTTTAAAATAATGTAATAGCCCGCTGTTGGGAAAAGGTTTCTCCACCTTCGTGTAATGGCTAGATAGTGAATACGTCGAAATGTTACCGTATCAACTTTTAAATAACTAGGTGCATGGTACGCGGCGACAGTACATGACTTCCAAGTGGCTAGCGGTCGATCAAAGGTTGAAAACAACTGTAAGGTGGCCCGTTTGCAGCATTGATAAATTTTGTTGCATTTTCTAAAAAATCACTGTGAAATTTTTCGTAATGAAAATTTTTATTTATAAGAAAATTTGGTTGCATTAACAAATCCTCTGAAACTGAAAGAAACATTTTCACAAAAAACACATTAGCGATTTATCAACTACTGCTAAGCTTGTTCCGATCATTGTCGCCTGCACACCGGTAATAGAAGAAATTGATCTACTATCATGGGCGCCGGACCGGAAGGATTTTTTCCAGGGGGGTCCAATAGTGAATCGTTCAAGGTTGTATATTTTTCCAGGGGGGGGAACAGTGGCGCAATTTTATTTTACCAACTCAAAACCAAAGGAGAAACACTTTTGAACTAAAAAAATAATACAAAAATATCAAATTTCAAAATCCAGGAGGGTCAAAGCCCTCTTGCCCCCCTTCCGAAACCATGTCTGCTGTTTTATCCTTTTTTGATTTCACTAAAACATATGTTCTTCAATTTATAAAATTTTCTTTGTTAAATAAAATCTTGAGCACAATCTTATTTCCAGTAACGTTTGACCACACTTCAGCGACTTAGCATTACAAGGTCCACTAAACTACCGCAGATTTTAATGTAAATTTTCAGTTTTTCAAACCCCAATGCAAATATTCAATAAGCTCCGCAATTGAATATTTGCTGGTTACGGCACTGAATGCCTTGTGACCGAGAAAATACTTCTGCCATTTCCAACTACGCCCTTAGTTGAATGTGGCCGTTACGGACATTTAGTAGACTAAAAAAAGAGTAACGCTCAACATCTGAACAAATTGGACACATTTTTCTCGCATTAATTTCTCAACATGAGACTCTAAGTTCTCACTAAAGTTGAATGAAAATGTCTTTGTAAATTTCGTTACGTTAATTTGTTTCATACGCTTGTTACTTTTAGCAAGGCAGCACATATCTTTTTGTGATTTATGGGGTGAGGAGGAAATACAAGTCGTTAGAGTTTGCGAGGTAACAGTAAGGAAAAAAAAGGAAAAAAAGTTGATTGCCACTGGGTTAATCAGTTCAGAAATTGCGATACGCCACTGTATGCAACAGAAAGGTATAAGACAGGGGTGGCGAAACTGCGGCTCTTCGAACCTTTGCATGCGGCTCTTTGAGCTTTCCGAAAATTTGTATATTTCTTTTTAATTTTTATTTCAATTGCAAAGTGTACGAACATTGTAAAATGGTACGATGGCAGCTAGCATGCCGTACAGTATTACTTTTGCAAGTCGTCCCAAAAAGAATTGTCACTGTCACAGAAGCGTAGATTGCAAACAAATCCGTTTTTTATATTTTTATGTTGCGGCTCTTTGTAACTTGGCTTTTACGATATGTGGCTCATACACAGAGCAGGTTTGGCCACCCCTGCTACAAGATGTGAAACGCCACAAGAATGGTTTGGTTTGGGAATAGTTTCTATTTAGCTAGTGCACACATCATTCTGAAAATTACTCCAACGAATTTCATTTAGGCCATGATAATGCGGTAAAGGTAGTGCCAGCTGCTTACGCAAGTTAGTTATCTGAATGGACAGTGAAGAGCGGTTGCACAAAATCATCCTGCGTATATTTAATGCTCAATTCGACTGGATCGAAGCTAACGCAAGTATAGGCCAAGCTTTGCGACAGTTTAAGTAAAAGAAGCAAGGACTGCAATGGTCTGTCTGCAAGCGACTGTTGAAATTACTTGCAAATTCCAATAAACGGTCATTTGCAGGTATGAGAAACGCAAATGCCGACAGTACCTGTGACAAGACATTGCTTTACTTCCACTTCTTCACCATTCTGGAAAAGCTTGCACTGTTTTGAAACAATGTCCAACACATTTTTCCAGGGAGGGGCAAAATTTTTTCAGGGGAGACCAAGCCCCCTGCGCCCCTCTGGTTACGGGCCTAATAATTGGTAATGTTTTTTTTGTTTTTCATAAGCTTCCATTGCCCTCAACTTTTTTTCTGCCTCCCTGCCCTGCCCCACCGATGTTCCGGCGTCCCTGCATGTAGGCTCCGCTTTACGGTTAGGTTTGCTGTTTTGGAATTTACGCTGTCACTGTGAGCGCTCTAACCTAGCCTAGCCTGTAGTTATCGACATTGAAGTTCGTTTCAGCGTAATTTTAATGCCTTCACTTAACTAACATGAGCTGCACTCATAAAAGCTAGTAGGAAAAAATAGTATGATATGCAGCTGATTCAACTTTTGTCCACAGTCTGCTCAGTTCCGTCGCCACGGGGGGGGGCTTTGGATGGCTTCAGGGGCTAAACGAGGGGGGCAAGGGGGGCGCAA
>JGI24159J19872_10014755_pt1 | contig 10085 bp, 5 predicted proteins | sample Ectturendosymbi4_FD_19872 | JGI IMG/M metagenome (IMG submission 19872) | reverse complement strand
CTTAGTGCTTGTGGAGGCGGTTTCCCAAACGAAGTACTGATGCTCGCTTAAAATTAAGATTTTAGCCCCCCAAAAAAAATTTTGGGGTGTCTATGCTATTGTCGTAAGGACGGATTTTTCGCTTGAAAAACTTTACCAATTGTGGTGTTTTAATCTCAGAAGAGATTTATAGGAAATAGACGAGGGAATACGTTGGCAGGTAATATTTTAAGAAATGCGCTTGAGAATGGTTCATCATATTTTAACACAAGGCTATCAAATTTCGAGCATGTCATTGACGGAAAGAGCACCATGCACTTGATGGCGATAGTTGAAATAATTTCATGATTTCGAAATAAGAGCTTAATAAAACAATGCACATTTTTGAGGCATATGTCATTGCTCTACTTTGCATTCTTAGCATGTAAGCTCACCAAAGGACTCAAGAACGCTTCACCTGAAATGTGTTTAGTTGTAGAAGTCTTGCAATTTTTTCTCACTATATTATTGGTTGCTCTTTCCACTTTACTGCCGCTTTTTACTTAAGATATTTTTTCTTTTTATTTTTTTCGTGATAAAAGTTGGAAATTGTCATTGTAACTAAAAAAGTTATCGGGCAATTATAAATATCATGTTTCACGAACGATAAAACTATATGGAAGGCACGTTTTGTTGATTTTAGGTTTAAACAAATCAGCGTAAAAAGTTAACACTCACCTGAAATGGTCCTTCCCACAAAACTGAAACACTGGCACACAAACAAACTCCGTGAAAAAATCTTTGTTATTATTGAAATCAGTTTAAATTGCTGACAACATATTTTCGATCTTCATTTTTATATGGCTGAGTAAATTTATCATTAATCTACTGGTCAATGTATGATCCGGTTGCTCGCTTTTGTTCGATCAGTACACCAACATTTTTTTGTAAACAGTGGAGGAAACAGTACGTTTCACCTGGTCTCACAAAATTTTTGTAAGTTACTGTAATGTTGTCTACTCATGGAAAATTGATTGTTATTTTACTTCTTTCTTTATTCCTTATGTGAATAATTCTATGGCTAAGACAATGCTATATCTGTTTAATTGCTTGTTCTTAGATTTGCATAGAAGACAACTAGACAAAAATGAACAAATTTTGTTTCACTGCGTAAAGGTCATCACAGTCAGGAATCCGTTTGCTCGAATCCTTTCGGCGTACAATGACAAAATGGTTCGACGTTCCACCGGCTACACTCATGTTTACGGGAGACTTTCGGAGAAAATCAACAAGCAATTCCGCCATTTACGTCAGAATAAAGCGGATACAAACAAAACAGACGATGGGTCGGCGACCCTTGAGGATTTTGTTAATTTTTTACTGTCTGATGACCAGCTAGCTAAAGATTATCACTGGAACATGTACGACCAAATTTGCCAGCCTTGTCTCCATCGTTTTGATTACATCACTAAGTTTGAAACAATGACCGAAGATATGAGTCAACTTGCCAGCATGCTGAACTTCACTGAAGCACACAAGAGCATCTTTTTCAGGCGTCGGAACTATCGCACTCAACCTGATAAAGTGGAAAAAGCCTTTGCCGTAGTCCCGCGCCAATTGACTTGGAAGTTGTACCAGAAATACAGAAAAGACTTTGAATTATTCGGATATCAAAAACCGTCGTGGTTGTAACTTCTAAAGAGAAGTGTTTTATGAAAGCTTTTGAAAAGAATCTTTAAATGAAAGAACGGAGCACTTAATCTTGGCAAACGATCGTAATAACTAAAGCAATGTGCATCAAGCAGGGACACGCTGCGCTGCATTTGACTCTCGACTCTGACGACAGTGTATAGGGGCTTCCCCTGAAGAGTGCCAAATCGAAGTCAAAATCCAGTTGCAGCTGGAGGTTGCTGTTGCACACATGCAGAAAGACGTGTAGTTTATTGCAAAACTCTGTTTTGAGTTGAAGAATCAAAACAAATTGTACAGGAATTTGAAAACAGAATATTGAGGCTAGCACATTTTAACACTTTTTGTGCAGAAGCATTTAAAGTATGACTCAAGCAAACTTTCGAAACAAACAAATCCTCTCTGAGCAAGGCGTCTTCATCAAACATGCGATTTTATTTACCCTCATTTGTAGTACGGTACTAATACAGTAAAACAGTTGCTTTTTTGGTTGATGAAAAGGCGTAGACATGCTACTGTACGTACGCAGAAACAATGCATATTGTTTTGTATGTTTTGTAACAGCGTATAGTGAATATAAATCATGAATTAGATGCGAAGTACAAATTAAACACACTACACACTGTTGGTGTTGGTTTCATTCTGTTCCATCTTTCACATATAAATATCTACTTCATGGGCATTAGCTTCGGTGTCTGAAGCCAGTGGTGTAAGAGCTGGGAGTGAAAACTCACCCCCAAAAAGTTTTGATTTGTCAAAGATTTTGGCAATGAAATTTCAACATATTTTAGCAATGTTATTGAAATTAAAGTACGCTTCATTGTTGCTCAGTGTACAAATAAAAGTTTATCATGTCATACAAAAGACAGTAAATATATATCTAAAATTAACAAACCGTCTCTAGTAACTTCGTGTTTGAATTTGTGCGAGTTGATGAGCAACTGACTCACTTGAAAGTTTGGGCAAAAGAAACATTTTGTGCTGTAGTAATTGTACACTGAGGGAATCGAGTATGCTGCTGGGTACCTGCTTCATATAATAATGAAGTCCATGCCAGGCAAATACAGAAAAACTTTTGTTTTTAAGTTTCATGCCATGCAGGTTTTGAACACATCATGCCAAACAGTTTGTGGCATGAATGTGCAGTTGAACAGACAATGCTGTGAGGCTCACGACATAGTCACAATGTATATAATAAAATAAATGCCACAGATATCTCATTCATGTCTTCAGAGAAGGAAGCAGCTTTAGACCTACTTCAGCAAGGTCTGGGGATCCTTGTTGGCAGCAACAGCTGGAATGTGTATGGAACGCCCAACCTGAAAACTGTGAGGCAGATGGCTTCTAACAAATGTTCTTGCACAACCCAGCGTGCTTTTTTCAGTTGGGTTATTGAGTACCAAATTTTCTATTTTTAAGTCTATGGCAACTTGTTATAGGAAAATATAATGTACCAACAGCTTCAAAAATTTTGTAGCGAAAGCGTTTGTCGCATAAACGTTTTTCGGGCAATTTAGAGAAAAATAATAATAATAATTCATGCATTTACAAAGCGCCGAAATCCGACATGTCGCTCTAAGGCGCTGAACAATGATGTTGCGAAAGTGACATGCAAAGCGAATTCAAAATACGTTAAAATACACTGAGAACATACTGAACGACAATTTTGAGGAAAGGCAGAATTAAAAAAGTGAGTTTTGAGCAGTCTTTTGAACGAGGAGAAAATCCGGGAAAAAATTTTTGCACCCCCAAAAATTGCCTGTTTCTGCACTTATGTCTGAAGCAACATCAAAAGACGTGAATTGAGTATTTTCGCGAACACATCTGATATTTTTAAATAACGTCTAAGTGAAAAAACACCCAGCCATCGAACAAACTGCACAGCAAGTTGTTCATTCGAGCATCCTTCGGCAATTGATTAATTCTGTTCTTTTAAAGCTTTGAAATTTATACTACAGCGTAGAGTTGTGATTGAGTTAAATAAAAGCAAATTGCAAATGGGACATCCAGTCTCTTGTATGATCAGGTAGAGTTGCGCACAATGCTAGTAGCTGCGAGCGGTATCATTGGTAACATTGCTCTGCTCTTCACAGAAATGGATGTGGCAGAGATAGGGCAAAAGCAGATAATATGCAACTCTGTCCGGGTTGCCAATAACCTTTCCGCCGCAGTCAATTTTTTTATCAGAAGCTTGTAGGGTGACGTTAAAACCTGGCCCTCGTTCATCTTTCTCTGGCCAAGCGACCCCGTTGACCGCTACAGTAAACTTTTCATCAGCATTTGTAAAGTGACTCGCGTTAAATTTTTCACCTGATTTACAAAGCTTCACGCATGCTTTTGAACCCAAAAACTAAGTCAAACTCAAACGATAAAAATCTGAAACGCTTTGTGAATGTTTTACGCACACAGCATCACAATCGCGATTGCAATTTATTGTCATGGATGTTCGTTGATCTAGATTCTAGAATGTGACGATAACACAATTCAGTGATGTCACCGGCGGGAGAAGTCAGCTGCAAGGCCGTTGCAGAAAGAACAACTGAAACACGTGCGTTTTCACGACTGTTTGAATTACTGTTTTCTGCCATAACTACGATATCTACAAAACGTCAAGCATTTCAGACTTTTGCATATAAACGGGGCTATTTACACCAGACATGGGGTAATCGTAATCGTCAATCGTAATCGATTACAGTTTCTTGAGTGATCTTAATCGTAATCGATCGAACTGACTAAAAATGACATGTAATCGTAATCGATTACATCACCAATTCAATCGCAATCGACGATTACTCTCACGATTAAACATCATGATTAAACATCACGATTAAACATGGAAATCTTCACTCTCCATCACTGTGCGATGAACCGCGGTTTTGGTGACTGGGTTTGCTTCTTCATCATGGTTTGTTATGGTCATGCATCAGGGAAGGCTATTTCCCCATCTGTGTGCGTTAAATCCAGATAGTCCAGCAGCAAACACAACGTTTGTAGCGAATTCTCGCTTTGTTCCAGTTAGCCTTCCCGTTGGCTGCCAGAATTAATGTAGTGAGACGTAGCAACAAAAACAAGAGCTTTACGCAAAACAGGTTGACACTTCGGCAACTGAAATAGCGGTACATTACGAGGGGAGGTGTTGGTTTTGTTTATAAACGGTATATTCAGAGTGAACCTATGAATCTCAGTGCTCTGGTTTTAACTAAATGTTATTTAATCCAAACGTGCCTTACAGGACTGATTTGTTAGATTTACAACAAACAGTTTTTATTTTTAACTAATTTTTTGGCACTCTGCAGAAGATTACGTCAAAAATACCAAGTTAAAGTTTTAAAACGTATTGCTTGATGGTTAAGGAAAAAAGGTGAAGCAGCAATGTTAGAATAATTTGCATTTGTTGAAAGTAAACCAAGCCACTCAAGTTCAAAGAGATTTTTTAATTAAACCCTATTAGGACGCCCGAACATGTCGATATTGCGCTTGTACTTCCGGCAAAGCTTTCCTGAAGTTTGTTAAGGAACCTCAGGAAAATGCTCTTAAGCCACATTCCGACGAATGTTTAACCATATAAATCCATTTTCGAGACGAAGATCCATTTGTGCTCCGTGACAAAGTTCAGTGCATGTTCGACGAAGTGCACATCATTGTGCAAAGTTTCAAACTTGACACATAATCGTAGTTGCAAGACATGGTTGACATATGTTATCGTAGGTCGCCCAGTGGTGGTCGTGGATAAACTCGTTATAAGAAAATGTTAAAAATTTAATCTACGAAGTCTTCAAAGTTTGCAAAATTGTTGTGTGTTTTCTGCTTGGCAGCCTGTTTTCCACGCAAATGTCTGTAGTTTGCGTTGATGAGTTCGGAAGTATCGGCGTAATATTTGGATATACCTTCTGGTTTTTGAAAATATTTTGATCGATACGCCGTGATGAAAGAAAGAATTCCGCATTGTCATGACCTGTGAGCAGTGGCGGGGTTTAGTGTGTTGGTTTTTAATGGCCTGGAAAAGTCTTTACAGCCAGTAGCGTAGCCAGCTCAAAATTTTGTGAGAGCTCAAAATGTTTCACACTAGGCGAGCAAGAGTTTTTTGTTAGGGACGCCGCTCCTCAAAGCACAAATGACTACATATGCTAAAATTTTTTGGGATTGGCATGGCCCCCTGGGTCCCATCTGGATACAGCTATATTTGCAGCTACTTAACGACACCTCACAAACGAAGGACAAAACACTTTACAGCCTACTAGTAAGAGTCTTTGTTGTGGCAGCCACTGTTTATTAATTCTTCTGATATTTCACATCGAAAGTTTTCTTTGCAGTGATCGCTCATAATACGAAACGACGTTTGTGGTTTTGGTTCCACGTTGCCCCTCAAACAATCGCAAAATACCCTCAGGGAATAATTTACCCCAATTTGGGAACCACTGTTTTTGACATTGGGATGAAGTGTCTTTCACTTTCTTGAGTTGAAAGACCCTTATGTGAAAGATGTTGTTTTTGTCAAATAGTTTCCCTTCATTTCTTGCTTTTTTGCTTTATTTCCAGCACACTGGAGTAAACTATTTCGCTTTGGTCTTTCTTAATATACTATAACTTCTAGAAGACCCTCGCAACTGCGTTATCAGTGGCTGTGTTGTAATACGAGCATAATTGTCAAGTTCTTTAGTGAAGTAGTAGCTCACGATTTAGTTCTTTTACTGATTTTTTTGCAGTGATTAAATGAATTTACTGAAAAGTAAGGAGAACAATATAAACACAAATAGACTGGTTGCGTTCTTTTCACGACCCAGATTATTCTTTTCACGACGCAAATTATTCTTTTCACGGCGCAAATTATTCTTCTCACGACGCAAAGTAATAAGACATAAAATCGCTACCTTGATTTGTGTAACGACTCGAACAAGTTTGGGAACAACCACTGGTCTGAAAGAACACACAGGTGAAGAGGGCTCGCTGCGTTCAACACATTTATATTCCTGTTTACCCCCATAGCAAATTTTACTCTGCACTGAGGCTTGGCACAATGTTTTAGCACAACATAGCTTCAGCACACAGTTTTTTTTAAGAAAAGAAATATTATGATAGATTTTAAAAGTGACTCTNTTGACCAGTNCAGTCACCTTCTCTTCAGNAAAACATGAGTGAAAAACACACTTTCCCGTTTCTTAGTTGCCGAACTTTTGTGCCGAAAAGGTCCGAGACGCAGTTTTTTATTCGCTATGCCCAAATGGCTATTCCAAGTTTTTGTGGATCGCGTAATCACCAACGCTGAACACGTTTCCAGTTGGTTGGCCTAAAAAATTTTAGTTTGCCTTTTGGCCTTTTTTTGGCTTCATCTCAAGTTGGCTGGCCTTAAAAAATTTGTTTGGCCCTTTGGCTCTTTTTTGGCCTTTTTTGAGCTGAAATAGGTTGTTTTGAAGGAAAATATCACTATTCCATTTTTTTCGGCAACACGTTTGCAAACTTTTTGTGATAAATGCGACAGTATATCAGGCGCCCGCATTCTGATATTTGTAATATTTGAGGGATGCTAGATTCGAAAATAAGCTCTTACATAATCACTGGAAATGTGTGCACTCACTGCACTGTGTATTGTGTAAGCACAAAGCAGGCTCAACGCTTGCAGACAGGTCTGCGTCTCGGCGATAGAAATTCGACAATGACGTCGAAGTGGAAGAGCTCTNATGATTCTGGTCGTAAATACAGGAGTTAGTGGAAGATGACTTTCGTATGGGTGCAGAAAGCTNTCCGATAGATCAGTATGCAAACAGTTGCACTACTGCACGCAGAGTGTGCAATTTCACAAACTGAAAAGTCGAGGAAGATCAGTGCTCCAGTACAACGCCAAGCAATATTTAACCTTAATTTCGAAGAAAAAATTGGATATGCTTGTAATTTATGTGCTTTTTGTGACAAAGGAATGGCAATACCGCATATAAAGTGTGGCTTTTTTCTGGCCTTTAAACAAGTGGTTTGGCCTTTTTCTGGCGTCTTTTTAGCATTATTTGGCTTTTTATTGAAATTTTCATCTTCTGACAACCCAGGTTCAGCAACAGCAGTGAAAGCGACACAGCTGGTATGTCGCACTTTCGTATATCGAACAACGAATGCTGGAGAAATATTGTGGAGAATAATCATGAAGCACGTTAGCTTTATCTTGTTTTTCACTCGCATTGTTATGAATCAGTAGAACACTTTACAAAATCAAATGTTGAACCTATAATAGTTGCACTATACTTATGCGTAAAAGAAAAAATGCCAAATGTTACAACGTACCATCAGGGTTTTGGTTCCATAAACTTACGTCTCTGAAAAGATACAAGGATTATGCAATTATGTTGCCATATCCTTGATGACATTACCACTGACAGCAAAAATTTCCTGTATCCCATGTTATGTTCTCGCCACCTCACTGTTACGAATATTGCCAGTATACTCTTCAAGGATGAACTTAACTGTGAAGACAGTATGAGGTGTTGCAGAGTGCACTACTTAATTGAACGGAACTTCTTGTCTCTGTTGAAAACCTAAAATATAAGAAGAAAAGGATTACTGAAGCTATTCAAGGGTCAATTCAACGATGTTCTTTATAACGCTTTGTGTTCAACTGTTCAATGCTCAAGGATTGAAGGGGTCTGAAGCATTTCGCTTATTCGTGGTTGCCTGTCGCATTGCTGACGCAAGAGGGCAAGTCTTTCGGCTTTTAATGCATGCATAACAGTTTTAAACCTGGTTTTATCAAAATCCCGCAAGGCTTGGAGAGGCTGTTCCCTCAAAAACAAGATCACACTAGCAATAGCGGTGAATTTAGTAAAGTTATTGTGATCAGCAGTTGAAAATGAGTTGGCGTTGTTTTTGAAAAACTATGCAATAATCGATATGACCTTACGTCCATCCTAGTCAAAACCAAAAATGTGCTGCATTTTTCAGCTTTTACTGTTAAAGCAACAGAAACCATTGTTAAACATTGTTGAAATGAGCGGCAAGGTGTATGATTCCTTATGATTTCGAAGAAGCACTAAAAGCTCTGCCTAAGCCATGCAATTATTTCTTGATCGGATATTTCACTGGATTAAATTGCAAACAGTTTGTTTGCACTGCATATACCAAACTCATTTTGCCTACCGTTGATATATTTCATTTCCGGAGAGCATGTCTTGTCAGTACAAACGCAAGTTTAAGCAACATCAACACTTTAAAACATGCGTCAGCATTCGGCGCAAAGTTTGAATAATGAGTTAGCAAGTTTGCACGAAAAGTAATACAAGGAAATAAAAGCAACAACAGAAATAAATTAAAAAAAAAACATCATTCAACTTTTTATTGGAAAACTAATTTAACAACGCGGTTGAGCGATTTGATTTAAGCCGCTAAATAAAAACTTTGGAGCATAAAATTGGGATAGACTTAACAGTTTCATCAAAAGTCTTAAAAATAGCCATGTTTTATTTTGAGACGTTTCGGATTATTCTTAATCCATCTTCAGTCAAAAAATAAAGCAACACTTGGCAATGCTAGCAAATTCAAAACCAAAAGACTCTGTGACGCAAGAAATAACAGTGAGACGCAAAAGACGTCAAAAGTAAAATCAAGACCGCCAAACCTGTCAAAATCGCTAAAAGTAAAAGCAGGACCAACAGCTATGCAGAAAGTGCTAAAACAAAACCTACGTAAGGTCGTAATCTACGAAGATGTGCTTCCTTGTCCTTGTACTTAAAACCTTTTAATGACCGCGGCGCACCAATAAATTGGCGCGAGGTTTTTTGGTTATAACTCGCCAGCCGCTATAGCTAGAGAGTTGTTCAAACCCTCTACGGATGCGGCAAGTCTTCTTGGTTCTTATAAAAAAAATTTTTTGATTTGGGTGAGGGGTTCGCCTGGGAGAAGCTCGCAAAGTGGGGGTGTTTTGTTTTTTTGACCAACTTTGACGGGCCCTGGACGCCAATCCAATGGGCCAAAATTTTGGTTCAAACTTTGTTTGGGAACTAGATAATCTCCCGCGTCGATAGAGCCTTTTCTTGACTCTCTAGCATGTCTGGAACCAAAGTTATGGCCCAAAAACTCCATTTTACCCCCAAATCCAGAAAATGCATGAGTCTCCCACTGGCGATTACAGTAGCTCGCTATAACCCGCGATAACTCCCCGCTAGAAGATGCTAGCGAGCTGTACGAGCCCTCGAAAGACTCCTGAAATCTTCTAGTTTGCAGTGAAAAAGAAAACATTTTACATTCTGGTTCGGGGTTTTCGGTGGGTGGGGTTAGAAAAAGGGTAGTTTTGGCTTTTTTTAGTTGTTTCATTATGACGTCATCACCTCCACAAAGGGCCAAAATTTTGGCTCAAAATTTGTGTCACGACAGAACCTAGCGACGAACGAAACCTTTCACCAGGCTTTATTCAACTAAGAACACCAGCACGCATCAACATCTGCAGCGCAACACAACAA